>ULNT01037829.1_pt1 | contig 30508 bp, 28 predicted proteins | sample 1952001 | NCBI WGS metagenome assembly ULNT01 (sample SAMEA4835585, study PRJEB28245) | human gut metagenome | biome: gut microbiome; material: fecal sample | place: Denmark | collected 2008
TATTAATCCTCTTACGGATAAATTATTTTGAATACTTCTATTTATGTAATAATTACGTTCGTTTTCATTATCAAACTTAAGTAAATACTTATAATGTGACCATGATAAATTAGATTGGCTACACGCTGTGTAGCTTTTTCTAAACATAATATAGAATTTTCTCATGTTTTTAAGATTAGCAATCTTATATCCATTTCCGTATTCTTTAGTTAATTTTTCTGACCACTTCTTTATTAATCCGTCTCCATATTTAGCTTTTTCTTCGCCACCTTGTGCTTTAATTAAAAGCCTTCCTATTTCATAGTAAGTTTTAATGGTTTCTTTATTACTTTCTAAGTATCTAACCTTATCATTTACTTCTTTTTCTTCTATTAAATTTTTTATTTCTTTATAATAGTTCATAAAACTTTCCTTTCTTGAGTCATCTATTATACGAATCATTTATAAAAAATCTGTCGAATTATAAAAATGTATAAAAATTTTTGTATAGTATTTTGGATGTAAAGCACAGTTTCAAAATATAGTTTTAAAATATTATTTATGTTATTATGATAATAGAATAATTTAATTTTATAAAAGTAGGAGACCATATGAATAAGCAAGATTATATAAAAACAATAAATGAAAAGATAAGTGGTAGTGCAAAAGATATATTATTAAAACAAGTTGATTTGTTTTATGAAGCTATAGATAACTTTAAACAAGCACCTCATAACTATAAAAAAGGAAATTTAGTTAGGTTAGATAAAGGAACGCTTCTTCATGGAACTTATAAAAATATTGAAGGTTTAGAAAAGATAGCTAAAGAAGGTTTAATTTGTGATTTATTTTCAAGTGGCAGAAAGTCTAAATATCCTATGACGGTTGGTGTTTGGAATTTAAAGAAAGATTATTTGCTAAAAGATTATATAAATTTTTATAGTGGTGGAACAATTATATTTAAAGGTGAAAACTTAAAGGAAACAAAAGTTATTCCAAAAGATAAAATGAATAATATTATGGATATTGTTACAAGAAATGATTATCATATGTGGTCTATGGAGCAGACTAAAGAAGCTAGATTTATGCCTAGTTATCAGCAAGAAAGAGTACAAATTGGTATTATTTTTAATGGTAATAATAAATATGTTAAAGAATTATTAAATGGTGATATTTTAAATAACAACATAAGCAATACAGATGTTAAACCATTTATAAATGAATGGTATTATGAAAGATTTTTAAATGATAGAAAGAATAAGGATGACTTTTTTACCGATAGAGAAAGTGCAATTATATTTGGGCTTCCTTCATGTTTTATAGAAGGGGTTTTAGTTGGTAGAAAATATGAATTTGATGAAAAAATGCTATTCAAAATAAAAGAACTATTACCAGATTGCTACATTTGTAATTTGGATGGAAAGGTAATTGCTTAAAAACAAATAAAAAATTAAAGAAGGTGTTACTAAAATGATAAATTACATAGTAGAAAATGAGAAATCTAATTATAAAGACGAAATAAATAATATAATACTAAGTAATAAGGAAGATGTATTTGACTTTTTTAATTCCCCAGATTTAGAGTTATCTTTCAATGTATATGTTTATAAAGATATAGATTCTTTAGTTAAAGGTTTAAAAGAAAGGGGATTTAATAACATTCCTTCTTATATGTGTGCGTGCCAAAAAGATGAAGATAATTCTCTTAACTTTTTTGAACCAAAGGATAACCCTAATAGAAATGAATGGTCGAAAGAAGAATATAAAAATGTTATATTTCACGAATTAATTCATGGGATTCAATTTCAATTATTTGGAAAAACGCCTGAATGGCTGAATGAAGGTATAGCAAAATATTTAGATGGTACATATGAAAATGGTGTTAAGTATTTATTAGATAACTATGTTAATAATAAAGAGGTACCAAACCAGTATGAAATAGAAAATGAATTCGGATGGCATGATTATGATTCATATATTTACGCGTACTTAATGGTATCATATATAATAGATACAAAAGGTAAAGATTATCTTATAGAATTATTGAAAGATGAAAAAAAATTAGAAGTGGAAAAAAATAACTTGCTTAATTGTGCTATCAATTATTATAATGAAATTACTAAAGTTAAATAGTAATTATCAAAATAGAAAGTTGGTGAATCTTTTAATGAAATTTGTTAAGGTAATTAATGGAACAACAAGTGATGCTGGAGATTTTGAATATAAAGTAAATGAAGTTAATATTGCTAATAATTGGAATCCTACATCTAAATGTGGAAAGGATTTTGGTGGATTTAATTATACAACAGAAGACTCTATATTAAGATGGTTACATCGTGGAGATACTATATATGAAGTTGAGATTCCTGATGACGCAGAAGTTGTTAAACTGCAAGGTGCAACTATAGTATATAGAACCAATAAGATAATTGTAAAAAATCCGAGAAAAGTTACTGATGATATGGCTTTATATTTTTATGAAATATCTAAAATACCACAAAGATCTTATTATAAAGCTTTAGCTGCCGTAAGTGTTATGAATTATAAAAAGACAGCTTATGCAATACTTAAGGATAAAGTTAATAAAAATAATATTGACGAAGTATTAGAAGAATGGAATGATTTTATTTTTCATAAAGGAAAAGATGATAGAAAAACTGTTAATAATTTTGTTGATGAGATTGAAAAATATTTGCATGAAATTAAATCTGACTTGCTTATAAGTAGATTTATAGATGGAAAAAACAAAAAAATAGTTATACAGAAGAAGAACTAGAAGGATATTTAAATAAAAAATTAGGAATGTATAGATGGTATAATAGTTTAAATGATTCTTTAATTAAAATAGATAAATTAAGTTAAAGAATAGTTATCAAAATATGGTTTTAAAAGTTGGTGATGAAATGGATTTTGATAAAAAAATAAAAGATAAAAATTTAATAATATATTGTTCGAATAATTTAGAAGATTTTGCATATGAATTCAAAGAATATTATTATAAAAATATAAAAAATATAAAAGAAAGTTTAGATATTACTGAAGAAATTAAAATAATAGTTGCTTTAACAGATAAAATAGAAGAAGCTAACTTTGTGTATGGTAAATCTTCTTTTTCTGGCTTTTTTACTGATACAGGTGCTTTTGCTTACATTAGTTTAAATGAAGATAAGACAAAAGAATATATGTTTAAAGGTTTAATGCATGAAATTGTACATTACTTATATAAATACTATGTTTATGGTGCTCAAAAAAATAGGATAGTTTGGGTAGATGAGGGAATTGCTCAGCTTCTATCTGGTCAAAAAGATGAATTTCAAGATGATTCTTTATTTAAAGAATTTGTTATTAAAAACATAAAAGATTTGCAAAATTTTAATCTTAATACACTAGATCATAAAGATAAAAGTTTCGGTAATAAAAATGGTTACAATTTATCTTATATAGCATTAAAATATTTGCATGATAATTTTGAAAAACAAAAATTTCTTGAAATAATTAAAGATGAAAATACATTAAAACAATTAGGAACGTATATTATAGATGAAATAAAAAATAACTTTGTTATAGATAAAAAACAAATAAAATAACTAACCAAATCATAAAATAATGCACTATATTAGTGAAAGGTGATAAAAATGAGTAATATATATGATAAGTATTTTTATAAAATATATAATTGGGCTCTTGGCAAAACAAGAAATAAAGAAGATGCAGAAGATATTACTAGTAGCGTATTTGTGGCGATTTATGAGTACTTAAATAAAAATATAGAAATAAAGAGTATAGAAAACTTAATATGGAAAATAGCTCATAATATATGGAATAAGAAAGCTAAAGAGTATATTTTAAATAAAAATAATGATAATTTAGATAGCTGTGATATTGGAAATGAACCTAATGAAATTGATAAGATAATTTATAAAGAAATAATAGGTAATTTAGAAAATTATAATTTAACTAAAAAAGAAATAGACTCATTTAAACTTTATTACTTAAAAGACCTTTCAATAAAGGATATTGCTATCAAATTAGATAGTAGTTGTTCTAACATAAAGTATTATTTATATAATGCTAGACGTAAGATAAAGGAGAAATATGATGATTAAATTAACAGATAAAATATTAAACATTGTAAATGAAGAAAAAAAGATAAAAGGTTTAAATAATTATGCACCTTTATTACCAAGTATTATAAGAAAAGATGATGATTTAAAAATACTTGTTTTGCTTACTAAAGATGAAGATAACGTATGGGATATGAAAGAAAATATTAAAGCTGATTACTGGGTAGTATTAAATATAAAAACTTTAAAGATAGAAGAATTTAATAAGACAAGTGATAAAAGTTATTTGTCTAAAGACTTTATAAAAGCTGATAGAGATGATGCAAAAGAAATTACTAAGTATATGATAAACAAAAAAATAGAATATAAAAAATATTTTATGGATGACTTAGTAAAAGAAAGCATGATAAAGCAAGAAAAATATTCAAAATTAATTGATGATAAAATAAAAGTTGATGACAAATACGTAAATATAAGTGATTATATAAAAGCTGATTTAGAAAAAGAAGCGCTTAGTCTAATAGAAGATATTACTGATAAAATGTCAGAGCTAATAACAAGGGCAAAATATTCTGTTATTACGTATTACTATGATGAATTATTTAATAGAACAGTTGATGAATATTTAAATGATAAAAAAATATCAGAAAAAAAAATAGATGCAATAATAGAGATATTAAAAAATTATTATGTAGGAGTTTTGTTTACTAAATAAGGAGAAAATTAACATGGATTTAGATATAGTATTAGATAATGATAAGAGATTTATAGCAAGATGTGCTGCTATTATATATAACAAAGATAAAACTAAGGTTTTAATGTTTAATTTTAAAGATTATTACATGCTTCCAGGTGGTAGAATAGAATTTAATGAAACAAGTTTAGATGCAATAAAAAGAGAAATAAAAGAAGAAACTGGTTATGATTTAAATTTTACTTTTAAAGGAGTGCAAGAAAACTTTTTAAGTAAAGATAATAAAGATATAATGCAATATGTATTTTTATATGAAGCAATTTATGATGAGGATACTAGTTCTTTTGTAAGTAAAGATAATGATAGTCAAACGTTTACTTTTATAGATATAAATAAGCTTGATGAATATAATATAGTTCCTCGCTCAAATGTTGATATTATTAAAAATCACAAAGTTCACACAGTAGAAAAGGAGAATAATTAAAAATGAAAACAATTATATATTTATGTAGACATTCAGAGCCTATAGACATGTATGATAATAAAAATGAAACAATGCAATTAAGAAATGAAAAGATATCTTTAAGTGTTTTAGGAGAGGAAAAAGCTAGAAAGTTAAGTTTATTACCGGAGTTAAATAATATTGATAATGTAATTGCAAGTAATTATGTTAGAGCAATAGCAACAGCTAAATATATTGCGTTTAATAATAAAAAGAATATAGAAGTTATACCAGAATTTGGAGAAAGAAAATTTGGAAATATTAATTCTTGGAGTGATCTTCCCGAAGGTTTTTCTGATAAACAAATTAAAGATTGGGATTACAAATTTGAAGGTGGTGAATCCTTTAATGAAGTATGTGAAAGAATGTATTTTGCACTACAGTCTGTTTTGAAAAAGTATAAGGGTAAAAAGATATTTATAGTATCTCATGGTACTGCAATTAGTGTGTTATTCTCTAAAATAGCAGATGTTTTCTTTCCTGATGAAGAAAATTATAATCGTGGTATATATTTTAATGGCAAATTAATATTCGACGGAAAGTATGATGCTCCAGAATTATTTAAACTAGAATATGAAGATGAAAAATTAGTTGATGTTAAAAATATAAAGATTAAGTATTAATATTAATTTTTGTGAAGAAATTATAGAAAAAGTCTATGACTTTTTTTCTTTGTATAAGCTTAAAAATTGTAAAGAATACATATTTTTGATATACTTAATATGATAGGAGTATTGATATGGATAATATATTTGATATTGAAAATTTTAATGTATTAAGCGATGATAATTATTACTATTTTTTTCGTGCTTTAAATAATGCTGATAATAAACAAATAGAAGAAAAAGAAATTACCGATGATAACGGTAATATTGTAAGGGTAAATACTGATTTATCAAGATTTAATGGTAATTCTAAGTATAACACTAATTCAAACATAACGTTAGAAGAGATGATAGATCATATTAAAATGCATTACAGAAAAGATACAAAATGTATTTCATTATCTAGTAATGCAAATGTTTCTCTAAACTATGGTAGGGGTTATTATAAAGATAATTATGTAATAGTTAAAGTTAAAAAAAATAATTTAGGAAAAACAGTTTATAATGCACCTTCTTACATGATAAGTAACATAAATAACAGAATAGATGAAATAATAAAAAATGAGAATATCAATACTGATTTAATAAATAAAATTAACAATGCAAAAACATTACAAGAATTAAGTATGTATTATAAACCGGAATTACATAATGATAGCTCTAAGTTTGAAGAGGGAATAAAATTTACAAAACCTATTGATACATCAACTTACTATCAAACTTTAAATGAAACTCAGAATTTAGAAAAGAATAAATTGATTGCAAAGATTAATTTAATAAGTGAAAACGTAATACCTAATATGTCAAATAGATTTTTAATGCAAACGATAGGTAATGCGTTATCATCTATGGAATTAATACATTATGATACTATAAATGAAGATGAAATAATAAATATTCCAAAGGAAGTTATTGATATTTTATCTATTATTCAGCAACTACCTAAAGATTTAGAATTAGTAAAAAGATTAAAAAAAGAAGTAATAAATTATGTTAATAAAGGGGATTTTTCTTTTATTAAAAACTTTAATTACGAAAATTATATGATAGATTCTGATTTATCCATAGAAGAAACATATAATTTAACTCATGGCAAAGTATCTTATAATGATATAAATACATGCTATTATAAATCCTTTTTTATAGCTAAGTCTAAACTTAGGTGTAAGAACACACTTAAGAATCTTGGAGAAATAACTTTAAATGATTCTGATTACTTTGGATTAGAAAATTATATAAACGATAATTGTTTTGGAATAGAACCAGAAATAGTACTAAGGCAAAATAATAGAGGACTTAAAATTTCTGAGTCTGTTAATTTAAACATTAATTCAAAAGAATATGACACGCTTTCACAAATAACAAGTTTAAGTTATGAAGAGTTAGAAAATATAATAAATAATCCTAAAAGTTCAATTAACTATTTTATAAAAGATTTAGATGAAAGAAGTTTATCTAAAGAAGATTATTATGCTAATGCAATAATTGATTTATTTGATTTTAAAAAGTTGGGTATTGAATCTTTAGATATAGAAAAAAGAAATGATATTATTAAAAAACTAAAGGAAAAAGATGTTGTAAACGTTTATAACAAACTAAAAGAACAAGGTATTAAAGAAAAAGATATTTCAAATGCATTATTAACTTGTTTAATAAAAAATAAGGATTTTTCTAATATAGATATTAAAGATACTTTTACTGTAAGTGAACTTGAAGATTTTATCGGATATTACAAACTAAAAGAAACGTCTTTAAAGCTAAGAGATTATCAAGCTATAGCTTTAAAAAACATTGATAAAAAGTTAAATAATAATACATTTACATCATGCGTTATGCCAACAGGAGCAGGAAAAAGCTATGTTGCACTATCAAAAATGCTAGATTACAAAGATAAAAATATAATATATTTGGCACCTAATGATGAAATACTATATCAGATGAAAAGATTAATCAGAGATACTATGTATGGTAAAAAAATGAGAAAGAGTTTAGATGATATAGTAAAAGAAGTGTTTCCTAATTTAAAACTTACAACATATCAAAGTTTATTATCAGAAAATAATGAATTTATAAATGATAAATATGATTTTGTAGTATTTGATGAAATGCATAGAACAGGAGCAACTATTTGGAATGATAAAATAAATAGTTTGATAAATAATCAAGATAATAAAACGAAATATTTAGGTATTACTGCAACACCACAAAGAGATGTGGATTTGGTAAATATGGCAGATGAACTTGCTAAAAAGTTTGGTTATAGTTATGAGAAAATAAAAAATAACAATCATTTGGCATATAACCTAGATTTAATTGATGCAATAAAAGCAGGATATGTAATGAATCCAAAAATAGTCCAATGTGAATATAATCTTATAAACGATGGTTCTTTAGAAAGATTATTAGAAAAAGTTAATGAAATTACAGATGCTGATAAAAGAAACTATTATTTAAATAAGTTTGAAATCTTAAGAAGAAATTTAAATGATGCGTCAGGAATATCTGATATTATTGGAAATAATATAAAAGAAGGTAAGCGTTACATAGTATTTTTACCAATTAGTAGAAAAGATAATGGAACGTATGAGGATATAGATGGAAACATAATATCTAATAGTAAAGCAGAGCATATTATCAAAATATATAAGAATATGATGAATCAATATATGTTTACTTATAAATATGCAAAAGAAAATAAAGAAATCTTAAATAGCATATATTATAAAATAACAAATAATATTTCTTTATCAAATGAAGATTTGTTATGGATTAATAAAGAAAAAGAAAACATATTATTATTATCAAAAATAAAATCAAGAGTTATTAAAAAGGATGATAGTGTTACTACAAAAGAAAATGATATTGCAGATACAATAATAAAATATATGCGTTTTATAAAGTTAGATGAAACTAAAAAAGGTGCTTTATTGAGCAAAAAAACAAAAGATTATGTTGAAAATTATTCAATGCTTGGTTCTTATGGTTCTAAACATAATGATAGGGAATTAATGGCTTTTGAAAAGGATGATTCTAATAAATATAAGTTCATGCTAGTTATGAATAAGCTAAATGAAGGAACTCACATAAAAGGCGTAAATGGACTTATTTGGTTTAGAGCGTTAGATGAAAATTCTAAGATATTATTCTTGCAACAATTTGGTAGGATAATTTTTGGACTTGATCCTAATAAAGATTATGATGAAAATGAAAGAACAATTGCAATTGACCTAGTTAATAATGTTTTAAGAGTTAATATGCAAAAGGGTGAGAAAAAGTATCAAGATGATTTAGAATTACTAAAAAACGCAGTAGAGTGGTGTAAAATTCATAATAATTTGTTACCTGACATAAATAGTAAAGATAAATTAGAGTCAAGATATTCATCTATCCTAAAAATGATACAAGAAAAATATAGTAAATATATAAATAATGAAGAGTTAAATTATCTGCCTACTGATGAAAAAAATAGAATATTAACTATATTAGAACTTGGTAGTGTAATAGATTTATGGAATACTATATTTGATGAAAAAATTACATCACAAAAAGATAATTTAAAAGATATAAAGTTTGGCGATAATTTATTTGAATTAACGCCAGTGTTAAAGGATTTTGTTGAAATAGATAAAGAAGTAGATACGGACTTAAAAACCACCTTTGAAGATATATTAAAGGAAATAAGAAATTATTTAGAAGAACATTCTGGAATAACAAACTTTAGAATAATTGATTTTAAAATGCAAACTACAGGTGGTAAGATAGGAAACTATTTGAAAAAACATAAAGAAGAAATAATAAAGATGTCAGATGAAAATAGCGATGCGAAATACATATGTGATTATTTTGGTTGGTTAGAAAAAAAGGCAACTATAGAAGAAATACTAAAGGAAATAAGAAAGTATCTAGAAGAACATCCTGGAATAACAAGCCCTAGAATAATTGATTATAAAATGCAAACTACAGGTGGTAAGATAGGGAACTATTTTAGTGTACATAAAGAAGAAATAATAAATATGTCAGATGAAAATAGTGATGCAAAACACATATGTGATTATTTTGGATGGTTAGAAAAAAAGGCAACAAAAGAAGATATCCTAAAAGAAATAAGAAAGTATTTAGAAGAACATCCTGAAAAAACATGCTATAGTATAATTTCTGATAAAATACAAATAACAGGTGGTAAGATAGGAAGCTATTTATCTAATAATAAAAAAGAAATAATAGAAAAATCGAATGAAAATAACGATGCAAAATACATATGTGAATACTTTAATTGGATGATTTATAGTGATTCTGAATATAATCCTTATGATGATAAATATAAAAATACACAGGAGAATATTATTGATGATAATATTAAGTAATTAAGAAGGAATATAATGTTCCTTTTTTTAGTGCTTTACAAGTTTAATATAAATGAATATTAAAAAATGCAAATAATTTAAATAAATAATTAGCACTCTTACTTGACAAGTGCTAATTATGGATATATAATGTATCTAGTGCAAATAAAAGATGCATAATATTATTTATAAGGGGTGATATTTATGTTTAATATGAACGAAGAAAAAGAAGAAAATGTTTTAGAAAAATATGGTAGAGATATTACTCAATATGTTAAAGATGGAAAGGTTGACCCAGTAATTGGTAGGGATGATGAGATACGTTCTATAACACGTATTTTATCTCGCAAGACGAAGAATAACCCAGTTTTAATTGGTGAACCAGGTGTTGGTAAAACCGCTATTATAGAAGGCCTTGCTGGTCGTATTATAAAAGGTGATGTGCCAAGTAGTTTAAAGGATAAAACCATTTGGGAACTTGATATGGCAGCTTTAATTGCGGGTGCTAAATATCGTGGTGAATTTGAAGAAAGACTTAAAAACGTTTTAAATGAAGTTAAAAAGTCAGAAGGTAACATAATTATGTTTATTGATGAAATTCATATGATAGTAGGTGCTGGTAAATTAGATGGTGCAATGGATGCTGGAAATATGTTAAAACCAATGTTAGCTAGAGGAGAAATTCACTTAATTGGTGCAACAACTTTAAATGAATATCGTAAATATATTGAAGATGACGGTGCCTTAGAGCGTAGATTTCAAAAGGTACTAGTAAAAGAACCAACTGTATCAGATACAATTACAATACTTAGAGGTTTAAAGTCTAGGTTTGAAGTTCATCATGGTGTATCTATTTCTGATGCTGCATTAGTTTCTGCTGCAACGCTTTCAAATAGGTATATAACAGATAGATATTTACCAGATAAAGCAATTGATTTAATAGATGAGGCTTGTGCAACAATTCGTGTTCAAATGGATTCAGTTCCAGAAAACATAGATAGTTTAACAAGAAGAATTATGAAACTTCAAATAGAAAGAGAAGCTATTAAAAAAGATAAGGATGATATTAGCCGTGAAAGAGTAAAAGAACTTGATTCTAAAATAAAAGAGATGAAGAGTGAAGAATCTTATTTAAGAGGTAATTGGGAAAAGGAAAAGGCTGTTCAAGTAGATATTAAAAAGACTAAAAAAGAGTTGGAAGAAGCAAGATTTAAACTTGAAATGGCTGAAAATAATTATGATTTAGAAAAGGCTGCTGTATTAAGACATGGTACTATTCCAGAATTAGAGAAAAAACTTGATAATTTAAAGAAATCTAATAATAATAAAATACTAAGTGATAGAGTAACTGAGGAGTTAGTTGCATCTGTTATTTCAAGATGGACTAATATTCCAATTTCAAAACTTACTAAGGGTGAAAAAGAAAAGGTTTTAAATCTTGAAGAAAACATGAAATTAAGAGTCAAGGGACAAGATGAGGCTCTAAAATTAGTTAGTGATGCTATTATAAGGTCAAGATCTGGTATTAAAGATGAGAATAGACCAATTGGTTCATTTATGTTTTTAGGACCTACTGGTGTTGGTAAAACAGAAGTTGCAAGAACACTTGCTTATGAATTATTTGATGATGAAAAACACATGGTTAGAATTGATATGAGTGAGTATATGGAAAGTCATTCTGTATCTCGTCTTATAGGAGCGCCTCCAGGATATGTTGGTTATGATGAAGGAGGACAATTAACTGAAAAAGTAAGAAGAAATCCTTATAGTATAGTTTTATTTGATGAAATAGAAAAAGCTCATAGAGATGTTTTAAACATTCTTCTTCAAATACTAGATGACGGAAGAATAACTGATGGACATGGAAGAGTAGTTGATTTTAAAAACACTATTATAATAATGACATCAAATATAGGTAGTCAGTATGTCTTAGATGGTAAAGTAGATGAAGATATGATGAATGCTGAATTAAAAAACTACTTTAGACCAGAATTTCTAAACCGTATTGATGAAATAATTGTCTTTAATGCATTAAGTAAAAAAGTTATTTATGAAATATTAGATAAGTTAGTAGATGATTTAAATAAAAAAATAAAACATCAAAGAATAAGTATATCTTTAACAGAAAAAGCTAAAGAATTTATTGTTGAAAACGGATATGATCACAATTATGGTGCAAGACCACTTAAGAGATATCTATCTAAAAATCTAGAAACATTACTTGCTAAAAAACTTATTTCAGGTGATGTTATATCAGGTGATAATTTAACGATTGATATATCAAATGATGAATTAGTTATAAAAAAATAAGAGTTACTTAAAAAGGTAACTCTTTTTTTGAATAGATTTTTATTATCTAGACCATAACCTTAATAGTAAAAGCAGTGTAAAGTAATTTTTAAAAAATGTTTTAATTACACTTTTTTATGTTATTATTATAATAGTTATGATAAAGGAGTTGATAATATGGCTAAAAAGGAAGAAAAAAATCCAGTTGGAAGACCAAAGTTAGCTGATTCTGAATTAATAAAAGATTCTTGGTGCAAGATAGCTGCTAGTTTAGTAATTGTTTTTGTACTTACAATATGCGGAGTAGGTGTTCTAACAGCTAGAACTCCACTACAAGTGTTAACTTTTCAAAATCCAAATAAATTACAAGGCAGTGTAGCTAAAACAATAACTTATAGAAAAGTTATACCAGCATCTAAAGTAAAAGTTATACCAGCAGAGCATGCAGAAACTAAAAAAATAAATTCAGACGGAACGGTAACTAGGGTAATACCAGCTATTAAAACAAAGACTATAAGTGTAAGTAAATAAGCATCATTGATGCTTTTTTCTTTTGCATATAAAAAATAAATGCTATAATATACAAGGAAGTGATATTTTTGAAAAGCGTTAAGAATATTTTATTTATTTTTATTTTTTCATTAACATTGTTTTTTTCGTTTAATATAAAAGCTTATGCAAAAGAGGCAAACGTGTATATATTTTATGGAAAGACTTGTCCTCACTGTGAAGAAGCAATGAAATATTTGGATAAGATTAAAAATAAATATGATTTAAACATCATTAAATATGAGGTTTGGTATGATCAAGATAATCAAGCATTAATGGATGAAATAGCAGACTTTTTAGATGTTAATGCAAGCGGAGTTCCGTTTGTTATAATAGATAATACTCCTATTTTTGGATATTCTTCTGGCGTTACAGATGATACATATAAATATCATATTAAATTAGCTAAAAGAAAAAATTTCAAAGATAAAGTAGGAATAAAATTAGGTATTGTAAAGGGAAGTTTAACGGAAGATAAAATAACAGATAATAGCACGCAAAAAAAGAGTTATGAACTTTCCATTTTTCAGGATAAAACCATAGATTTTGAAAATATAAACATTTATTTATCAAGCATTATATTAGGACTAATAGACGGAATAAATCCTTTAATGTTGTGGATTTTTGCTGTCATACTAGCTATTATACTAGATGAAAAAAATAATAAAAATAAGATTATTTTATCGGCCGTTTTATTATTCTCTTTAAATGCATCTTATATTATATTTATTAATAATGGTAGTTTTGATAATGTTATTAACTATGCTTCATTAGCAAGACTTTTATTATCCATAATACTAATTTGTTTTGGTACAGTAAAACTTATACTTTATGCAAATTGTTTAGATGAAAAACCAAACGTAAAAGAAAGTAAGATGAAAAGCCTTTTAAAAAATAATAGTTTGTTAATATTATCTATCATCATGATAATATTTGGTGTATTATCTAATTTTGTTAGAATATTAAACGTAAGTGATGCATCCATTTTATTTAGTGATTTATTAAAGTTAAATGGTTCGTTAAATAAGATGTCAGCTATATCTTTATATGTATTATTTTCGTTTATTGTAAATATTATGATGTTTTTGATATTGTTATTATTGGTAAAATTATTTGATAAAACTAAAATATCTAAAGCATCTAAATTAATTAGTGGAATACTATTTTTCATAATAGGAATTCTTATGATTGTTAAGTATTAAAAATATGTTTAAGGAAGTGATTTATATGGGAACTTTATTTGTTGTTGCAACTCCAATTGGGAATTTAAACGATTTTTCAAAAAGAGCAGAGGAAACATTAAGACAAAGTAATTTGATATTAGTAGAAGATACAAGACAAACTATAAAATTACTTAACCATTTTGATATTAAGGTAAAAATGCTTTCTTATCATAAATTTAACGAAAGAGAAAGAGTATCAGAGATAATAAATCTTTTAAATGAAGGTAATGATATATCATTAGTTTCTGATGCTGGAACACCTTGCATATCAGATCCAGGCTATATATTAATAAAAGAAGCTTTAGAAAATGATATTAAAGTAATTGGCATTCCGGGTTGTAGTGCTGTTATAACATCTTTATCAGTAAGCGGACTTGATACTTCATCGTTTGCTTTTTATGGCTTTGTTCCAACTGAAAATAAGGCAAAAAAAGAATTATTTGAACGTATAAAACACGCATCTGTTAAAACTAAAGTAATTTATGAGTCACCAAAAAGAATAATAAAGTTATTAGAGTATATAAAAAAAGAAATACCAGGATGTGTGGTTAGCGTATGCACTGAACTTACTAAGGTTCATGAACACACTATTCATGGTAAAATTGAAGAAGTATATGAAAAAATGAAGGATGATCCTAATAGTCTTAAGGGTGAATACGTAGTTTTAATTAATAATGAAAGAGAAAAAGAAAATGAAAGTGACGTATCAGTTGAAGCATTATTAGTTGATTTAATTATTAAAAATAAATGCTCATTAAAAGAAGCAATAAAACTTTTAAATGAAGAAAATAAAGATTTTAGCAAAAAAGATATATATAATGCAAGTTTAAATTTAAAAAACATACTAAAAAGATAGCAAAAATGCTATCTTTTTAATACATATGCTTTATAAAACATATTATTTAAATTGTCGTCAATAAATCCCTCTTCGATAGATAACTGATTATTTTTAACTAAACTATCCATAAATTTTTGGACATTTTCATCTCTTTTTAATGTTTCTTTATTATTTTCGCCAGAAATTAAAAAACAACAAGGAACACCCATGCCAGCCCAAGCTTTAAATCTTTTGTCAAGACCATTTAATTTTTTAGTAGTTATAAAACATCCTGCATTATTAATCTCTTTTATCATTTTTGGTGTTATTAAATAATCATATATGCCATATGGGTTATTATATGTGGTTTTAGTAATTGTTAATCTACCTAAAGTTTTATCTTCTTTTATATTAGGTGTTATTATATTAGCAGTCCTATCTTTATCTGTATAGCATTGTGAAATGGTAGGTGATAATACCCATTTTCCGGAACTATTTACATATCTTAATTCATCGTTAAATTCAGTTATCATATCAGTTTCAATTATGCTATATAAAAGATTTGATAAAATGATTTTTTCTTCCTTTAATTTTTCTAATTCAGATTTATTTAAACTTCCTTTAAAATATTTACTACACTCATTTGTGTAAGACACTTTTGTCATCTCCTTTTTTAGGCGAACGTGAAAAATAATAACACAATTATACTAACACTGTCAAGTTATTTTTTTTGTCATATAATGTAATATGAGGAAATATATTTTTTTTAATTTTTTAGTTCAACTTATTATTCTTTTTATATCATCTAATTTATTCTTTGAAAGGCAAGATGTTAAATTTGTTTATTCACTCGGAATAATCAGCTTAATTTTTGTTCCAAGCATGATAGAATTTAATTTAGAAATCAAAATAAAGCCACTACTTCACTACTTCATAACTATATTTTGTTTACTATTATTCATAATTTTAATTGCATTTTAATAACTTTGTTATATAATTAAAGTATAAGATTAAGATAGGAGATATTATATGAACAGTAATTACAATGATATAATTGATATTATTTTAACGTTTACGAGTGATGAGGAACTTTCAGGCGATATTGCGGTATCAGGTAGTATAGTGCCTTACTTAGTAACTAACAAGGAATCTATGGAGTATCACTCTGATTTTTATATACTAGTTAAGAACAAGAAAATAAACTTAGTTAGAGATAAGATAAAAAAACTAACAAAGGAGTATGAATTTGACTTTATATCTGATTCTAAAAAGTATTCAAAGGAAGATTACGGTTTTAAAGTTAAGTATCAAGGTACAACGGTTGGCTTCTTTCCATATTCTTTAATTGATAATAATTTAACTATAAAAACATATGCAATAAATAAGGATAATACGAAGATAAGTCTTAAGAAGAAAATTATTCCTGACGTTAAAAAAAGTAGCGTAATAAGATTAATTAATTTTTCTAAACAAAAAATAAGAATAATGAGCCCAGAATTTATTTTAGCGGATAAAGAAACTAAAGAAAAAAGAATTGGTAATCCAACAGATGAAACAATGTACTTATTAAGTAAAATAAGTGATGAAAGTGTTTTGAAAGTTATAAGGGAAAGCATAAGTAATATGGAAGTTAAAATAGATACAAAGGAAACTAAGAATAACGATTATATATTAGTTATCATTCTAGCAGCATTATTTATTCTTCTTTTAGTAGTTGCGTACATTTGTTTTAAAAAATAGTCCCAAATAGGGATTTTTTTAGTATAATAAAAGTAGAGGTGATAGAAATGAAAAGAATAATATTTCACATAGATGTTAATAATGCATTTCTATCTTGGTCTGCGGTTGAAATGCTAAAAAATGGTAGCAAATTAGACATAAGAACAATACCCGCGGTAGTTTCTGGTGATGAGAAAAAAAGAAGAGGGGTTGTTGTTGCAAAAAGTTTTCCTGCGAAAAAGGCTGGAATAGTATCCGGAGAGCCACTTTATATGGCAAGAAGAAAGGTTGATAAGCTATACGTTGTAAAATCTGAAAGGCAAAACTACATAAAATATTCTGATGCTTTTTATAATATACTATGTAAATATACTCCTGTAATAGAAAGGTATTCAATAGATGAATGCTTTATGGATATGACAGGAATGGAAATGATGTTTGGTGATCCTGTTAAATTGGCTTATAAAATAAAAGATGAGATTTATGATACACTTGGATTTACGGTAAACGTAGGTGTTGCAAATTCTAAAGTGTGTGCAAAGATGGCTAGTGACTTTGAAAAACCAAATAAAGTTCATACTTTGTTTGATTATGAGGTAAAGAAAAAAATGTGGCCTTTAAAAGTAGATGATTTATTTATGGTTGGTAAAAGTTCTAGTAAAAAGTTGCATGAACTAAATATTAATACAGTAGAAGATTTAGCAAAAGCAGATATAAATATGCTTACTAGACATTTTAAATCTATGGGACGCATGATGCATGAGTACGCAAATGGTATAGATGATTCACCGGTTGAAAGACCACTTCCTAAAAATAAAGGAATAGGAAACTCGACGACACTTCCTAAAGATGCAACTGATATTATGACGCTTAAGAAGGTAGTAAAGAAATTATCTTTTATGGTTGGAATAAGGTTAAGGGAAGAGGAAAAGTATGCAACTGTTATAGCAGTTCAACTTAAAAATAATAATTTTATGAATTTTGTTCATCAAAAAAAATTGGTTAATCCGGTATCTTCAGATGATGATATATATGAGAATGCTTGTGTTTTACTAAAGGAAATGTGGAATGGGGACCCTATAAGGTTAGTAGGTTTAAGAGTAAGTGATTTTACTGATAAATCATATGAACAAGTATCGTTATTTGAAAGGGTAGGAAAATCAAATGAAAGAGATAAGGTTCAAAGAGCAATGGATAAAATCAATAAAAAATATGGTAATAACACGATTAAAAGTGCGGCTTTATTTGATGAAGATGATTAAATTGGTATAAATATTTTAACTTATACTTGATTTTATCTTATTTGTTTGTTAGAATACTATTAGCGTTTTAGAAAAAAATGCTAACAATTTATATTTTGGCGGAGTTGGTGAAGTGGTTAACACACTGGTTTGTGGCACCAGCATTCAAGGGTTCGATTCCCTTACTCCGCCCCATATTGAAGTTTACGCACACCTTTGTGCGAGACAAGTAAAGTTCGTAATACTTGGTATTATGGGCTTTTTTCTTATAATAAAGGTGGTGAATAATAAAATGAATGTGTCCATAGAAATTTTAGAATTTCCTTTGTGCGTAAAAAACAAGATATTAAGGATTAAAGATATTACTAAATTAAATATAGGATATATTGCAGGAAAGAATATTGTCTTTAATAACTCTAATTTGGAATTAAAAGAACCATATAAAATTATTATTAGTAATGGTATAGATAAACTAGTTTTACTATGCTATGATGATACAAATCTATATAATGAAGAACTAAATGCTATTGTTACTTTATCAGAACTAACAAACATAGTTAATATGTTTTTAGGGAAAAAATTATAGTTTGTTTTTTTATTTATATGGCTAAAATCGTATTTAACTATTTTCATTATCAATAGATGCGTTAGCATCTATAATATTTTGTCTCATTTCAAGAGGAGAAAGCCAGTTTAACGATTGTATAGGAATATTGTTAGAACGTTTTAAATAAGCTTTCCTTTGCTTTTTTAAATCATCATTAGAATAAAATTTAAGATATGAATAAAACCTTTGTTGATTATTTCTATGACTTTCCTCGCCCTTACCATTATATCTAGGAGTTCTAGGTTTAATAAGTTTATGGATTATATCTAATTAATTTAATAGTGTATCTAACGGATGTATTTTGTCAGTTTTTCTAATATAAGTGAATTCTTGATTATTATCTGTTTGAATTATTTTGGGTTTATAACCGAAATATACAATGAATCTTTTAACAAAGTTGACAGTTGAATAAGAGAATTGTTCTTTATATGGATGGATAAAACATTCATGAGAGGCTTCATCGATGACAGCATATTGATGAATTTATCAGGCAATTCTCCAACATAGCATTGTTTAGGGACAACTTTAACATCCATTTGTCATTTAACACCGATATTAGTAGGCGTGTCACATTTTTTAGGAACATATTTAGAATGACTTTCAGTATTAACAGGATATTTCATTTTTCTAATAATTCTAAATAAAGAGCAGGCATGCCTAGAATAACCTTTTTCGGTTCTCAATTTACCATATAATTCATAAAGAGAAATATTAGGATTTCTTCTGATATAATTTTTAATCCAAGTAAGTTCTTCTTTGTTGTGAGAATTAGGATGAGACGTAAGAGGCCTATGAGATTTATCAACTAAGGAGTCTCTAGTACCATCGAATTTTTTGTTCCAACGCATAAGAGAGGCTTTAGAACATTTATATCTTCTACAAACAAAAGATATAGAGTTTCAATTTCTATATAATAAAACTACATAATATTTAGTATTTAAACTATGTGGATAATGTGGTATACTTGTCATAGCGATAAGTCCTTTCTAATAAAAATGTTTTGTTGATAATTACATTTTACTAGACTTATTGCTTTTTTACTATATATAATGTTTCACATCAATTGTAACCCTACAATTTAATATTTCAAAAAATAATAGATGTGTAGTAATTCGTAGAATTATTTGATATAATAATGATAATTTTAAAGGGCTAGTACAGACTTTAATGGTTTTGTGCTGGCTTTTTAATTGATAAATTATTAAAATGTGATATAATATGCAAATTGTAAAATTATATGTAAAATTTTATAATGTTTGTTTGTAAAAGAATTTTTAATTTTGATACTATGGTATAATAAAAATATAATATCATAGTGTCACTTTATTAAATGGTGGTGATGGTATTGGATAATGTAACAATTGTTGATATTGAAAGAAAAATTCCATTAGGGAGTACTAATCCTTATATTGTAAAATGTAGTAATGAAAAAAAATACGTTGCAAAATTTCCTGGGAATCCAGAAGGAACAAGAGTTTTAATAAATGAATACGTTTGTGCAGAATTAGCAAAATTATTAGGGTTACCAATTCCAAATTTTAAATTAATAAATGTACAAGAAATTGATAGGTTTAAAGATTTGTTGCCAGATATAAATTTAATTAATGGGACAGTGTTTTGCAGTGAGTTTGTTGATAAATCAACATCAGTTCCAGGTTATTACGTTTTAACAAAACTTTCAAATAAATATGATGCAATTAAAATCTTGATTTTTGATGTTATTATAGGTAATAATGATAGAAATCCTGGAAATCTTTTGATTAATTTTAGAAATAATTCATTAATAATGATAGATCATTCTCATGTGTTTGTTCATCAAGCTGTATGGAATGAAAGAAATTTATCCGAACTTATTGGTGGAGAAATTGATTTATCAAAAATGAATAAATTTCATTTTGATAATTTATCCTTATGCTTAAATGATGTGAATTACAAGCCAGTAATTTCTGAATACATTCAATGTATAAGAAATATTGATGATGATAAAATTGAATGTATTATAAATTCAATACCAAGTGATTGGATTATTACTAAACAAGAAAAAAAATGTTTAAAAGCATTTTTATTAGATAGATTGCATAGAATAAATGAAATATGTAGATTATTAAATATAGAAGGTGGTGATTAATATGAAAAGAAATGTTAAATTTGCAATTATGAAATATGTTCCTAATTATGAAAGAGATGAGCGTATTAATGTTGCCGTAGTACTTCATTCCCCTGAAGATAAATTTATGTCTATAAAAATTATTGAAAATTGGCGTAGACTTAAAGAGTTTGATGATGAATTAGATATTGATTTTATGAAATCATATTTAAAAACAGTTGAAGAACAATTTAATTATAATTTTATTAATTCACAAGCAATAAATATAGAAGATGAATGTCTTTTAGAAAAAATGACACAATTTTATATTAATCAATTTGTATTTGTAATTTCTAACATAGTAATCGAATCAAATTGTGAAGAATTTTTAATGAAATTAAAGGACAATTATTTATATTATGATACAGAGAAGAAAAAAAGAATTTCTAAAAAAGAGAGTATTGAATTCTTTGGTGAATTATTGCGAGGAAAAAATATTTCTTATGAATTAATTGGTAGCAAAAATTCTTTAATTGGAACATATGATGAAAAAATAAATGTCGATTTAAAAATTAAAGATAAGTATTATAAAATAATTAATTTTAATGATTCAAATATAGATACCTATGTTCCTACTATAAAAATGTGGATGATGAATGCATTAGAACTTAATGAAAAAAAAGAGGAATTAGTCTTTGTTATAAATGAACAAGTATCTGATGAGAAGATAAATACCTTTATTAAAATGCTTAGCAAATATGGTGAAGTAGTAAAACTAAGCGAATTTAATAATCATTTTAAGTAATAAAAACTAGTATAAAATAATTAATTTACCAAGTATATTAAATACTTTTACTACTTGGGTGCAAAACTCGTTAGTTTATTGTCCTATTTAAGAAATTTTGCTCATTTATTGAGTTTTAATAAAAAAACTGATCTATTAAGATTAGTTTTAAAACATATAATATATATTTAATGAAACTAGTAGTATTTAAATTTGGATAATTGTCAAATAGTGTGTGTTACACAAAATAAGTGATAATTATTTAAGCGAATAACGGAGACTCCGTTGTTCGTTTTTTTTATTTTAAGTAGATTCTTACAAATAAGAATTCTAATTTTAAATCTAATAAATGATCTAAATCCAAATGCTATTCTTTTAATAAATTTAATGAAGTTGTTATTACCCTCTATATAACCATTGTGATAATTATTATTAAATGTATTTTTAATTTTATCTTTAAATTCGTTTAAAGTCTTAATAGAAGTTTTCATATAAGAAGAAATATTATCAGAATGATTATTTAAAATACGAATAAACAAATTATAATTTTTATTCTTAATAGATGAAAGTAAACTTTGATAAACATCATATGTGTTCTTTAATTCTATATTAGTATTAATAATATAATTAACAACATCAGATTCTGTTATAAATTTATTAAAACAGGTGTATTTCTTCCATTTTTCATAGTTTAATTCATCTCTAGATTTTAATAAAAATCTCCAATATCTTTTTAGTTTGTTATAATTTACTTTATCATTTTTCATAATCATTATTCTAGTTTTATTTAAAGTACGGGATATCAATTGAATAATATGGAAAGTATAAATGATAATTAAAGCATTAGGAAATATTTTTTTAATTAAAGAAATATAAGGGGAATACATATCAATAACAATATATTTAACACGTTTAATAGCATTGTGAGAATATCTACCAAAATATCTTATTAAACTTAATAATTTTTTATCTTCTACAATATCAATAGTTTGTCCAGTCAATCCATTACATAAATGAAAACTCATGTGACCATCAGCAGATTTAACAGACTTAAACTCATCAAATAATAAAACTTCAGGTAAATAATTTTTAAATGTTTTTTCAAGATTATAATAAGAATCCATAACCTGTTCTGCGGTATATTATTATCAATTGCAATATCTTTTTCAGAACGCTTTTTAGTTAAATCAAGAGCAATGCTATACTTAGCATTATTAGAAATAAAACAACCATAATCAGTGATGTCAGAAGTTAAAGTGAAGGCTTTATAACAATGCTTACATAGATATCTTTGTTTATGTAATCTTAGTATAGATTTAAAACCAGAAACTTTTGGTATTTTAATATCAGAAGTAATAAAACCATTTTTTTCAAACTTTTCATCAAATAAAATGCCACATTTATGGCAATATTTAGGTTTGTAAGACAAATAACCTTCAAATATTTTGTGAGTAATACCATTAATTATCTCTTCCTTTTGCTTTGTATAATGAAATTATTTATTTAAACCAATTTTACTTTAGAATTATTTTTTTAATGAACTTTTTATGTCATAAATCTTACAATAAATTTGTTACATTTTAGAGTAAATTATAGAATACTATAACCTTATTAAAATATAATTTAATGAGGTGTTTTTTATAAAAAAAGTATTAATACTGTTTGGGGGTAATTCAAGTGAACATTATATTTCGTGTAAATCTTGTGTGAGTGTATTAAAAAACATAGATAGAAAAAGGTATGATATAGAAGTTGCTGGTATTTCAAAGAATAATATTTGGTATAAATTTAGTGATGATCTCTTTTATTTGGAAGATGGTTCTTGGAAAGATTCTAATATATTAGAAATAGATAATATTATAAATTATTTAAGAAAATTTGATGTTGTATTCCCCGTAATGCATGGAACAAATGCTGAAGATGGCAGGATGCAAGGCTTTTTAGATTTATTTAATATTAAATATGTGGGATGCAAAACATTATCAAGTGCTTTATTAATGGATAAGGCTATAACTAAATTAATCCTTAAGTCTCTTGATATACCAAGTGTTCCATTTAAAGTAATTAAAGATAATTATGAAATATGTGATTTAATAGAAAATATTAAATTTCCAATGATAGTAAAGCCTTCTAATGGAGGCTCATCTATAGGAATAAGTAAAGTAAATAATAAAAAAGAGCTTATAAAAGCAATAAAACTTGCAAAGAAATATGATGATAAATTATTGGTAGAAAAATTTATTAATGCTAGAGAACTTGAAGTTGCCGTACTTAAAGATAATAAAAATATAATTTGTTCTAATCCAGGTGAAATAAAATCTGCAAATGAATTTTATGATTATGATGCAAAATATGATAATAAGGATTCATATACTTTAATTCCTAATGATTTACCAGAAGATATATTAAAAAAAATAAAGGAATATTCACTTAGATTATTTAAAAGCTTAGATTGTTCTGGTCTATCAAGAATAGATTTTTTCTATGATGAAGAAAATAATGCTTTATATTTAAATGAAGCTAATACTATGCCTGGCTTTACAACTATTAGCATGTATCCTAAACTTATTGAAAGTATAGGAATAGAATATAAAGACTTAATAAGCATTTTAATAGATAATTCGTTGTAGATTTTAAAAAAATATGCTATGATATTACTGGTTAAAGGGCTAGTACAGACTTTAGTTTGTATTAGCTCTTTTTGGTAGTGTAAAGGAGTAATTGAAGTGAAAAAAGTAGTAATAGGAGTATTTATTTTTATCTGTATATTTTTTAGTATAGATAAAGTTTTAGCAGGAAGAGGTTGTTGTTCACACCATGAAGGTCAGGTTTAAAGTAGTTTTATATTTCTTATACCTCCATTTATAGATATAGTGTTAATAATAATTAGCGAAATAAAAAAAGCAAAAAAGCAAGGTTCACATTAAGTGAACTTTTTTGTATAATAAAAAAGGTGAAATAAATGAAATCGGATGTTTATAAAATAAATAATGCTGTGGAAAAAATCAAAACAGGTAAAAATACACAGTTTTTGGATGGAAGAGAACTTAAAATAGTAACAGGAAAGTTAAAAAAAAGTGAGTATAACGTATATTATCCTTATAAAGATAGTGAAAAAGTAATGTTATACACAGGAAAAGTTCCAAAAGTTAAGTTATTTAAAATTTATACTGTGGAAAGTATTAGACATCAAGATATTTTAGGTAGCTTATTTGCACTTAACATAGATTCATCATACTTTGGTGATATAGTACTTTATAATGATTACTATTATGTTTTTGTTAGCGAAGATTTGGCATTATACATAAAAGATAATTTAAAAATGGTAGGTAATAAAAAAGTTTCATTAGAAGAAGTAGATTTAAGTGTGTTAGATAATTATGAAAGAAAGTATGAAGAAAAAGAAATAATAGTATCAAGTTTAAGAATTGATAATATTATATCAGGTATAATTAACACATCAAGAAAAGTTGCACTTGATAAGATAAAAAATAAAGAAGTAATAGTTAATTATGATGTTATGAATAAAAACTCATACATATTAAAAGAAAATGATATATTTAGTATAAGAAGATACGGAAAATATAAATTTGTTGGAATAGTAAAAAGTACTAAGAAAAATAACTTTATCGTTAGATATTTAAAGTATATTTAATCAAAAGGAAGGATTAAATTATGAAAAATAGGAAAAATATGATTGTAATTATAGTAAGTGCTATAATATCTATTATTATTGGGATTATATCAAAGAATGCTATAATAGGAAGTTTAATTTTATTTACTAGTATAATGAACTCTTACCTAGCAAGTATAGGTAAAAAAGAAAGCTATATAACAGGACTTATTAGTTCTATCTTAACTTCATACGTTTCCTTAAAGAATAATTTATATGGGCTTTTCTTCTTCTATTTAGTTATTTTTGCACCCATGCAAGTTTATGGATACATTAATTGGAAAAATAATGAAGATGACTCTAAAAACGTTAAAATAAGAGCTTTTACTCTTAAGAATAGTTTAATAATAATTTTTGCTTGCATTATTGGTAGTTTCTTGCTTGGTTATTTGCTAACTTTAATACCTAATCAAAAATTAGCTTTTTTAGATGCGTCAAGTAACATAATTAATTTATGCGCTGTTATATTAATGATATTAAGATTTAATGAGTCTTGGTGGATATGGTTATTTAATAATATAATAGATTTAATTATATGGTCTGTAACATTTAAAAATAATGGTATGGCTGCTTTTAGTATGTTTACATCCTCGCTAATATACTTAATCATTAATGTTTACGGAATAATAAAGTGGAACAAAAAATTAAAAGATGATAAAAAACTTACACAAAAATAAAAAATGTGTTATAATTAACTTCGCAAATGAGTTGCTAAAAAAGCGTAAATCCGGTTTGTTTAGCAATTTTTTTTATGTAAAGGAGGAATTTCTTATGAAAAAAGAATTAAATCTAGGAAAGGATAAAATTGGTAGTCTTTTACTTGCGTTTTCAGTTCCTTGCATAATAAGTATGCTTATAAACTCTATTTATAACATAGTGGATCAAATCTTTATTGGTCAAGGAGTTGGATACTTAGGAAATGCTGCAACTAACGTAATATTTCCAATTGTAATTTTTTGTAACGCAGTGGCAGGTTTAATAGGAAATGGATGTGCTGCTAACTTGAGTTTAAGACTTGGAGAAAAAAAGGAAAAAGAAGCTAGTAAGTCAGTTGCATCAACAATTGTATTTACAATTATATTAGGAGTAGTAATAAGCTTAATTTTATACTTATTGCTAGATAAATTAGTTTTATTTTTTGGATGCACAGAAAAAGTACTTCCATATGCTATTTCTTACGGTAAAATAATACTTTTAGGTGCTCCTTTTATGATTATATACTCAGTATTATCACAAATAATAAGAGCGGATGGTTCTCCTAAATACTCAATGGTATTACTAGTTTTAGGAGCAGTTATAAACTTAATATTAGATCCAATTTTAATAATGGGATTTAATATGGGTGTTAAAGGTGGAGCTATTGCAACAATAATAGGTCAGATAGCATCAGCTATTATGGCACTTATGTATATTAAAAGATTTAAACAAGTAAAAATAGATAAAAAAGATTTTAGGATAAATAAAAGTATATTTAAGGTAATGGGATATGGATTATCTAGTTTTATTACTCAAATGACTATCTTAGTTTTATTTATATTCATGAATAACATAATGACAAAATATGGAGCATTATCTAAATTTGGTAGTGACATACCACTTTCAGCATACGGAATAGTATCTAAATTAAATAGTTTATTTGTCTCTTCTGTTCTTGGCGTTTCAATAGGGGCACAACCAATTATTGGATATAACTATGGAGCAGGTAACTATAAAAGAGTTAAAGAAACTCTTAGAAAAGTACTAATAATTAACTTTTTAATAGGAATTATATTTAATTTATCATTTCAATTATTTCCAAAGTTTTTAATAGGAATATTTGGTAGTGCAAATAATAGTTTATATGTTACGTTTGCATGTGATACATTAAAAATATTTCTTATGGTGTGCTTTTTAAATGCGTTTGAAATGACTACTAGTATAGTTATTCAGTCACTTGGAAACGTAAAAAAATCAACTGCAGTATCATTTATTAGACAAATTATGCTTTTTATTCCACTTGCCATTTTATTAACTAGTAAGATAGGTTTATATGGAGCATTATATGCTGGACCAATTGCAGATACTATATGCTTTATATGCGTTATATTTATATTTTTTAGTGAGTATAAAAAGCTTGGCAATATGAGCGAGGAATCAGAAAAAGATACAAATGAAAAAATTACATTTAAGGGTAAAAGCAAAATAATTATTACCATAAACAGAGAATATGGTTCTGGTGGTAGATTTGTAGGAAAAATAATAGCAGATAAGTTAGGTATACCATTTTATGATAAAGAGTTAATAAATGAAATATCAAAGGAAAGTGGATTATCTAAAAAATACATAGAAGAAAATGAACAAAAGAAACATTCCCTAGGAAGCTCTATATATAATAATGAAGATGCTTTATTTATCGCGGAAGATAAAGCAATTAAAAAGCTTGCTTCAAAGTCATCTTGCGTAATAGTTGGTAGATGTGCAAATTACATATTAAGTGGTAAGAAAAACGTTTATAAAGTATTTTTATATAGCTCTTTAGATAATGAAATAAAACGTGCAGTTAAATATTATGGTTTATCTAAAGATAAGGCAGAAAAACAAATTAAAAAGATTAATAAACAAAGGGAAAAACATTATAAGTATTATACTGAACATAACTGGAAGGATTTTTCTAACTATGATATTTGTTTAAACGTAGATGAAATAGGTGTAGAAAATACTGCAAACTTAATAATTGATATGATTAATAAAAAATAATAAGATTTTATATATAAGAAGTCTTTTGAATAATGACTTCTTTTTTATATTCTTTATTTAAACTATTTTGCATAATTTAAAAGTCTAATTTGACTTTTTTATTTGTTTTTGCTATTATACCTAACATTAAAAAAGGGGGTGTTTTTAATGGAATTTTCAAGAAATATGGATAAGGAAGATATAGAATATGTTAAGTTTATAATGGAATATAGTGATGGCTATAGTCCACTTCTTTTACAGAATTTAGGTATGAGTTTTTCTGATTCTAAGCATAAGAAAGATGACTATGTAGCTTGTGTAAGATCGTTTTTAAATCTTGATTTAGAAGAGAAAGATAGATATAAAGCATATTTTAAATTTTTAAAGGAGAACTTTGATCTCACCGGTAATATTTTAGAGATAGGAGCAGGTACGTTTCCTACTTTAGCTCACTATATAGATAAAGAACAGCAAGTAAAAGAAAGTGGAAGTATAGAAATATATGATCCTCTACTTGTCACGATGAATTTAGGTAATATAATTGCTAACAAATCATTATTTGAAGATGATAAAAAGGCAAAAGATAAAGATTTATTAATAGGAATGGCACCTAGGGGTGCTACTGAGGTAATAGTTAGAACTGCTAATAAATATAAAAAGCCATTTAGTATTTTAATGTGTCCTAATATTAAAAAAAGTAGTAAGTATGATGAAGAATTGGATGATCTTTTAGAGTTGATTAATAGTACTAAAAATGATTCTTATAACGTAGGTGTTTCATATTTAGATAAAAACTGTTATTATCCTTATCCTATAGTATATAAAAAATAATAAATTAAAAAAGGAAATAAATTTGATTATTTATTCCCTTTTACTATGTCTAATATTATTTTACTTACATCGTCTTTTGTTGATATGATATTTATTTTTCCGCCTTTTTTATTTAACTTATCTTTTATAAGGTCATATACTCTGTTTTTAATACCACGACTTCCATCAACAAATGTAACATTACCTAAAACCTTTGTAATGGCATTTTTTGCAAGTGGGAAATGAGTACATCCTAAAACCACAACTTCATATCCTTTGTAGTCTTTTAATAAATCATTTAAATAGCTATAAGTATCCTTATTATTTTCTATTAATGAAGCAAGTAGTGGAGCTTCAACTAAAACACAGTTTTTTGTTTTATAATTTTTAAATAACTCTTTAAATCTTTTACTTTCTCCAGTACCTTTAGTAGTTAATATAATTGCTTTTTTATCTTTGTAATAATCATGAACCACTTTAACAGCAGGTTCTGTTCCAACAAAAGTAATGTCCTTATATTTCTTTCTAATATCATTTAATACAACTTCGGTTGCGGTATTACAAGCACAAACTATTAGTTTAGGATTATACTTAATTAAATTATCCACAGCACAACATACTATATCAAATAATTCTTTTTTAGTTTTATTACCGTAAGGATTATTTTTGCTATCTGCATAATAAATATAGTCTTCATTTGGCAACTTTTTAATTACTTCTTTTAATATTGTAGAGCCACCAATTCCCGAGTCAAAAAAACATATTGGTCTATCATCCATATTTACACCTTCATTTATTTGTTAAAATTAAATAATTAATCTATGATATAATTATAATAGAAGGTTGATAATATGGCAAGTAGTATGATTCATATTGCAGTTGCAAATGAGCTAAATAAAACGTTAAATAGAGATAATAAAAAACTATTAATTGGTAGTATTGCACCTGACATTGCAAAATTAATTGGTAGAACTAAAATAGTTTCTCACTTTCAAGATAAAGATGATGATTTGCCTAATTTAAATAAATTTTTAAGCAAATATAAGTCTGATTTGTTAGATGATTTTGTTCTGGGTTATTATATTCATATTTTTACAGATTATCTATGGTTTAAATATTTTGTACCTGATTTTTATGAAAATGGTATTATATATAAATTAGATGGTACCATAGAAAATATTTCAGTTGATAGAAAAATTAATTATTTTTATAATGATTATACTAATTTAAATATTAAACTTATAGATGAATATAATTTAGATCTTAGTATTTTTTATGAAGATATACCAAAACTTAAAGATATTATTAAGGAAATACCTATGAATAAAATATATGTAATTATAGATCAGGCTGGTATAATATTAGAAAATACAAAAGAAAGTAAGTCTTATATATTTGATATGAACTTAGTTAATAAGTTTATAAAAACATCAGTAGATTATATTTTATCAAATTTAAAAGAAATAGGAGTGTGCAAATGAAAGTATTATTAGTAAATGGAAGTCCACATGAATTTGGTTCTACAAATAGAGCATTAGAAGAAGTTAAAAGTTCTCTTAGTAAAAACGGCATAGAAACTGAAGTTTTTTGGATAGGAAATGATGCTATAAGAGGATGCTTGGGATGCGGTTCTTGTATTAAAAGTAAAAGATGTTTTATAAATGATAAGGTAAATGAGTTTTTAGAAAAGGCAAAGTGTGCAGATGGATTTGTTTTTGCAAGTCCCGTTCATTATGCTGGACCTACTGGTTTTATAAAGTCATTTATGGATAGGTGTTTTTATGCTAAAACAGATATCTTTAAGTATA
>ULNT01015546.1_pt1 | contig 29672 bp, 29 predicted proteins | sample 1952001 | NCBI WGS metagenome assembly ULNT01 (sample SAMEA4835585, study PRJEB28245) | human gut metagenome | biome: gut microbiome; material: fecal sample | place: Denmark | collected 2008
CATACCACCGCTTCCTATCACACGGCAGAAAGGCTTCGAGCCGTCAGGACGGTTGAAGCTGCGAGATTCAAGATTGGCCACAACCCCGTCGAAGGGCGCGGTTATCACTGCCTGTTCAAGCTCGTACCTTGCCAGTTCGTATGCGGCACGGCTCTGTCCGTAACCGCTCTTCACTTCTGCAAGGCTGACTATATCCCTGGGGATTTCCTGCATACGGTCCGGTGAATACCCCTGACCTATCAGCACGTCCTTCATCTCCAGTTCCGACTGGCGCATCGCTATCTCCGCCTTCTCCAGACTGTTCTTCAGGGTGAAAAGGTCAAGTTCGGCTATCTTCTGTCCTTTCCTTACATGGTCACCGTTCTTCACATATATGTGTGCCACCGGCTCCGATGTAACGCGGAACGAAAGGTCGGCATACTGTGAGGCCGTAACCTTGCCGTTACTGACCAGTTCATGGCTGAACGCTGTCTTCTTCAGTGTCATTACCGTGACCTCATTCACCTGTGAGGGCAAAACTGTTTCCACTCCTTCCTTTCCGGAAGTATCATCTTTTTTCTCGCTGCAACCGGCCAGCATTCCGGCGGCAAGCAGCAGCACATATACGTAGTGTGTTCTCATATTCTGTAAATTTATTGTCCAAAGTAAATATGTTTTTTTAATATAGTAATCTTAAATCATTCAAAAGAAGTCGGAATTGAACCACTGTCTGTTATTCCTGTAGATAAATACCTGTTCTTCCTTCCCTTTGGTCTTGTCACGTAACCATAGCAAAGCATTCTTCGGTGCAGAGAATGTGATGTTCTTGCCGGAAGCAGTCCTCGTTCCCAAAGATTTCCATCCGTTCACACCGTCATTGTAAAACAGTTCATAGACATCCCCCTTCCATACATAATTATCATCGGTTCTCGGAATGTAATATACCTTCTCTATCCGTGACGGGCTGTCAAGTTCAAACACCAGTGGAGAAGAGACCGTACCGGTTTTACGATATAAGTGCGACAATATATTGCCATCTGTCACATTTTCAATATAAGGCAAATCTGTGACCGGACTGAGTTTTATTTCCCTTTCCATCTCAGAATCATCATACATTCTAAGTTCAGCAATCTGTGTCAGTCCAAAAGGCGGAACATACCTTACATATTTGACAGGAACATGGCAGCTGCTTTCAAATATTCCGAATGTATAATCAATGGTATCTTTTATTTCGGCTATCAGCTTAGGATTTCCAAAGTCAATATTTACATCACCTTCAATACGTGCCCCGATCTGAGAGTATCCCCATGCTGCCACTCTTGGTATCAATGCCATTTTCCTGCTGAGCACCACCTTCTCTTGGTTTACTGTATCGGGCACAAACTCCTCTACATGCCCGTCTCTGCAAAGCATGAAAGGATAACCTGCGGGATGTACGTTGGAATCTAAAGTAACAGGCATATAGATTATAGATGGCTCGATATTTCTGAAACAGACCCTATTGCCACTTTTAAGTATCCCTTCGCCTATAACCTTCCATCCACCGGTAGAAAAGACAGCCAGTCCTACCGGCGAATTCACATTATCAGACACCCCGACCACTGCCTCATTTTCGCCGAAATATCCGGACGTAACATCCTTCCAGTACTTCCCTTCCATACCTCCGGTATTCCAACCGGCTGCATTGCAGGTTTCTTCCCTCTCTTTCTGCATGGCAAAACAGTAGCGGAAAACCTTTCCTTTCTTACGTCCGTCACTCTGGGTATTGTTGCGTAAAGGGTCAATCCCATCATAACCGAACTGGATATATTTTCCTGTGGTATCGCGTACTACGTTCCATTCGTGCGAATAGCGGTAATCGGGAGAGTATGGCATAAAATCGGCGGCTACAGGTATGCCGCACGAACGCATGGCATACTGTATCAGGTCGCTGTTTTCCCTGCAATAGCCTATTCTTGTATGAAAAAGATGGATTGCGTCATGGTGTGGAACATTCCAGTCCACACAATACCTGCAGTCCTGTCTTGCCAGCTCATCATTTATGATCTTACATGCCTCAAGCACATCGCTGCCTGTATACAGTGAATCCAGTAAACGGCCGTAATACGACCTGTACAGCGTGCGCCACTCCGTAAGTCTCTCATTGCCTATACGATAAGGAAGTATAAGCTCACAGAAATCTTCAAACGGCAGTGTGCGGTTCCACGGTCTTTCCTGCCATTCCCTGAATGACATCTCTATATTACGGATAAGATAGTCCGATGTAATCACCCTTGCATCATAAACCTTTTCAAGCGTGTGGTAGTCAAACCCGTGCCACATCCTGTCCGATTCTCTCAATGTGCCTGCCAGCTGCCTTTCCAGAAGAGCATGAAGGGTATCCAGCTGCCATCCGTCGTATGAATACCACCGTGGCATGTTCTCTATCAGGAAACATGCCGCACGGTATTTCATAGTGTCTCCTTTATAATGCTCAAGAACCTTTTCAAGTTCCGTTCTATTCTTTCCTGCAAACTCCAGGGCATATTCCAGCCTGTCCGGTCTGCTTATGCATCCTGATATCAGAAGCAGAGCCACCGCACCTTGAAATACGATTAACCTTAATTTTATTGCTTTTACATTAATCATATAAAGACTTCATTAACCATTAATATAGCGTCTATCTGACATGCACAATACTTAATACCTGAACGATTTATTTTATCAATTTAATTCCGCCAACGGGTTATAAATCACTCTTATAGTGTAAATCCATAACCATAACAAAAAAACAGACTTTAAATTCAATCTTACTTTTTTATAAAACCTTATTCAATAAAATCGTAAAACACCAAAACTGGATTATCTTCTTCATGGAGGCTTGAAACCATTTTTCCTAATAGAACATTATTACGGTCAGCTCTTTTATAAACGGATAAGATTTCATTAGGATAAACCAGACTCATCATCTGCTTTGATGAAACATCCGAATCATAAGATACCATCCTTATCGGAAGTCCATTCCTGTCTAGATTAAAACGACCACAGTACAAAACGGTTCCATCGTTTCTGAAGATTACATATTTTCGGGGATTATCCGCATAGAAAAATGAACAACACATGTGATTTTCCCATTTATAGAATGCAAACATTGAAGGAACCGATTCCTTTATAAGCTTGGATACTTCCTTTTCCGACGCGTCGAGTCCTATTTTTTTCTCATTTAAAGAAATTGTCATATAAGGTGTAAGCCTTCCATCTGTTGGCCTTACTTTGTATAGTGTATCATTAAAAAGGAAATGGGTAAAAACAGAATCGGAATATTCATAAAAAGTATTATGTCCTTCACCGTAAGAATACATTCTGCCCAAGAGATTTTCATTAAAAGGTATATCCTTGTATACAGGATTGCCGGAATGAAATACGGCATAACTTTTATATGATTTATTCTTACTATTGTCGGCTCTTCCCAATCCCAAATTCAAAGCATAGCCGCCATTCTTCAATATATGGAATCCTTCTGCTTTTTGTATTTCTTCCTGACCATAATATTGATTGTCATGTAAGCCATACTTTAGAATACAGCCTGAAAATCTGCTCATTAAATATAGTGTATCATTTTGTATATCAAAATCTCCCAAACCTGTGTATTCACCCGGTCCCTGACCCAAATGGCTGTATTGACATAAATAATTTCCAATAGAATCAAAGGCTACAATTTTATTGTCTTTTTTGTCTTGTATGTAAATATTACCTTTGTAAAACATTATTTTTTTTGCATAGCCAATCAAGGATGAATCATTTGTTTCAAGGGCTACATAGTGGTTGTACTTAAAGAAAGAATCAAACTTGGCTGGCTCATCATTTCTTTTTTTATCAATTACTACTGACATTAATTTTAAATCTCCTTTGTCAGATGTATTACATCCAACAAATAGGTAACACATAAGCAATGCAAAAATAAATCTAACCATTGTAAAAACGAACCTAAAATAACGAGCCTATTCCGTGTTCACAAAATAGGACTCACTTAAATTAAACATAAAAAAAAATCAGCAATATAAACTACCTATGCCATCGCAAACTATTGTAATCATTTTTTTGTAAGTTCCAGTTGCTTCATCCCACAACTCTATTGAGTCTTCAGTCCGAGTTTCATATTTTCTATCTGGGTTTGATTCGTTTTGTGCTAAAGCTTCCACATTTGCCTTTGCTAAATCCGACAATTCAGTATTCTGCTGTGTATAATACACGATAGCAACAGCTACCAAAGCGAATGTAATCACAAATAATGTCTTGATAATCTTCGTAAAATTTGTTTTTAATATTGTTATAATTAACTATTCAAAATTATCAGCTATGCACAAGTTTACCGTATTAGAGTCACCTCATTCTAACACACATCAGAATCTGATTATCTTCAGGAGAAGAGTTTTGTAAAAGAATATCCAAGTCCTTACTAAAAGAATATCCATCCGACCTCATTTCTAATAAATTTGAAATATTTAAAGGGAACACACTGTAGTCATTTAAAAAGCCTGATGCCAAATAACTCATGTCACCCACCTTTAACATTTTCCCGAATAGTTCTAAAGTATATAAATAAGAAGACTTTGTACGTTTGTCAAAGAAACCGACAAATCTTTCATTATTAACAATATACAACACGCTGCAATAATTCGCAAACTCTCGGATAGTATAATACGATACATAATCAGATTCTTCAAGAGCCCTAAAGTAAGGGTTTTGTCCACCATTGCTTTTTTCCATAAGGAATGAATAAGGAGGAGCTGTATGATCATCCAAATCCAATTCAAAACGTTTTTCAACACAACCGTCTCCTATTTCCCAGACACCTGAATCATAAGGAGAAAACGCATACGTCTTCCCTTGAAATGCATAAACATTACGAGAGTCTCCAAATCCATACCCACTTTTAAATTGTTTTTCAACTGCTGTCTCAAGAATCTGAAAAGTACTATCTGTCAATACAAAATAATTATCTCCTGTATCACTCGAATCATAGCCTATACTATTCCAAAGAATGTTACCGTCTTCTGCAACAGCACAACTATTGGTTTCAAATGGTAACATTTTTTCCGACTGGAACAAAAAATCTTTCATTCGATAATATATAACCTTTTGTCTGCCAATGTCAACAATGCCTATACGATTTCTCAATTTGTCAACAAAAAATGAGGATGGTTTTATATATTCTCCGGGACCATCTCCTTTTGACCCTATAGTGGACAAGAATTTACCCTCAGGTGAAAAAGCATAAAGGGAATAATTATTAATATCCAAAATGATTAGAAAGGAATCTGATACCATTTCTATTTGTCCGATAGCTCCAAGCAAACAAGAATCGTTTGTTGCCGGTTTAATATATCTGACATCAAATAATGATTCATTATTTTCAACATTGGAATTAGAAAATGAAATCATATCTTTTGCCCCATGCCGCATATTTTCAGATACATGAACACACGACACCATGCATAAGCTTAACAGTAAAATTATATTTTTCATTTGTTTTTTTTGCTAAATAGTAGACGCATTTTCCTTTGAATAAATTTATACAAAGGAAAATGCACTCTTATAAACTATAATTAATTACATTGAGCAACAAAGAGAACCATTTCCAGAACAGTTTAGTTTATTTGTTGCTTGATCTTTTTCTACATGAGAGAAAGTACAAGTTGCTTCTTCTCCACCAGCCAACGCTTCCACATTAGCCAATGCAAGGTCCGACATTGTTTTTTCATGTTGTGATGTATATACACTATAACCAGCCATTAAAGCGAATGCTGCAACGAATGCAGTTCTTATGATATATTTTTTCATAAAATTCTAAATATTGTTTATGATATTAATTTTCTTATTCACACACAAAACAACAAATCCTCGATTTGTAGTGCTTCAAAATAATCATTACCTTTGCATCGGTAACACCTCCTTTCTTAGATTGGATGTGGTTTACATGGAGTGGAACATGATATTCATTGTTTGGAGACACTTAATTCATGTTTCCACTCCTTCCCATATCCTACCCGATTTTTATTTATTCTTCCACATTTTTTATCTTCCAATATTTTCTTCACTTCATGTCTCATTTCCCTTATAGCTGTAGAATTCACCTTAGGCTCAACATTAAGCACATACTCTGCCTCCCTGATTAGCTTTACCCTGTCAAAATACTCAGATTCCGCATAAAGCTTTACCAGCAAATAGTGGGGATATACACGCTCCGGCAATCTGCGGGTTGAACGCAGCAGATACATCTCTGCTTTTCCATACTCACCGCTTTCATGTGCATTGCGTCCTAAAATATTCAATATCATCGGATCTCCGCTCACAGTCATGGCTTTCAGCAGAACCTCTTCTGCCTCGTCGCAACTTCCGGCTTTGTATAATGCCCTTCCGTACTCAAAACAGAAATCTTTATTCCAGGACATTTTATCATAAAGCTTTCCATATTCTTCGGAAGCCGCCTTAAATGCTCCGGAATGATATAGAACCCTGACCGGCATCCACTCGCGAACAGCCCGGGTGCGTGAGGAGTACTTACCATATATATTCACCGAAGCTGCTAATCCGGCCACAACAACCGGCAGCAGGACTGCTACAGCATACCTTTTACGCTTTATCATAACCAAGCCCTCGCCACAGAGTAGCATTACCGCCAGTAGCCATACAGAAACAATAGCCGGGATGTGGAGCGGATAGGAAAAGCACGCAAATACCATAAGCGATACAAGACATCCGCCCATTCCCGCAAGATGTTTACGGATCCCGGCTATCATTGACAACACAAGTAATACAGTTACAAGCAAAACGGATACCCACACTCCATATTCAACTGCTATCTGCAGATATTCGTTGAAGGCAAAATCGGGTGTTCCGGCCACCCATGCCTCCGACTCCGAATATTCACAGTCAGTGAAGTATCTTTCCTGGGCATCACCGTAAATGGCGGAAAATGTCCTTCCGTTTTCTTCACCCCAAGGATTGCAGGCAATGGCCCGGGAAGTTATTTTCCATATCAGCAAACGGCCGTCAGCCGAGTCACGTTTCATGAAATATGCACCGGAGGCAAACAGCAAACCGAGTATAAGCACGCCCAATACGGCATATCTGTGTTCCGATACAAACGATTTTACTTTTACATGGTAAACTCTGAGTACCACATATCCGCACGAAATAAGGGCAGCAAACCATGCCGCACGGCTCATGCCCGCCGGAAGTACACAGCATATCAGCAACAGTACACACATCGATAGATAATACTGCACAACCGAAAGACGGTCTTTCTTTCCGTTCAATACCAACATCCTGTACAGGGCTATCGGAAGAACAGCTGCCAGATAGCCTGAATATGGCCCCGGGTTATAGAATGTTCCCGTAAGGACAAAAAGCGAATGGTTTGACGGATATATACCTGCAATCTGCCCCAAGCCATGCAGAGCTTCCACTGCTCCGAATCCCATCAGCCCCCATTGTACTGTCTCCGACACGATACGGACAGTCCGCTGTGGATTCACAATATATCCGGCAAGCCACAAAGGCAAAACTACAGTCATCACGGCAGAAAGCCACATCCATTGCTCCCCCTGCAGGTCGGACGGCAAACTTCTGTCTGTTATCAGCACGGTTCCACCCACAAGTCCGGTAAGGAGTACCCCTGCTAACCACGGCATGACTCTGTATAACCATTTCCTTAGTTCAACACTCATATTATGCATAGCCCATTCAAAAAAAGTTTCATATTCCTTTCTATTCAATCTTCTTCCATACCCTGTCCCAGCAAATATCGCCAGTATAGCTGTCCTCAGATTTCCATATCCTCGAAGCCACTCCAACTATATACTCCTCCGGAAGCAGGCCCCAGTAACGTGAATCCTGTGAGTTCTCCCCATGGTCTCCCGCTACGAAATAATAGTTCTTACGGAACTGGTAAGAAGTTATCACACTGTCGTTCAGCAGTACTGTATCTCCCTTTATACACATCTTCTTTCCCTGTTCCCATTCAATAAGTTTGCGGTACAATACTCCACTCGTACGGTTCATCTTCACCACATCCCCCTCTCCGGGAACAAACAGAGGTCCGAACTCCTTTATGTTCCAGTCCAGCAGGGAGTCGTATGGGAAGCACCTGTATACACCATCAGGAAAATCCTCAGAACGCATCAATCCTATGCGCTCCTGCGAGGCCACATTCCCCAAAGTTATGTCTACACCTTCCACCTTGAATATCCCCTTCCTTATGGAAACCGTATCTCCAGGTAATCCTATACAACGCTTGATATAATACTTCATTATGTGCATCTCTATATGGCTCCAGTCGTTTGGATGCGGGAAATTGAACACAACCACATCGTTTCGCTTTATCTTCCTGAATCCCGGCATACGGTATATTTCTGTCTGTTCTAAATTGAGAGATTTGTTCAGGTTGAACAACCGTGCCCCAACGACCGGTTTCCACACAAGAACGAAATCCCCCTTACGTAGTTCCGGTGACATGGAATCACTTGGTATCCGGAAGGATGCAAACACAAACACAAGTGCAAGAATCCACAGCAGAAACAGGCAAACGGCAGTAAATATCAGGTTTAATAGTATACAAAAGTTTCGTGCCATTCTCATAATTTGATACCATCTTAATATTTTATCTTCTATGATAATTATCAAACAATAACTTACAATCCTGAAATATGGATATGTATAAACGGTATCCTATATATAAATATATACTTAAATAATTAAACTTAACTGTCTTCAAATATTTTAAGAATCATAATAGAAAATAATTTATAATATACCTTTAATAAAATTACTCTACTAATTTTAAATTTTAAAGTTAAACAATCAATTATTATAAAGTTATTCTATAGAGATTGTAAATATTAATGACTATCTCATTTTAATTTAAATTAGAATTATAAATGAAATATAATACATTCCCAAAATCATTGTATAAAAGTTACAAGAATCATTTCTAAAATTATGATTTGAAAATACTATCAGTAGTTATTTTCGTCGTAATTATTACTTTCTACTTATCTGATAAACGTTTCAACATTCTTATTTTCCTTTTTAAGCGTAACTACCATAATTTTCAGACCTTTCAACTTCTTATAATGCTCAACCATATTATAATTGTTTGTTATTTTGACAGACTCTATCTTTTCTGGAGAAATCAAAGATAATGGACTCTTGTCTGGATCATGTACGACAATTTTATTATCTATAACAGTGACTATCGTTGAAGGTGTTATCGAATCACACTGATACTCAATTTCGACTTTAGCCGAATCTCTTTCCAGCTGTTGCGCATAAAGTTCTCCCGAAAAGCACAAAAATATAATCAAAAATAAAATCAAATTCATATTATTTTAAATCATAAATATTAATAGCATTAATTATATAGTCAGAAGTTTCGGGATTGGTTCCCAATAAAATAAGCTGATCTTCACTGGCCGTAATCATACTATATTCCTGTGGCAAAACAATCATTTTTACCGGATTGCCCTTCCAGTCAAATAGAAGCAATTTATCTCCTCCGGTTATGTATGCATCTCCATTTTGAGATTGTTTCCCGCTGAAAAGCCCGACACAATACTTATCTGTTACAGCCATACCGAAAAAACCACTCACATTCTCTCTCAGAAACGATACCGAGGATGAAGTACTCGTGGAACTATTCACAAACTGGGGATACGAGGCCACATTCTGTTTCAAGAGCTTAGGGTGATTCATATCGCTCATATCATAAAACATTGCTATTTGTCCGTCTCTTTCCCCAACAGCTAACACTTTCTCTTTTGCATTATACACCATTCCCGTAGGCTGGTACGCAAAGGCATTTTCCTGATAACTACAATCCGGTTTAGAGTCATCCTTGGGATAATCTCCAAAAACATTTACTTTCTGTCCCTCTTTGTTATATATCACGAAATGCTTATTTTCTTCAATAAGACCAGTTGCAACAAAATATTCATCAGACAAAGCTATAACCTTAAAGGGGAACATCTTGTCTGAATGTGCAAGCTTAATGCTTGAACAGCGCACCGTATCTTTCTCATAAGAAAACCAAGCAAATTTTTTGTTACTCTCATCATACAGCCCCAACTTTCCATCAAATGAACTGGCTGTAGAGAACCACAGATACTCATGAGGACCTTGCCCCCTGTTGGCAAACCGACCAATGTACTTCCCCGTACTCCAATCAAAAGCCGTAACCAGCGGCGAAGTATACATATCTACCATAAAAAGCTTCCCATCAACATAATACATATCGATAGGCTTCCGTATGCTGTCAACATCAAAAGAAGGTTTATGCACCTCCACTTTTAGGGATTCTGGAAACAAATCACACATGGAAACAAAAGAGCTGGTACATGAAGATAGTACACCCCCAAAAAACAAACTGTACAATAATGCTTTCATTGAAATAAATATGTTCAGTTAATAATATTAATATGAATAAAAAACAGTCTCAAAACAGAAGAAATGAAACAATCTTGCTCATTAGCAAACTGTAACGTAAGCTTTTATTTTTTTACATTAATATCTCTTTAATGTACAACTAATAATAAGACGAATTTTCATTCTAGTTTTAATCTACTATAAAACCCTCAGTTTCATACTTCTACTTTGAGACATAATGCTAAAGTATTTTAAGACTTTTTACCAGGTAGTGGAACTCCTAATTCATAAGCACAAGTTCCAGAAACAGGATTACAATTGTACATTACATTCCCATTACCATCTTCCACTGAATAGGCTAACGCCTCTATATTTTCCATTGCCAATTTCGACACTCCGACTTTCTGCTGTGAAGTATATACACTATAACCGGCTACAAAAACAAATGCTGATGCAAGAACTACTTTAAATATATTCTTATTCATGATATTTTTTATCTTGTTTTATTTTTATTATATAAAATTGTTTATTCACACACAAAGCAACAAATCCCCGATTTGTAGTACTTTAAATAATAATTACCTTTGCATCGGTAACACCTCCTTTCTTCAATTGGATGGGTTTAACATTGAGTGGGATATGAATACAAACGTTTGCTAGACATTAGGTTTCATATCTCCACTCTTTTTTTATCTCTCACTTTTTGACGGTTCCCCAGAAATCCAGCGTAACGGACTTGCTCGGAACATTTCCGTATATTGTTATAGTTCGCCAGAAATCGCCCGGCTCTTCCGCCTTGTATTCAACCGTCATTGTAGCTTTCCCTCCTGGTGGTATCTCATCCCAGTCGTATTCCGCAGTCATGCAGTCGCATGAAGTTGTTGTTCCCTTTATTCGGAACACTTCCTTTCCGGTATTTTTCAGGATAATCTTCCTGCTTGCAGTCATGTTTTCTCCTACCACGCCATAATGATATTCCACAGAATCTGCCTGAATCGTGGTGACCGGCATTGAAACTGCTTCAATTCCCGCTATTTCCTTGAGGTAAAGTTCCTTTACAGACAGGTTGTGGATGGGGTTTCCTATCACTTTCACACGGTTTTCAGAATCTATAAGGAATGTCTGGAACATCATTTCCTCAGGAAAACGGTTCAGATTATTGAAATTGTCTTCTATATCTATACATACAGGATGCGAAAAATTATCTCGTCTCAAGATATATCTCAATTCACGTACATCCTTTGTCTAGAAGAAGAATACAAATGGGACATTTCCGTCACTAAGCGAATCCACCTCATGCATGAACTTCTTCCATCCCGGTAGCTGAAGCTTGCAACTGATACAGCCCACAGAATCGACAAAGACCACCACCTTGTAGTCGGTTTTGGAAATCCTGTATGGAACCGTATCTGTTACGTAGCGCGTGAACACAGGATTATCTGGGAAACGGATTTCCTTGCTATTCCATTCCTTAACCAAAACTTCAATATCATGTTTCTTATCATCTGAACAAGAAAAAAGAAACAAAGAAGAAAATATGATAAAAATAAGATTTCTCATTTACCGATTGAAATTATGATTCTAATACAATTAATAATCTAAATTCAAACCTTCAACTTTTAATTCTACTTTCATTCCATAACATTCAATGTCACCTTCACCATAACAAAAATAATTAACCCCTTCATCATTAGCCAATGCTTCTACATTACTCAATAAAAGTTGGTCCATTTCTAATGACTTCAATTCATTACCTTGCTGCGAACCAAAACAGATACATAATACTACTAAAATTAAAAATAATAATGCTTTCATAACTTTTCGGTTTTTTTTATTTTTGCAGCAAAGTTAGGTAATAAATAACAAAAAAACGCTGAAAATTTTCTGAAGAAAATCACATCATTCTGTTTATCAGACATTTAACTATATATAATTTCAGGAAGATTTCAAATTACTTTCAGATTATTTTCAGAAAGAAAGACTCAAAATATGAAATTGACTAATATAAAATGCATCTTTGCATATACTACATACGCATTAATAACAATGGTTATAATATGCATAAATTTCAATACAACTAAGATGCATATTACCGAAAGTGCAAAACATGCTTTCACAAATGCCATCAACAAGGAAAAAGATTTATATATCTCACAGATTAATATTCAGTACCACCAAAAGAATTCTCCAAACGAAATAATGGGTGAAGAAAAGAAAAATTGGAGTGATCAGTATTATTTTATTGCAAAAGACTCGGAAAGGAATCATTTAGATAGCCTGTTCAGATATGAAATGCATAAAATAAACAAATATACTAGTACAGCCATTGGATATGTATATAACGGGAAAAAATATAATTCTGGCGATGAAAAATTCATCAGAAAAGCTATACTCGTACAGGAATACAAATACAGAAAAGACTATAATAACAAATCTGATATAACATTACAGGCCTATATATATACCCCAACATACAGACTTTTACTGAATAATATATATACATATATTATACTTGCCGTTATGTTCATTCCAATAATCTGCTATATAATCTATAGTAGAAACAAAAAAGAAAATATCTCAAAAGAGATAAAAAATGAGGATGGAAACATTATAAAACAAAGAAAATATCAATCAACTAAGTGGGTTATGATTCATAATGGATATTATTGGGATAATAATCACCACACTTTAAGATACAACGACACACAAGTTATTCTAAGCGGTAACAATATAAGAATTTTCCGTAAGTTTATTTCAAAGGAAGATTTCTTCTTATCACATACAGACATATACAAACTATATGAAAATACAGAAAGCGTAGAAGCAAAAGATAAAGCATATCACCTTATTAAATCACTGAAAGAATGCATTGCAATTCTGGGCATCAATGTTGTATCCATCAGAGGAAAAGGTTACAAACTAGTCTTTAATTGTGATTCATGCCATTAATAATAATAAAAGGCAGGTTAACTCAATCCTACTCAGTATAAATTTTCATACGAATTACAGAGCCTTATCTGATATTTCTAAGAAAATCGGATAAGGCTCTTAATAAAAGTTCTCCCTATGAATTGTAACAGTATACATCAAAGACTTTTATTGTAAGAAAAGCCGAAGAGGAGTTATTTGTGTCTTTTATCTACATTTGCAAATTTATTTTGAGGACATTTATATGAATACAAAGGAATATCTTTATCATTGCCTACAGTATAGATATTACCTCTTATAAACTCAATACCAAAAGCAGAACATTCTGTTGACATTTTCTCCAATGGACAGCCATCAAGTCCGAATACATAAATATTATTGCCTCCTGCTGGAAGTTTATTGCCTGACCGCAACGAATTAATACGGTCTTTAAATGGTGTACCATCAAAAATAGTATATATACATGAATCTGAAACCACAACATCATTAAAGCCTTTAATACCTTTTGGAATAGCCTCACTAGATAAGGTGGAAAACACTGGCTCACCTCCAGGACCATAATAGACCTTGTGTTCTCCGGTCTTAAGATTAAACAACTCGACAACCTCCCCAAGTTGTGTTACAATTGCCAGCACACCATTCTTCGGATTATAATCCATAAAACTGCGCCATGCCTGAGATAGAGCAGGCTTATCAGAATCATCAACATCCTTTTCACTCGGCACTTGGCCAACACTTTGTATGATTTTTCCACGCTGGTCAAGTACATGATAACGGTAATTGCCGGTATAGTCTGTTACCAGAAATCCATCAGCGGTCTTGCAGAAGTCCAGAGTACGTATGAGTCTGTCATCCAAAGATATTTCTTCCACACGTTCCGCATTGCCATTTGAGATGCGCCAGCGTGTTATCTGACGACGATTGGAGTCTAGAGCCCACACGGAGTCGGGAGAGCATATCCTCACACGCTCAGCCGAAAGGATATCATCAGGACCTTCTCCCCGCTTCCCAAAAGAAACAATATGGCGCCAACCTGGATAAGTGAAGGCATACATATAGTTATTATCCGGATGTAAATCCAAAATAATTGCAATACTGTCTTCAATTTCAACACGATAAGGATATCGAAGAAATAAACTGTCAAGATTTATCTCTTCCTTAGTTGTGGAATTAACTCTATTTGGAAAATCCGTGTAACATTGATACTTTCCATTAGAATTGAAATTGCAACAGGATAATACTATGATCAAAAACATAGAATATATATAAATCAGCATTTTCTTCATACTATTTCATTTAATTGTCCACAATTACTACCCGTTTTGTCTTAATCCTACAGTAATCATACATATCACTTACCGTTGCAGCGCAGATGATGTTCGTAGTCAGCCGGAGTTGGAGGCGGCACTTGCTTACCTCCGAAAAAGGTCTTGAATATCAGCAATGGCCATAGAACAGGAATGAGCCACATCCATGCGTCACTCTTACCTCTGCTCTTCTTGTTTTTATGTACTGTTTTCCTTGCCTTTTCTACTTTCTCTGCTTTATAGTCGGTTGCGTTACCTTTTTTATCAGGCAAAGCGCTGTTCAGGACAACCAATAGTCCAATTACTATTATGCCGCCCCAGAAATTGTCATCTACCAGTAGCAGATATGCGGCCCAAAGTCCGCCGAGGATGTTTATTACATTTTTCAGCAATGCCAGCAGGAATATACCTGCAGCAAGCATTATCAGTATTCCTATTGCCGCTTCCATGTTTGTAACGATTTTAGATTCAACTTGTTTCAGCAAAACTCTTCAACTATTCCTTTATGGCATCAATCTTTACGTTGAACTCCTTTATTGCCTTTTCGATATTCTTATTCTGTTCTTCCTTCAGGTTTGCGAGTATCTCATTGACCTCTTCCCTGATGTTTTCAGCCCTCTTGTCAATCAGTTCCTTTCGGGGAGATTTCATTTCTTCTGCAAGACAGTCCAGTATGGACACCTGTTCGTTGAACAGTCTGTCCAGACTTATATACTGTTTGTAGAATGTTAATGCTCTTAGCAGGAAGTCGGTTTTCACACCTCCTGTTTCAAGGCGGGTTATGTAGGGTTGGCCAACGCCGAGGGCTTCAGCAATGTCTTTCTGGTTGAGCCCGATTTTTTCCCTTACGGCCCTCATGCGCTTGCCCAGAGTTTTACTGTCCATTTTATGTCGTTATTTTCCGTTTTCTATATTGAACACTTCCGAGATCAGCTCCTTGATATCCCGGTCAACCTGTATGAAGTTGGCATACAGTATGCGTTCTCTTGCTTCTTTAGATGCAAAGGTATAGAATTTAGGCAAAGGAACATACTCCTCTTCTTCTTTTTTTATTGCGTCCATATCAAAATTCGTCTTGCAGAAAAACTTTGAGGTCTGGAACTCTTCTGCTTCCTGTATGTTCATGCTACCACCCCTTCCGGTCTTGGTTTTCACGAAGTCTCTTGCCACCTGCCCGCATATCCAACCCGTTGACATATCCGAAATTTTTGATGCCGGAACCAGGTTGTCAAGATTTTCATTCAGGTTAATCGAGGTTTTGTCCCTGTCGATTGTCACTCCCTTTTTTATCTGCACTACCTTCCCGAAGATATCATTCGACAGCCATTCCAGCGTTTCCTTGCTTCTTGCAGAACCGGCTACGACATTACCTACAGTCGTAATGATTTTCTGCATACCTACTTTCCCGTAGTCTGCTTCCAATTGTGGCAGTTCCTGGAATCCGAGAGTCACAGACACCTTATTGCTTCGTGCAGTACCGATTAATCGGTCTATTTTGTGAAAGTAGAGAGTCGGAAGCTCATCCACTATGATACTTGTGGGCACGTTTTTTCCTTGTCCGGTATTCACACGTGTCACCAGTCTGTTAAGGATAAGAGCGTTCAATGCTCCGATGATGCTTTCCATCTCTGGGTCGTTGGCAATCAGCAGGTAAGACGGATTCTTCGGATCTGATACTTTAAGGTCAAAATCATCACCGTCCTTATGGAATATCCAGTACGATTCCTTGGTAGCGAGTCGCGATGTATATACACGCAGCGTACCTATCATACCTTCAAGCTGTTCATGTGCCTTGTTCTGGAATGCTGTTTTGAATGGTGCCAGCAGCGGTGCGACCTCGTTGTCTGTCTGCAGGACATCAAATATGGTCTGGTATCCTTCATTAAGGAATGAAAGGATATGGGGCATGTCCGAATATTTACCCAGCCAATATGCCGGTGTTACTTCATTGCCATTCTCATCAAGGGCTCTTCCCGTAGGTACATCCCTGCCGAGTTCCTTGCTCCATTTCGTTTCTATCTGAAGTTTCTTTCCATTCTGGTCATAAGGTTCCTTTTTGTAGTTCACGAAGAAATAGATACATGCTGCAAGGAAGTTGACGGCTGATGTCTGGAAAAACTGGTCGCTTCCTCCACCGCCTTCCTTCTTTCCCTTTTGTAGGGATTCGAGCAGTGTCTCAGCGGTTTCCGATGCAGCTGCAAGATTGTCTATGTATTTCTTCTGTATTGGATTTACTCTCCTGCTATACTCCACATCGACAAAGTTTATCACATTGAATTTGCACCCTTTGGGCAGTTTCCCGTTTTTCTTGTTCTTCAGATAGTGATAGTACAGTTTTGTCGCCAGCGTAGGAAATTTATAGTCATATACTACCATAGCGAACCCTTTGGCGCTATGCTGACGGATAAAAGGCTCAATTATGGAGAAAGTCTTACCGGAACCGGGTGTTCCAACTACCCATGTGCCCCTGAAAGGGTTGGATATGTTCACCCACCCCTTTCTGAATTTCCCTTTGTAATAATAACGCATTGGAATGTTTACCGAATACGGCGTTTCCTGTAGCGTGTCGCACTGGTCGAACGATTCATTCTCCAGGTTGAACCGGTCTTTCATCAGCCCTTCCTTGAGGAATTTTGATATGTTGTCCAGTGCAACCTGTACCAGTATCGTACCAATCAAGGATGCCACCATGTACAGTATTATCGTATATCCGAGACCGTACAGGCGGAAGTCTGTTTCTTTCCCGAACAGCCACACGGACAGTATGGTTAGTCCGATACCGCTTATAAGAGGGTAAAGCACTTGTCTGCGAGCATCAAATTCAAGATGTTTCTTGTTCCTTGTTCCGATACATGTAATACATATCAGTACAAAGGTCGCAATTTTACTATAGACAAGATTACCGTCCTGGTATATTATCCATCTTTTTATTCGTCCGTGTATGTCACACACCACACCGCCAAAATGGTCAAGCATTGCCGGGTCAATGGCATATTCAAAGAATTCCAGCAACAATGATACATATATGGCGCATCTGAATATCTTGTAGAGTCCTTGCAGTTCCTTACTTTCTTCCATCGCAGTTTCTTACTTCTAATATGGTTCTTGTTGGATAAACTCTGTTTTTCAATGTCTCGTTCAACTGGCCGTTAGCCATCGAATAGCACCAGGCATATTCGGTTGCCTTTTCCTTTACCTCAGTCGATGTCCAGTACCAGCAGTCAGGATTGTCAGTCCCTACAAAGTCCCCGTTGCATCTCTCCATCATCAGATTCACAGTATCCCTGTTCTTTATCAGGATATCCATCTGCTTTGCCGAAGGTATGAAGACTCCCTTGTTGCCTGAGTTTTCGGTTACATAGCTTCCCAAAGGCGAACCTATTCCGTCACTGGTCTGCTTTTCCCTGATTTTAAATGTATTCATGCTCCCGTCCAGTGCTTCCATGTCACACGATGTTTCCTGTTCCACTCCGAGAGTGTCACACAGGGCCAGTGCCGGTGTCTCCTCCAGTGTTACTGCATACCCTTGTACACCATTGCTTTCTATGTCGTGGTTCACGTAGAATACTACACCGATTACTCCGTTCCTCACAGCTTCTGCACTGTCAAAGGGCATCACGGTTCCGTTACCGTACATCACATCACCTACCTTCAGACCTTTGTCAGGCAGTTCTATATGTGCGTCACATCCTGCAATCATCAGCAGAGCAGCGCACATGCTTGCTATTGTTTGTAATGTTTTCATCCGATTGGTAGTTTTATGCCGATTGCAATTCCGGTCCGGAACAGGTCACGGCAGTTTATCATTAAGTCTGTTTTCGCTTGCCAGTATATTATCACACCGCTTTTCAGCCTGTAGTTATGTTCATACCCGGCATGTACGCCCCCGATCATTTCATTTCTGTCAGAGCCGGCAGACAGTCCCAGCCTGAGACGGCCCACAGTGTTCCTCCGTCTTAATACACAAGGCTTGTATGCGGCGCCGAGAGCCCATGTGTTATAGCTTCTCCAGAATGTTTCAGGACATACGTGCCCGCAATTCCCGCACTCTTCCCATTTCAGATAGTAGTTTCCGAAGAACTCCCATGCTTTATGGTTTCGTGTCTCCCATTCCATGCCTGCTGTTATCTCCATTCCCCTTTCATACATAATACCCGGGGCTATTCCGAAATATTTATCACCGTCTGCGGCATGAGCTTTACCACCGATTATAGCGGTCAGAAGCAAGGCCATTATTGTCTTTCTCATGTGTCACCTCCTTTTTATTCTATTTCCAGCAGCCGGTCGTCAAAACTGTCTGCACTCAGTACATCCTCATAGTCTATCTCCAGTTTCATCGTTCTGCCCGATATCTGGTCTTCCGACATTTCGATAGTCAGCACCTTTTCCTCAGGAAAGGTCAGTTTCTTCACAGCGATTACATTTCTGTACCCTTTGCTGAACGAGGTGGCTTTTTCAAGCATCATTTCCGGTTTCAGCTCTATGCTCTGCGAGTTCGTTGCCTTGGTTATTTTCTTGTCTGTCAGCTTAAGGCGTATTTCGTCAATGTCAAACCTGATATTTGTACGGTTGCTTACCGAGAAATCTATGAAGAAATAGTCTCCGCAGGTATAGATATTGTTCAGTCGCATCCTCATACCATGCCCTTTGCAGCTTACGTCGCGAAATTTGGCTGGTGAGTTCCATATTCTCCGGGCATGTCTGTACATCTCCTCTTGCGACATTGTTACAGACGGATGTGCGTATGCAGTCCTTTCCACAGGCAGAATTTCTTTGTCTGTAACCGCTTCCGACATCTTTGACGTATATACAAGGCCGTATTGTGTCCTGTATCTTTCTGTTACGATGGTCACGATAGCCAGTATATCCCCGTCTTTCGATGCTTCTTTTGGCTTTAGCCTGACAGTGTTCTCTATGGGCTGGTCACCGGCAATCTTGTCTGTTGACAGGTCAACCAGTTTAACCGGTTCGCTTGCAGTCACTATTGTTGTCACATTCTCGTTTACAGTCAGCCACTCCATTTCCACAGGTGTTGTCTGTGCCGACATTTCGCTTGCTGCTACGATTAACATAGCAGCCATACATATCTTATTCAGTTTCATATCTTATTTGTTTTTCTGTCATTTGTTTTTTCTCTTCCATTTATCAGATAGACGAACGTACCGTATTTCAGTTTGGCCTTGTTTTTTCTTACAGCCTTCGACAGGGCATTGGTCGTTTTCTGGTAAGCATTGTTCAGCGCTTGCACGCCCCACTGTTCAAGCATGTTGCCTGTTCCGGTTCCGCTCATGCTCATACTTCCTCCCACAGCACTTCCGGCTACATCCTTTGCCGTTTCCCTGAACTGGCTTTCAGGTACATACAGTCCTTCGAGTCCATCGGTGTCATATAGTGAAAGACTTACTTTCACGATTTCATCTTCTATCAGGATACTCTCCACCTGTCCCTTTACACGCTGCGAGCCGAACCCGGACATCGTTGCATACAGGTACGAACCTTTGGACAACGTATGGTTGTCTATCTCTACATCGTCAAGCAGTCTCAGACGCACGCGCGAGCCTTCTACAGCCGTAATATTCTCGTCTATAATGGCTTTCACCAGGTTATTCTGTTCCACTCCGTCCGAAATAGTGTAGAAGTAGCTGGATGAAGGCCGCTGTTTCTTAACGACGACTTTAGATTCAGAGTTTTCGTCATTGGCCGTCACCGCACCCTCCACTATTTTCTTTTCGCTCATTTCCTTGTTTCTGATGCTTACCTGTGCCGACTCTGTTGCGCTACTGTCTGTCTTTTGCACAACGGATGTCTCTCCTCTCTTCCTTGCTTCAGCCAGTGCTTTCTGCAGTTCTTCCAGAGCCTTGTTCTGCCTTTTCTCAGCCTGGGCGAGACGTTCTTCTTCTGTCGGGATTGTTGTCGTACCGCTGCTCATTGCACGCCCCTTGTCGGCAGAGTTCATGATACGTTCCTGCATATCCTTCATCCGCTCCAGTTCCCTGGCTCTTTTGTCGGCATCAGCTTCAAGCATGGCGAGATCTTCTTCCGAGTATTTGGAGTCATATTTTTCCTTCTTTTTCTCTTCATCCCCTTCAATACTCTCTACCGCGCTGTAATCCTGAATCTTACCGAATGACTCAAGCATGTTGTCGTATCTCTTGCCGATACCGTCATCCTTGATCTGTGCCTTTGGCAAGTTGGCATTCAGGTATTCAGTTGTCTCAAGATTGCTGGGCTTTTCAGCCAGTTTGGTGTCAAACATATCAAGGATGAAGTAGGCCGTAGCCATAACCGGTATATACACTATCAGAGGCAACACATATTTCGGATGCTTCCAGTTAATCTGTTTCAGTTTATCCAGTTTCATCACTTCTCATTTTTTAATTGTTCAAGTTTTATCAATTCTTCAATCATGAATCTTACTTTTATGGAGTCCTCGGCTGTCATCTGGTCTCCTTTCCCCGTTAGCGACTTTATCTTCTCTTTCAGGGTCTTCTCATATTGCTCCACCATTCCTGTGTCTTTCTTTGCTCTCTTTATCCTGTTCAGAGCCGCGTCCTGCCTTTCTACGGCAGTCTCTTTCGCCGGTTGCTGCTCGTATGTCTTTACCATACAGGTTATGTTATATCCCAGACACATGGTCACTATTCCGAAGACTGTACACAGGAACAGTCGTGGATATTTCAGTGCCCATTTCTGTATTCCTGCTGCCATTTTATCTACACGGAGTATCCTTGCGGCTTTCTTTCCCGCTTCTACTTCCTTTTCCCTTCGTTCTTTGTATTTCGGATCATCCTTGTCAGGCATTTCCTCACCGAAAAACATCTTTTTCCATCCCATAATTCTTTCGTTTATAGCCGTTTGGACGGCTTCTGTTAATGTTTATGTTTATTGTCAATAGCTGTTTTTTGTCCTTTGTTCGATGTCCTTGTTCAGCAGCGTCCTCCAGTTGACAATCATCATTCCGTGAGGGTTGTTGTCCGTTCTCGGTGCTCTTTTCAGCTGACCGGCTGTTACCAGTTGTCTCATCAGGATCGAGGTCCTTCTCTCTATTCGCTGCCTGCCGTAGTACGTGAATTCCATTTTGTCCATATCAAGCTTGATACTGTCGCAGAATATGGAGAATACCGCGCTCGTACCCATGATGTTGTTGTAGAATCCTTTTTCCTTGAGGGTATTGTATTGTGCAAGTCCTGTTTCATCGACCAGGTACATGGCCTTTTCCATTGTGTATTTTATGTATTTGTCGTCCGGCGCGAGCGTAAAGAAGTAATGGTGAAACATTTCAATGTGCGAACGGGCTTCCACTTCTCTTGTCTCTTCCATCGATGTTCTTCTTACAAGTACAGGAACATTACCGTCAAGTACATAAATCTTTTTATGCGAGTCCATTACCATATTCGTGGCTGTAACCATCGAACTAATGCTTATTATTATGCATCCGGCTATACAGCACAGCGAAATGATTGTCACCATTTTGATTTTGTTTTCCAGATTTTTGATTATCATATTTTAATATTTTAGGTGTCTATAATTCTGATAATATAAAAATATAGTATTGCATTAATCTGATATTACGGTTTTACTATCTCAGCATCCCGCCAGAGACAGAGGTCACCGCTCCATGAGCTGCCACTTTTGCCTGTTGCGCTACACCCTCGCCGAAGTTTCGGGTAGAAAATGCGGTGTCGCCTTCCGGAATCATCCAGGCAGCAAGGTCAGGAACGAGATTCAGACACTTCAGTGCTACGATTGAGGCGGCCATCAGATATCCGGCAGAGAAAAAACTGTTCTGCAGGTATGATGCCATAGTGGATTCAGATTGCGTTATGGCAGCCAGATTTTCATACTGTATGGTCAGTACGATATCAAACAGCAGGAGGACATAAAATCCTACGAAGTAAAGCATCGCTCCATAGAAGTGTACGGTCAGATATCTGGTTAACCATTTTGCCCACGAGCTTTCCCATTTGGGCAACATCGAGAAAGCCCACTGGATAGGTCCGAAGATTGTCAGCATACCCAGCAATATCTGCTGGCAGTATATCGTAGCCCACCAGCCTATTCTGAATACAATCAGTGCGATGACCATTACAATCTTGTCAATGCACACGGTCACTCCTCCCACAAGTGAAGTGAACCACAGTTGCGAAGCGTCCTGCTCCATTTGTGTCACACTTTCCACACCGGTCTGTTCCACTGCGGCTTCGACAAGCGTACTCTCGGTCGTACCGCTGTGTGCCACATCTGCCTGTGCCTGCAGTCTGTTGTACATGGTGTCACGGACAAATATCAGTTCCTGGATTTTCTCGAACCTGTCCGAAATCTGCGTCGCTTCTGCCTCATACAGGTCATGAGTATAGGAGCCGATACAGTTTGGGATATAGGACAAGAAGTCAAGTACGCACCAGTCACCGCCACGGGTCATTCCCGTATCGGCAGGAGGATACCACCAGCACATGATTATCGAGATTGCCAGAGGTCTGAACAGTTTCATCACATCAAGCGGCTCGTTCTTCACCATCATTTTATATGCCATGCCTCCGGCTACAATCAGAGAGAAGAGTGCGGCAAGCGCCATACTCATCTGCAATATCCACCAGAAGGGGCCCTGCGAACCGGTGAAGGTTGCGTCACACAGGAATTCGTTGGTTTGAAAGATTACGTCATCGATTTCCTCTTCGAGGATACCGATACCAAGGTCGGATAGTATATCTGCCATATCGTTATTCTGTTATTGGTTTGTCTATTACTGTCATTCCTGCGCCTTTCCATCTTGACATGGCAGCTCTTATGATTCCTGCCTTGTCAGTAGGCGGCTTTTCGTATGCTTGTGCAAGCATTTGTTCTACCTTGCCTTTGTTGAACAGACGGACAAGGTAATACACCAGCATTTCATCCTTTTTCCGCACGTCTTCATATATTCTCAGATATTCGCGTTTGCGTTGGGCATTGGGCTGATATGCCTGCTGGGTTATCTTTATCGCACTCGAATACATGTTGTAGTATTGCATCCAGTACTGGTACTCCTCTTCTGTCCCACCCTGTGTACGGATCATCTCTACATGCTTCAGGTATTCGTTCAGCTTTTTCGTCAGCTTTCCTCCTTCAGCCTGCCATGCCAGGTCGAGTGCCCCACCCGAACGGTCGGCCACATTCAGTGCTTCTATGGCTGCTCGCTTTACCAGTGCCGAGTCTATCTTCTCCGCTTCATCTTTCTGGTTATACAGGTTTATGCCGGCAGTGGTACGATACAGTGTCTTGTTCTTGGAAGCCGCATTCTTGCTGTATCTGCTGTGAAGCAGGTTATAGTAGAACGGGGGTGTCAGTATTCCGTTCCCGGATTCCATCACCGTTATCTGGTTCATTTTGGCATCATCATGCTCATAGGTAACTCTTACTCCCTGAGCATACATCCGCATCATGCCTGCCAGCAGCATGACCGTCATCATCATTCTTTTTCCCATCATCAGTTTACTTTTATTTTATGGCCAGATGCTCTCCAGCGCTCAAATGCACCTTCAACCATCTCTTCGATTGTCCTTGTCCTGTATATTTTCGATTTCCAGTAGCCGGTTCGTACCTGTATGTAGTTCCATGTACTCAGATACGCACTGTTTACCATCTCCCTTATGCGGTCGAGCGAAGTGTTTATTCTTTCCATTACCGTCATCAGGTCCGATGTCGAACAGGCTGCCGCACCGGTCGCATACAGTATCAGGTCATAGACTGACTTGTACAGATCGTCACATTCGGCACTAATTTTTTTTATTGCTTCGTAGTTTATTGTCAGCAACCGGGTATCTGCAAGTTCAGGTTTGCCTCTCTTCAGTACGAGTTCATTGTACCGGTCAAGCATATCACCATATCCGGACAGTCTTTCCGATACCTTGTCGTATGTTGAGTAGATATTCAGTCCAAGCCTGAGCGACTGGTACATTATATCTATTATGTCAAAGGCCCTGGTGTATCTGTCAAGCTCGAAGTTCAGGTCTTTGTAGCCTTCCGTCTTTTCCTGGCTGTATTCATGCAGCAGCTGGTTCCCGTATTCCAGGGTAGCGCGTGTCATCAGCAGTGAGCGGACGCTCTTGTGGTCACTTATGTATGCCTCTATTGACGTGTAGTCAAATGCAAACTGGGCCTTCATCTCTTTTGGAAACGAAAGCATTATTGTCAGCAGCATGACTGCAATCAGGTTGGCCGACCGTTTATCCTTGTTCATCCTCATCATCATATTTGCCGTTATATCCGTTTGAGTGCATTTCTTCCGCAGCGTTATGCAGCCAGCGTTTTCTGCATTTTTCCGCTATGGTCTGTTTCTTCCCTTTATCCGTATTGATGTACGGAGCAATGTCCTTCAATACATCTATGATGCTCAGCTTGTAATGCATCATCTTCTTCAGTGAGACCAGGTCTGCATATATATTCATCAGCCTTGTCTCTATCTGTCGGGCTATGGCCAGTCGGTCCGAGGCCCACAATAGGTGATACGTGTCATCCGTATTGTCTTCTTCTATGGGTTCGGACTTAATGTATTCGGTTGTGAATCTGCACGAAGGAAATTCATTGGCGAGTTCCGACAGTTTTGCGTCCACAATCGCCTTTTTATCCCTTTCGTTCATGTCAGGATCAAGCTCTATGTTAGCGACTACCTGACTGTCCGAGTACGATGCCCCAAGCCCCCATGTTATTTTCAGTATGGCACGGTGTATCTTTATTCCGAGGAAATATTTCGGTTTTTTTGCTATAGAGAGTGTAGCCTTGAAGGTTATGGTACCGTTGATATTTGGGGTTGTGGCATATCTGTAATATGTATATCCGCTCCACCATCCGTCACCCTGCCACGTCAGCTTGTAGGACTGTCTCAGTTCCTCCATTATAGCCGGAATTCTGTAATGGTCATCCGTATTTTCCTCATTGTCGCTTTCTGCTTCCGATATGGCTGCCTCTATTTCGGCCAGGTCGGTATTCAGACTGTTTATTTCATTCCGCTTGCCCGCTATGGCGTTGGTGTTTGCTTCCATCTGTTCCCGGTAGGCTGGAATCTCCTCTTCCGCAGCCGAAGCTATCAGTCCGGCAAGCCTTCTGTTGTCTTCTTCCAGTGCCGCAATCTCATTTTCCAGAACCTTTATTCTATTCCTGTACTCATTTGCGGCATTCTCCAATTCCGAGGTGTCAAGCAGGTCATCTTCGTCCAGCGATGTTACCATGGCACATTCTTTTGAGTGTGCGTTCAGCGAACTTCCGCATTTGCTACATTTGTACTGAGTGGCACCTTCGCCCAGATTTACATCGTCAGTACAGGTCATCGTGATTACCACATTTTCACATCCCTTCAGCTTTACTTCATCCGCAACCTCATAGTAGCTTTTAGGACCGCTCCTTAGCTGATATACTTTCCCGTCCTCGTTCTCGTTGAACTCGTTAAGCATATCCTGCATCTTCATCTTGAACGTATTCAGATCCATAGTATATGAGTCAAAATTTTCTTCATACACCACTTCACTCCTGCTCCACGATCTGGTAACAGTTATCTTATAAGCGTATGCCTTTTTTGTCTGCTTGTCTCCTTTTGATATCTTGTATGCCTGCAGGTACTTGCTCATTCTGTATGTGTTGCCGTCATTACGCGAATTCAGCTCATCTATCTTGCTTCTCGACCATCCGGCATATCTCTCCGAGTTCGACAGTACGGTTTCCAGTTGGGCCGAATTGGGGTAGAATCCCGGATCTGAAGTCTCGAATCTGACCCATTGGCCCCCGTTCAGGATACTGTTGTCATCCGTTGGCGGTATGTACTCGGCTACAGTCTCGCTTCCCCGGTCAGTCCATTCTATATACCATCTCTGGGTATAATACATATTGGCAGCTTCATTCACATAGTCGTCAATCCATCCGGTCAGATTATATGATGACAGACTGAACAGGTCGGCAGCTGTAGGGTCTTCACCGAGATAATTACGGAAGAGTCCTTCAATCTTGCCGTCACATTCTCCATAAATGTCATATACGTTTTTAGCCATCTGAGCCGCAGCAAGAGCCTTTTGGCCGAAAGTTCCGTCAAAGCTCGACTTGTCTGTGATGTCGGTCACCAGATTACCCAGACCTGCCGATGCCAGTTGAGTACCGAGATTATACAGCGTTCCGATATCACTTTTCAGGTTGTCCAGTGTCATGTTGGATGTCACACTGCCGAAATCGTCCATCAGGGTATTCCAGTCCACACCGCCGAACTCAGTCACTCTCATGAAGCTGTGCAGGGCAGGTGTTATCTCCAGAAACTGAACATCCGAGAAAGTAAGTGAACTGTTTGTCACTACCGTCTCGAATTGCTTGCAGAGCGATTTTACTTCCGAGCATATTTTTATCAGATATGAGCCCCAGTATAGAGACTTGTGAGGATATTTTACCAGATCACCGGCTACATCCCACATCATGGGTATCAGTTTTGCCGTTACAAGTCCGTACACCCTCCTGTAGTAATAGTTCTCCGTGTAGCTGTCCCATATCCCGAGATCTGTAAGCGATTTTCTCTCCAGGAATTTTGATGTGAATATTCCTGCTGCTGCCACTTCCGCTACACCGTACTTTGCAAGTATGTCTTTTACCTGCTCGTCATAGTATCCTTCAGCCACGGCAGCTGCAGCATATTCGGCAGACATGGCTGCAACAGTCTTGGTGTCATAGTTTACCTTCATGTATGTCTGTGACATACATGCATATACCGAAAGATAAACGGCCGTTAATAATGTCAGGATTATTCTTTTCATCATTTCGCTTGTTTGTCTGTTATGTGATTCTTATTTCCCAAGGTTCAAGACATGTCCTGTCTTGTGTACCAGACGTGCAAACTCCAGAGAGTTGTCCACTCCGGACAGATTCCAGTCACGGCAATATGCGGTCAGCGCATCGTGGATATTGCATTGCAGTTCCTTTTTATACAGTTTCAATGCCTCTTTTTCTGCACGTTCGGTCGTATAGGTCATATAGCATTCTCTCGGTTCTTCAACCCCGAACACATCACCCACTGTTCCTCTGCGTATATACACTTCCCGGAAGTATGGACGTCCTTCCTTGTTCTCCAGTCGGTTGATTGTAAATATTTTCTTCACCTCGATATCGGTCAGACCGAGTATGGCCTTAATCTCGTCATATCTTTCCTTGAACTTGGACTGGTCAAGCAGTATCACCACGTCCGAGTTATTGATTATGGCCTGCTTCACCACTGGCGAATCCACGATATCCTGTATCTCCTGTGTCACTACTCCCACGTTAGCCCAGTGCTTTCGTGCTGTCTTGAACAGGTATTGTATATACCCTGCCATCAGAGGCGAAGCGATTGCTTTCCATGCTTCCTCTATTATCAGTGTCTTGCGCTTCTTCTTCAGGTACATTTTTTGCTGGAACACATCCATGATGATCAGCGTCACGAGCGGAAACAGTACCTCATGGTTCTTTATCGAGTCGATTTCAAATACTATGAATGTCTCGTCAAACAGACTGCTGTCAAGTTCCTCGTTCAGCGTCTTTTCATAGTCACCACCACGGTAAAAGTCCTGCATCATGAATCTGAAAGACTTGAAATCAAAGTCAACCGAGTTTTCCCAGCAGATGTCAGGGATGCGTTGCGTCGCATATTCGTAGAAGCTGTTGAACGATAGAGTATCCACATTCAGTCTCTTTCTTCTTTCTTCCACAGAATCCATGCGGCCCAGTATGTTGTCCATTATCCATCTTTCCTTTTCAGCCTTGTATATTTCCTCGGCACTGAGTTCAAGGTCTTCTATTTTCAGCCCTTTACCGCTTCTTAAGACCTGTGCAAGTTCCGGAGATACATTACCCTGCCTTCCAGCTTCAAGCACGTCTTCCGGCAGTTCATTCATTTTGTCCTTCCATTCATATATCTCACATATGCGTTGCTGGTGTCTGGTCTCATCTTCGTTCTCGTCCAGTTTTTTCCGCATGTCAGCCTGGATGTTTGATATTATCTCTCTTCTTGTCTCTTTCGAGTACCCTTTGAAACCGTTGAAGTGTACATCATAATATTCACCTATCACCATGTTGATGATTCTCGCTTCCTGCTTCGTCACTTCTCCCTGCGCACCTTTCCATATCAATAGAATCATGTTTTTCAGGAACTCCAGTTTTTCCACATTCAGCTCTTCCCTTCCGATTTTGAACGGATTCATAGTAATCGGACGTTCATTGGTGTAGGATATGTATTTACCTCCCAGATATTCACACAGTCCTTCATACGAGTTACCTGTATCGACCATTACGATATCTGTGTTCTGCTCATAGAGTTGACGGACAACAGAGTTCATGTGGAATACATATGAGAGAGTATTTGTAGCTGATTATCAGCAACATAAGAAAATATCGGTACAAAAATAATCGCTGTAAGAAATAGGGTGAAAAAGCCGTTCTTGGGAGAAGCAAAGAGGGAAAGAAAAAGATTGATTTAAGATGAAGATTTAACAGAAACTTAACAAATGGCAGGCATTTTTACACTTTGCCGATGGTCGCTCGGAATGAGGTCAAAACCGCAAAGGAATTGTCGGGGAATTGATTACAACTATTGATTTTCAATATCTTCTATATTTTGAGACCCAACAGGGGTACAAATTATGAAATTAATCTTAAAACTCTGATTTTCGTTCTGCTAAGAAATTCATTTAATAGGAAATTCACTACTTTTGTATTTGAACTTACGTTAAATATAACATCATTAATTATTATGAATAACCTTTTATACATAAATTGGGATATAGACCCTGTAATATTTAGTCTTGGGCCAGTTAAGATTCAATATTATGGTTTGATTTTTGTCACAGGGCTTGCTTTGTGTTACTACATAATTGGCCATATATACAAGAAGGAGAAAATTTATACTCCTGATGCAATGGAGAAGCTTTTTATATACGCAGTTATTGGTATTTTCGGAGGGGCAAGACTCGGGCACTGCCTGTTTTATGATTTTGAATATTTTTCTTCTCATATAATTGAAATATTCATACCATTTAGAGAAAATGTTAATGGTGTTTACGAGTTTATAGGATA
>ULNT01001251.1_pt1 | contig 28301 bp, 21 predicted proteins | sample 1952001 | NCBI WGS metagenome assembly ULNT01 (sample SAMEA4835585, study PRJEB28245) | human gut metagenome | biome: gut microbiome; material: fecal sample | place: Denmark | collected 2008
TAATTTTATCAACCTACTTTTTACGTTGACCCGTTCTTTTTTTCACACCCATGAGGTCATGTTGGGCAGGGGAAGAGTGCATAGTCTGACAAAACTAAAACGTATTTATAAAAATTATAAAGAAAAATCGTCTTTTTTGTTTGCTTTTTATATATATCTTTGCAGTCTCAAAAAGAAAGTGACGAATTCAGTTCGCAGCATGGACTGAATTGAAGACTGATATGTATGTATAATGATTTTGGTAAATGTTCTATGAAAAGTTTCATAGCACTTATAGTCTGTCTGCTTGCGTTTTCCATTTGCCCGGTCAAGGGCCAGAACGTAGCGCTCAAGACAAATGTCCTCTACGATGCGACGGCTACGGTCAATGCCGGTGTCGAATTCTCGATTGCTCCGAAATGGACGATGGATATTTCCGGCAACTATAACGGATGGAGTTTTTCAGACAACAGAAAATGGAAACATTGGCTCGTGCAGCCGGAAATCCGCTGGTGGTTCTGCAACAAGTTCATGCGCAGTTTTCTCGCCTTTCATCTTCTCGGCGCCCAGTACAATGTCGGAAATCTCCCGACAGACTTCAAGGCATTCGGCAAGGATTTCTCCTCGTTGAAAAACTACAGGTACCAGGGCTGGATGACAGGGGCCGGAATCGGCTATGGTTACGACTGGGCCCTGTCCAGGCATTTCAACCTGGAATTCGAGCTCGGAATGGGTGTGATATATACCGGATACGAGAAGTACGATTGCCCGCAGTGCGGCAAGAAAGTCGATGAAAATCAGAAATTTATGATAGCGCCAACAAAGGCTGCTCTAAGCCTTGTTTACCTCTTCTAACAGGACATTGACATGAAAAATATATTTGCAATCGTAGCAGTTGTCATCTCAACTGTCTTTACAATGTCTGCCCAGACATTTGCAGACGGGCAGGTTGAGGCACAGAATGTATGCCTCGAGAAAGTTTCAGGAACTGTGATGCTGAGTTTTGACCTTGATGTGAGCAATCTTTCGCTTCCAGCGAACAAGGGTCTTGTGCTGACTCCGGTAATTGCCGGAATATCAGACACATTGAGACTCCCCGCAATCGAAATGCTCGGAAGACTCCGCCATATATATTGGCTGAGAAACGGGGTTACGGCAACACAGGACCCTCTTGTTGTGGCGCGACGTCATAATGGCGACCCGCAGGTGGAGCACTATGCCTACAAGATTCCCTATCAGCCGTGGATGAAAGGTTCAAGACTTTTTATAGAACAGGCTGACTGCAGATGTGCCCAGAAGTTGGGAAACGTAACATTGACAGTCCCGTCAGAAGAACTGGAACCGGAGGTGGAAAAAACTCCGTCAGAAGAGCCAGTGGAGTGGGAATTCGCTTACATCATGCCTCAGCCGGAGGCAGTGAAACAGCGTGCGGAAGAAGGTACGGCACGGCTGAACTTCGACGTGGACAAATATGACATAAGACCGGATTTCGGAAACAATGCTGCGGAACTGAGGAAAATAAGAGAGACTATCGACCTTGTAAGAAATGACAAAGACGTGAAACTCACCGGAATATATCTTCATGGTTATGCCTCTCCGGACGGCCCTTATGCGCATAATGCGGAACTGGCCAAGAATCGTACGTGCGCTCTGGAAAAATACCTTGAGAATTATTATAATGAATTGAACAGTAGCCTTTTCTCGGTGAATTCCACCCCTGAAGACTGGAAAGGATTCAGAGAATTTGCGGATACTTGCGGCTTCCCGGGAAGATGGGATGTGCTCAATATCATCGACAGCAATATGACTCCTGACGAAAAGGATTGGACTATTATGATGCGCTATACTACGTTCTACAAGAATGTGGTGCTTCCTGTCGCTTACCCGTCACTGCGCCGCACAGACTACAAGGTCACATACGACGTGCGTAATTTCAGCCTTGAAGAGGCCCGGAAAATTATCAGAGAACGTCCACAGAAACTGTCCCTGAACGAGATGTATCTGGTTGCGAACTCTTATGTAGAAGGAAGCGATGACTTCAACAATGTCTTCGATGTCGCAGTCAGGATGTTCCCTGAAAGTGAAATTGCCAATGTCAATGCAGCCTGCGTGGCTCTCGAAAACGGCAATATGAAGGATGCCGCAAGATTTCTGGCCAATGCGGGGGATTCTCCCGAGGCCAAGAATGCCAGAGGCGTATTTGCGGCAATGAACGGAGACAATGAAGCTGCATTGGAACTGTTCTCACAGGCAAGTTCACTTCAGGCTGCGCACAACAACTATAAGAAAATCAAAAACAATTAAATCCTATATTATCAATGAAAACAGGTAAACTTATTTCTATCGCTCTCTTGAGCCTTGCTGTGGCTTGCTCTAAAGAGAACGTCACCTCTAATCAGGGAGGTTCTGATGCAAATCAGTACATGGCTGTGGATATTGCTATGTCAGTCGGCTCTTCTACCAAAGCTCCTTCGGACTATCGCGACGGATCAGAGGCCGAAAGCACTGTAAATGTGAAAAACTCCATTTTCCTTTTCTATGATGCATACGGCAACTTCCTTACCTCCGGTGTCATTTCTGCGACTGAAGGCTCTGTGGATGAGAACGGAAACCTCAAATTGACAACAAATAATCAATCAGGTTACGTAGAGAAAGAGTCCAAGGCAGTTATCGTGCTCGGTCCTACAAGACTCCGTCCTGCACTCGTGCTTGCGGTTCTCAACTATGACAATTGCGACGCTCTCAGAAATCTGTCGCTTGCTGATGCTCACACACAGGTGGACAAGAGAGATATTTCAACTGAAGCGGGCAAGTTCACAATGACCAATTCCGTATATGTTGACGGAAAGAATATCGTGAATGCAACTCCGATTGCAGCTTCTTCCGTAAAGGAAACAAAGGAGGAAGCTCTCAAGACTCCTGTCCAGATTTATGTGGAGCGCGAGGTTGCCAAGGTGAACATGAAAGCCAAGGACGGCTTGAAACAGACTGCAGAAGGAAAAATATGTTTCGAGACTCCAAATGCAGAAAGTGTTCTCGACGGTGTCAAGGTTTCTGCCCGTATAGTCGTTGACGGTTGGGCTGCAAATGCTTTCAACACCACTTCATATCTTGTGAAAGATATTCCGACTTCATGGCTTGTTACAAATCCTTTCGCGAACTGGTATGACGAAGCTGCCAAAAGGACATTCTGGGCTCAGGACCCTAACTACTCAGGCTCAGAGGAGTATGTTTTCGGCTGCACGCCTGAGGATGAGCCGGGAACATACAAGAATGTCAAATATCTGTCTTGGAACGATGCCGCTAAGAACAAGGTCGATTCATACAACTACATGTATGAAAATACTACTGACAAAGCATCCGCAAGAGTAAATGGCGGTGAACTTGCCAATGTTCCTACCATTCTCATTGCGGCACATGTGGAGACAGCGAAGACCGGAGCGGCCTGGGAAAGGCAGGACATCTACAAGTTCGGCGGTCTTTTCTACACGGATGAATCATTGAGAAATTATGCTGCTGAGCAGATTCTCAAGGGAAAACTGCATTGGGAATATACCACAGTAGAAGGCTTGAAAAAAGCTTCTGTGCTTCCGGATCAGGTAATAGCAAAATTTGTTGCTAATGTTGTCGACAACTCAGGTTCCGTCAAAGTCGAAGTTGAAGCACTTACAGCCCCTGCAGAAGGTGCAAAACTCATGAAAGAAGGCGAGCCTGCATCTGAAATAGAATCGGCTAACTGGGCCAAGACTGTTGAGGACATTCTCAACGGCGAGAATGGTTTCAATATTGCCAAGAAAGAGCTTGTATGTTTCAAGAACGGTATGTGCTACTATCAGGTGCCTATCAAGCATAACCAGGCTGCCGAGGATGTCGCTTACGGTACTGTGCGTAACCATATCTATGAACTCACACTTTCCAAGATCGCAAAAATCGGTAATCCGGTATTCAATCCGGAGGAGAAACTCGTCCTTATCCCTGGAGAAGAGAAGAACTACTACGTATCTGCAGAACTCAAGGTTCTCAAATGGCGAGTTATTACTCAGGATGTTGTAATCGAGTAATCTGTAATTGCTGTCGGCACAGACAGTGAAATTTTCGGGCGGACGGCCTTGACCGGCTTTCCGCTTGCCAAAGACCGGAGTCGTTCCGGCAAAAGTAGAAAAACAATGAACAGAAAGGCTGATATAATGAAATTGTCGAAGCGTATCCTCGCAGTGACGGCTCTTTGCAGCATCGCTGCAATGACGGGCTGTGTGTACGATGACATTGACGGCTGTCCTACACGTCGGTACGTTCAGATTCGATATGACAAAAACCTCAAGTCAGCGGATGCCGCTTCGTCAGAAGTGAAATCCGTGAACATATATGCTGCAGATAAAGATGGAACGGTGGTTTATGTGAAAACATCATCGGCTGCAGAATTGTCGGAGAACGGATATCAGGTGAATATCAGCGACTTGCCGTCTGGGAACTATACATTGATAGCCTGGGCGGAAGGAGAGCAGAGGAATCCCGATTCCTATATGCCGATTGCTGTTATCCCGGGAAAGACTCATGTCAATGAACTCAAACGTATAATTAAACGTAACCCGTCCGGTGAGGTAGAGAAAGACTTGACCCCGCTTTTTCACGGAATGGCTGAAAATGTGGACCTTACGGACTTCAGGACAGGTGGCGTTCGCCGTGCTGCGCTTTCCCTTACCAAGAATACCAACAATGTGAGAATCATTCTCCAGCATCTTTCCGGAGAGCCTGTGGATGACAAGAATTTCAAGTTTTTTATCACGGACGACAACGGTACGACAGATTGGAACAATACATTGACGGTATCAGACTCAGTGAGTTACAAAGCCTGGTCAGTAAGCTCCGGCAGCGCAGGCATTGACAAGACGGCATTGACACGTGACGGCCAGACGGAAATCGGTGTGGCTATGGCAGAACTTACCGTGGGGCGTCTTGTAAAAGGACACAGGCCGATACTTAATGTCTATAATACGCACGGAGTCAGAGTCATTTCCATTCCGCTGATAGATTACGCCCTGCTGATAAAGGGACACTATAATTCGACAATGTCTGATCAAGAATATCTGGACAGGCAAGATGAATACAATCTGACTTTTTTCCTGGATAAGGAGGACCGTTGGGTAAGTTCGAGCATATTGATCAATTCCTGGAGAGTGATACTTGACGACATAGATATTTAGGATAATGCAGATGTTGATGTCCTGTATAAATAAACTGGTTGCAGTCAATGCCCGGTGTGCGAAGATGGTCACGGCAGCACTTGCCGCGCTCATCCTGACTTCGTGCATATATGACAGCAAGCCGTGCGATATCGAATATCCCGATAACGTGCCGGCTTACCTGACTGTAACTCTTAATACAGGGGACGTCAGCAACAAGATTCCTGGCAGGACAAAGACTTCATTGACAGAAGCGGATATGGAGTCAGGCATTGAATCTGAATCACTTATACACTCCTACAGAATCTGGATCTTCGCATCGAGAGAGTCCGGAGACGGAGCGCAGCCGATAGGTTTTGCAGAACAGACTGGACTTGCAGGCACGGAAAATCGAGTCGTAAGCATAAAACTCCGTACCGGAAAAATGAACGGTGTCGATATATATGTTCTCGCCAATGCGGATGGCTGTTCCGGACTGATGTCTGGAGACGGCAGCGTGATGACAAGAGGACAGCTCAGAACCGGAACCGTAAGCGGATTCGGCATCAGTTCTGATATGAAACCTGAGGTGATGACGGTCCCTTCTGCTGGCCTTCCCATGTCGAGGGCGCTGACCAATGTCCCGCTTCAGAAGTATGTGTCTGAAAGCATTGACCTGAAAAATTCTATAGAGATTCCTCTTCTTAGGGCTGTGTCCAAGTTTCAGTTCTATATAGCCAAGGCCGAGGGAAATGCGGACATCGACGGTCTCAGTGTCCTCAATGTGGAATTTGGAAAAGCCGAGGCTTCTGCTACAGGTGTTTCCGGTAATTTCATCCCTCAGACAGCATTGGCCTTTACGCGGTCGGTGGATTTTGCTGATGTGAAGAGCCTCGATTATCTGTACACATCATCTGCGTTCCTGCCTGAGAATGTGGGCTATTATTCCCAGACGGTCAGATATACAGGCAGTTCAAATGTCTTGTTCAAGGCAGCGGACATAAGTCCGGTCAAGGATCCCACCGTTTTCAGAAGAGGCTTGGACGAGAACGCGCAAGCCTATGCTGAAAGAATGAGAAATGCTGGTCTGACATCTTTCTCTTCGTATTTTTTGGAGTCCGGTCAGGCGCTTAGGGGAATTGTCAACTATCAGTTCTCTGCCAACAAATCCAGGAAAGTTTCCTTCAACATTGCCCCTGACGAGTTCCTCAGAAATCACGAATGCATCATATATGCCTATGTCCTGAACGGGCGGGTGGAGGTAGAAACCACGCTGAAGTATCAGGTAATCGACTGGAAGAGCAAAGAGGACGTTAACATTGATTTCAACTGATTATGAAGTTCAGGTTTTTACATATTGCCATATTGACAACAGTCCTGCTGTGGGCTGCTACCTCGTGTATATGGGAAAAGGGAACTGACGTTTATGAGGATGATGTCGTAGTGGTTTCCTTGCCTGTGGAGAATCCTTCTTCAGAATCCTATTCGATGGATACCAAGGCGACCGATGCAGAGGAAAGGGCACTGAAAAATCTGTATGTGTATATTTTCAATGAAAGTGGAGCATTGAAAGGCTTTGCGGCATTCAACAGCGGACTTAACCAGTCCACATCGGATACAAAAGGCAAATACGGAACAGTAAAAGTCAAGACCACAGCCGGGCGCTCATACATCTATGCTGTCGCAAATGTCTATCAGGAAGGAACTTATCCTCTCAAAACCACGATGAAGGACGGTATCAGGGAAACAATCTCGCCTTCGGATGGCCTTCCGATAAATCTTTCTTGGGAAGCGGTAATGGATGGCAACGTGAACTTCACTCGCAAGCAGTTTTTGGCGCTTCCGTTCAACCGCAAGCCGGAAACAATTCAGGTTTCCAGCAGTTTCCTTATGACTGGGGCGGCTAATGGAGGTAATGTGGTGAATATCAATAAAGAAGGTCGTGTCGAGACTACATCTTCCGGCAATGAAGATATGATCCGACTCACTCGTGTCGTCTCCAAAGTCCGTTTCAATATCGGCATTGCCCGTGGTGAAGTTGGGAAAAGCTTCAAGGCTGAGCAATACCGCATTGTCAATGTAGCCTGCGTCGGCCCTCTTTTCTCTTCCGACGATGCCGGCATCGAGAAAATCTATTCTGTCGAACCGGTACAGACCAATTTCAATAACATATCCGGAATTTTCGCGCCAAATGATGTGGATGCTTCCGGAAGGCAGTATTTCGAGGTGTATCTGCCTGAGAATAAACAGAATGCGGTCAATAAGGTGACTAAGTGGCACGAGCGTGAGGCTGACGGGATGTCTATACCGAAAGCTTTTGTCAATGCCCCTGAGTTCGGAACCTACGTGGTTATCGACGGAACATATACCGAGCAGACCACAAGCTACACCAGAAATGCGGCTGTTACGTATTACGTTCATTTGGGAGACTGTACAGCGGATGTCAATGACTATAATGTGGAGAGGAATTCCACATATACGTTCAATGTCTCCATTTCAGGAGTGGACAATATCATTGTCGAGGCAAAGCAGGAAAACCAGACGCAGGAACAACCTGGAGCGGAGGGTATCGTGATGGAATATGGTACTGCCGGGAAGACACTTTCATTGGACAGCCATTACGAATATATGGTGATGCGCTTCTATATGAACGATATCAAGATGTTGAAGGATAAGGGCTTAGGCTATGTGTATCAGATTTCCGATCTCGGCAATCAGTCAGAAGTTATGATGGTGACAGACAAGGTGACCGGAAACTTGAATGGCGCCACTACTGACTGGGTGGAATTTGCCATAGGCGGTACATATTCATCCTCGGCAACAGAGCGTGGAACTGCGGTGGCCTATCCGGGAAAAGGAAAATCGTCGCTCTACAACATCAACTCTTTCCTTAAACTACTCTATGACAATGCGGATGTCATAACTTTCTGGTCAGGCGGATCCAAGGCAAATCCATACATTGATGTTACATGCTTTATCGACGAGAATTATTATCCGTCCAAGTCATGGAACGAGTATGTGAATGATGTCCCTAAGAGAACATTCTATGTAGCCAACTCGGTCAGTGAAAGTAAGGATAATAGAAGTGTGTATGCAACAGTTGCTTACGGACTTAATCAGTGTAATATCCAGACTTTCTATGATAGAGCCCATGCCGGAACTGTGGTTGCCTACGGATGCGAGACTACGAATGATGAGGCAGGGAAGGGCTTTTCTGCGGCTCCGGTTTCCAGTGGAACCGACAGCTGGAACGGAAGGAACAATCAGATCAGCGATTTGTCGCAGTCTAACTATCGCATTTCATGGAAAGATCTGGCTTCAAACAAGAGGTTCTACCGTGCCTGTATGTCCAGAAATAGGGATTTGAATGGTGACGGAGTTATAGATGATAATGAGATACGCTGGTATGCGCCTACGCTCAAGCAATATGCAGGACTCTGGTTGGGAGAGAATGTCATCAGTACGGACAGCCGTCTGTTCAACAAGCCTACTTCAATCTTGGGAAACGCACCGTACAATGATTATGCGGGTGGTAACCGTATGATATACTGGACTTCCACAAAAAATGTCTGTGATTATTTTGCGGAAGAAGGTATGGCCACCAATAGTGCCACATCCGGGAAGTGGTCTGCTTCTTATCTGAGATGCGTACGCAATCTCCAGTCATACGATGAAGGCTATGACAAGACTCCGAGCGAGTATTATACTTCCACCAAACAGGATGGTTATACGAAACTGTCGCTTGATAGAATCGATGCGAGCGCATTGAATGTTTCCGGAGAACAAGGCGAACTGAACAATCATAATGAACGTCAGGATGACAACAAGCCTGCAAAAAGTTTTCTTGTCGCATCCCAGATTCTTTCAGCTACAATGCAGAAAGTTGTAGAAGGGACATATACTTGTGCACAGAATTATACATATGACTCAAATTACAAGTGGCGAGTTCCAAATCAGCGCGAGTTTATCCTGATGTATCTGGCAGGGCAGGGGGCAAACTTCAGCACTTGCCGTACGGGGTTCTCAAATTCTGCATTCCGATATGGCTGGCAAACTCAAAATAGCCTTATTACGATGCTGTATCCAGCTCAGAAAACATATGGTGTCAAAGTCCGCTGTATCAGCGTGTTGCAATAATCGTTTCTAAATTTGTCACAGATTTTCAGCACTCGTTTATGTGAATTTTCGCATTGATTTTACCACCGTATGTAGATTTTTACCGACTATCTTACACGTCATTCTAAATTTTTAGTCTTTACTTTGCACCCAGAGTCCGGGACGAACGTATTAACTGGTAACCGGACGTCATCTAATAAAAACTGAGAATTTAGAAGCTGATATAGATAGATTGGATCTATTGCTTCTGACCCCCAAGAGATACGGATGTGAAAGTTCGTATCTCTTTGCCTTTTTAGGGGGCATGCTTTTGGTGCCGCTGTTTATTTCTTTATGAACAGAGTCTCAGGACAAAGTTCAGAAATCGATTCCCTGTGCGTGATTATGATAAGCGTCTTGTTCTGTGAACACTCACGCAGATTTGCAATCAGCGCTTTTTCGGTTTCCGCGTCCAGAGCTGAAGTCGGCTCGTCCAGAAGCAGAATGCCGCCCTGTCTGAGCAGGGCTCTCGCTATGGCGATTCTCTGGGCCTGTCCCTCGCTGAGGCCTGCTCCAGATTCCCCGCATACCGTATTCAGACCGTCAGGCAGAGACCAAACGAAGTCTGCCATAGCATAGTGGAGTGCCTGGCGGATTTCATCCTGTGTGGCATCGGGACGTCCGAGCCGGAGATTGTCCAGGATAGTGCCGCTTATAAGTGTGTTGCCCTGGGGAACATAGATGAAGTTGCCCCTTGTGGATGGTGAGGCTTTAAGGACATTGTCCTTATTGTATATATAGATGTTGCCCTTGTCAGGCTCCAGCAGAGCCAGCATCAGACGGATCAGCGTGCTTTTGCCGATACCTGTCTCGCCGAATATGGCCGTGAGGCTGCCCGGCTTGAAATCGTATGAAAAATTATCGAAAATCTGCTTCTCTCCATCAGGATATGAAAACGTCAGGTTCTCTATCCTTATTCCGGATGTCCCGTCCAGTACGATGTGCTTGTCAGTGGCTTCCGTCTCAATGTCGTCGATTTCCCTGAGCCTTTCAGCTGATGCTGCCGTGCGGATAAAACCGGGCACCTGGCGGCTGAGGTCAAGTATAGGCCTCTGAATCTGTGAGATAAGCTGGAGAAATGCCGCCATCATACCGAAGGTCATTGTCCCGTTTTGCAGACCATATACACCCCACAGCAGTACGGTAGCATATCCTGCACCGGCTCCGAGTCTTATCATTGTCCTGGAAAACAGGGCGAAATCCGTCTTGGTTATGACCTTTTCCTCCAGTTCGTCCTGCAGCGAGTTGAGCCTTTCTCTCGAGTAGTCAGTATGTTCCATCGCGGAAATGAGTGTCCTGTGCTGGATGTTCTCCTGAATGTGGCTCTGCACGCTGCTGTCCGAGTCCTTGATGTCCCTGGTCAGCCTGCGGAGTTTCCGGAAACAGCTTTTGCTCAGTATCAGTGCTACAGGCATGATGAAAAATACTGCCAATGCAAGTCTGTAGTCGATTTTCGCAATGAAATAAGTGGCGAGAACCAGCTGGACAAGAGTACCGGTGAGTTTGGGAATCGTATAGCAGACTGTTTCCGTGATTTCAGTAACGTCATCCATCAGTCTGTTCAGCAGGTCGCCCGAGTGCATTTTCTCCTTGCCGGCCCATTTCCCGGTCATGATCCTTCCGAAAAGCCTGCTTCTGACATCGCCACGGAGTGTTATCTCGCTCTTGGCTTCGATTCTCGCGCTTGCTATGGACAATGCCTGCTGCAGCAATATGCACCCTCCGAGTACAAATGCGAAAGTCAGAATCCTTCCTTCCGCGTCACCGGTCGCAATGTCGATCAGATGCTTGCTTACCCAGATAAAGAACATTGACACGGAAAAATATGCCGCTTCAATGATGCAGCACAGTATTACCTGCCATCTTGTTTTGCGGGAAATCTTCCAAATCCACTTCAGGTCGTTCCCGGCGCCCGATACCAATGCCATATTCTGCTGATTATGAGGATACTTCCGAAAGTTACGAAAAAAGGCTGAACAAATTTCTTTGTCAGCCCTTTAACTTGTGGAGATAGACGGAGTCGAACCGACGACCCTCTGCTTGCAAAGCAGATGCTCTAGCCAACTGAGCTATATCCCCGTTTTGCGTTTGCAAATGTAGGAACAATTTTTTATATTTACAAAATATGAATGAATTTTTTTAAAATATGGATGCGATTTTTGTGAAACCGCGCGTGGAACTGCGCAGAGCAACTCCTGCAGATGCTCGATTTATTTCGTGGGTAGTGCTTGAGGCAATGGACAGAGAGCATACTGAATTTGCTTCCAAGCCGGGCTTGGAGGCCGTGTTGGAAAAGATATGCAAGCGGGAAGATACACTGTACAGCTGGAAGAATACATGTATCGCAACCTTCGGCGGAAAAGTCGCCGGAGCATTGATTGCATATGACGGGGCCTCCTATAAAGAAACGGCCGATCTTACTTTCTCATTGATTTCCAAAGCATTGGATATGGACAAGCCGAATCCCGGCACGGAGACTGAGGCAGGGGAGTACTATCTCGATTCGTTGGCCGTGGCACCGGAATTCCGTGGCCACAGCATAGGCAGCATATTGATACAGAATGCATTGGAAGAAGCGCAGGCTCTTGGATTTACGAAGGCGACTCTTCTTGTGGACAGCAGGAAGGACTATCTTCAGCGCCTCTATGGCCGTCTCGGCTTCGAGAACGGAGAGACGGTGACATTCTTTGGGGATAAATATATAAAAATGTATCAGGAGATATAAGAATGAAGAGATTTTTCGTGTCGATGCTGATGGCCCTCGTGCTGTCGGCATTGTCTTTCGCGCAGAACGGAAGGATAGTCACCGACGAGTGGCTGAGTCAGAACTACACCAAACGTGAGGTCATGGTAAAGGTCCGTGACGGCATACATATATATACTGTACTCTATGAGCCGAATCAGGAATATCTTGCAAAACTCGGCAGAAAAACCTCTCCGGTGATGCTTCAGCGTACTCCTTATTCACTGAAGCCTTATGGGCTCGCTCCTGGAGAACTTGGCGGAAAGAAGGCCGGTTCGGGGTTCGGCGGCTCTCTCAAGGGAGATATGGCCAATTATGTGGCTGACGGCTATATAATTGTGTATCAGAATGTAAGGGGCAGGATGCTGAGCGAAGGAAAATACGAGCAGATGCGCCCTTATGTGTCCGGCATTGACGGCGCTGCCGATACTGTCTATGTGAAAGGAATAGCGCAGACGGATGATGCCACAGACGTCTATGATTCGATAGAGTGGATATTGGCCAATACCGCGAACAACGGCAAGGTCGGAGTGAAAGGCGTTTCATATCCGGGATTCTATGCCACGCTGGCCATATTGTCCCGTCATCCTGCCATCAAGGCGGTTTCGCCGCAGGCGCCTGCTACTGACTGGTATATGGGGGACGATGCGCATCACAACGGGGCATTGTTCCTGACAGATTCATACAGATTCGGTTCCGGCTTCTATCGCGAGATGAAGAAACCTGCTACGGTCGCTCCTTCAAGCCTTGTCTGCATTGACGGGAATATCTATGACTATTTCAAGGGCAAGTCCATTTCCGAATTGTCAGCCTTTTTCGGCGACTCTCTCCGTTTCTGGAGCCAGATGATGGTCCATCCGAATTACGACACATTCTGGAAAGACAGGGACCCTAGCCGCCATCTTAAGAATATCACTGTCCCTGTGATGGTTACGGGCGGATTCTATGATGCGGAGGACTGCTATGGCGCATTCCGCACCTATGACATGCTGAAGAAAATGTCGCCTGACTGTCCGCTCTACCTCACTGCCGGTCCATGGTATCACGGTGGCTGGAACAACCGCTCTGCAAGACATCTTTCCGACGCGTGGTTCGGCGAGGCTACCGGCGCTTATTATCAGGACAATGTGGAATATCCGTTCTTTACATATTATCTGGACGGCAAGGACTGCGGCGAAAGACTTCCTCGCGTAAATATCTGTCCTTCAGGCGAGACCATGCGCAGCGTAATGGAAAACCGGAACGTGACAGATTTGTGGGAAAGTTACGATGTGTGGCCGCCTGTAGAGATGAAATTCAGGAAACTCTATCTTTCCGGAGAAAATTCATTGACCTTCGGACAAGGCGGAGAGGCTTATTCAATGTCTTCTGAGCCAATGCCTTATAACCGTTCCGTCACATCTGATCCCGCTTCTCCTGTTCCTTACATGGACAGTGACGCGAACAGCCGCGACAGGGCCTATATGGTTGCTGACCAGAGATTCAGTTCGACACGCAATGACGTTGCCACTTACACGTCACCTGTTCTGGAAAAGGAGCTTCATCTCGCAGGACCGGTCAATGTTCATGTGAGCGTCTCCGTCACGCCTGAGGACAATGCCCGCCAGACAGACGCTGACGTCATTGTGAAACTGATAGATGTCAGACCTGACGGCTACCAGATGCTGGTGAGAGCTGATGTCATGCCGCTCAGATTCAGAAAAAGCTTCGAGAAACCGCTGCCGCTCAAGTCAGGCAGGAAGGTCAATGCGGATTTCACGATGTGTGACATTGACCATCATTTCCTCCCGGGACATACGCTTATGGTGCAGGTGCAGGCTTCCTGGTTTCCGCTCATTGCCATGAACCCTCATACTTATCTGAAAAATCAGTATGAAGCTGAGGCTACAGACTACAAGAAAGCGGTCATGACCATCTGGTCAGCAGAGAGTTATCTGGAACTGCCGGTCATTTCGTTCTGATTCTGTGAAAACTCCATCCGAGGCCGATCATCAAGTTGTTCGGCCTCTTCAAGTCTGTTAGCTTGTAGCCGATGTTCAGGAAAAGACGCTTGGTGAGACTGGCCTTGAGATTGAACACCTGGTAGAATCCGTCGAAATCGCTTCCGTTATAGATGATGTTGTGGCCGACGCCTACTCCTACCGTGAAAATCGGCATTATCAGCTCTGTCCTGAGTGAGAGGCCTGCTGCCAATGATTCTTTCAGCGGAGGTCTTCTGACGAGTAGCTTTATGCCGTCTTCAGTATGGTCGGTGCCTGCTATGTGGCTTCTGAGGTTGGCGCTCTCATCATATTGCAGATCCACGGAAAGACCTGCTGCAAAGCACTTTCCGACGCGGTACATAGGGTTCAGGTCAATGCCGGCCACTGCGAACTTGTTTCCAAGTATATAGGCATTGTCCTCATACATGAGACCTTTCGAGCGCAGAGCGCCGTAAAGTGTCACGTTCAGCGACATCCTGTTTATGAATCTGCTTTCATCTCTCTCATCCGGAATGCTGCAATAAGGCCTGGTGCCGGACCAGATGTCATTGAATCCGTAATCTGCTTTGCGGCTCAGTTTTGCGCCAGGTTTTCTCATGCTGCATTCTCCGAAACCGTAGGTGCCGCCCACCTTGAAGCCCAATGTGTTTACTCCGGCGTTGGGATATCTCGTGTTGCCGTTAGAAAAATGCGAAATATCGACCCCGAAGAAGAGAGTCGCCTGATTTACAGGGCGGTAGGTGAGGATGAGACTCGCATTGATATAGGCATTGACCTTGCTGCCTACCACGGTGTTGTAGATGTTGGCTCTGCCGTCAAGTTCCTCGTCGTCGTGAAATGGCTTCCAGCCGAATGATGCGCCGAAATTCCATTCATAATCAAGTGAGAGGCGGCTGGCGAGTCTGCATATCTGTGCTCCCTGGAATATATAGACCGCAGTCGGCGTGCCGATTTCCTTCTTGTCGAAAAAGGTGTTCCAGCCTACTCCGATTCCCTGATATGCGGTAGGGAACAATGTCCCGAATGTGCTGGACGCGGGGAACTGGTAGGAGTATTGAAGATGTGCTGATGCGCTGTAGTTCAGGGGCTTGCCTGTTCCGTTCTCTCCTCTGAAGAACTTGTGGGTCGGCATCAGCCATGCTCCTCTGGCATTGATTCCTATTCTGTGTGTGGACGGAGTGTTGCGTGTGGACGGAGTGTTGCGTGTGGAATCGCGCGGAACCGAGCATGACGCGGACGTGTGGGCCGAACCGGTCCAAACATTCAGTGTCATCAGCAATAAGGTCAGAAGGGTAGCCCGCAGAATCTTTTTCACAACTTTCCGTCTTGTTTTTTTCAGAGACCGAAGTTAATCCCTTTTTCCAATGTTTCCAAAAATTTTTGCTTGAGGCGCAGCCGGTGAAGTCATTTTGCATATTTTGCGCAAATGTTATAAATTAGCACTTTTGAAGAAAAAATCGGAAAGATGACCAGAGAGGAACTAATCGAAAAAGTTAACGGAATTCTGTCAGAAGAGTTTGAAACAGATGTGACCGAAATGAGACCTGACGCACCTATGCTTGAGGTTCTGGATTTGGACAGTCTCGATATGGTGGATGTTGTCGTGCTCGTGGAGAAGAATTTCGGATATGTTATGAAGAAAGAGGATTTCGCCAAGATCAAGACTTTTTCTGACTTCTACGATTTCCTGCAGGGGAAAATCTGATTCGTTGCAATATTTTCGCGCAATGGCAAAGAACTGGCAGGGAAAGTCCCGCGGGGGACGTACTGGGTATGAGATTTTCGTCTTTCTGATCAGACATTCGGGTGTCAGGACAGCCTATTGCCTGTTGGCCTTCGTGGCATTGTACTTCATTCCGGCGGCACCGCGTTCCACAGCGGACATCTGGCGTTATGCAAGAAAGATCTTAGGTTACGGACCGCTGAAATCTGCATTGTTCATCTACAGGAATTATTTTTCTTTCGGGAAATCCATCATTGACAGGGTCGCAATATCTTCCGGCTTGTCGGACCGGTTCCATTATAAGTTCGAAGGCTACGAGGCGCTGCTCGAGGCATTGGACGGGAACAGGGGTGCGATAGTCATAAGTGCGCATTTCGGCAACTGGGCTGCAGGAGAGCCGTTTTTCAGACAAGGCAATACCAAGATGTCGCTGGTGATGTATGACAATGAACATGCAGATATCAAGGAAGTCCTCGAGGAAAACCGTTCTGCTGACGCGTCTTTCAGGATCATTCCTGTAAACAAGGATCCGCTCGCTCACGTGTTCATGATATCGGAAGCCCTGGATGAAGGCGAACTTGTCTGCTTCCTCGGCGACAGATACGTGAACGAGGATAAACTTCTTACTGCTGATTTTATGGGGCACAAGGCTGATTTCCCGTTCGGACCATTCCATCTGGCGGCAAGACTGAAAGTTCCCGTGTTCTTCTATTTCGCTGTGCATGAGAAAGATATGACATACAGGTTCAGTTTTGTCAATGCCGAAAAACCCGTCTCGCGTAAAGGTGGGGAAGACATGATATTGGGCCAATTCATCAAGTCATTGGAAAACGAAATGAAACAGCATCCGGAGCAATGGTACAATTACTATGACTTCTGGAAATTGAAAAAATAACTGACTATGGACAGCAAGTACAAGGGGAGAAGAATCTCGGCTCTCGACGCTCAGAGGGCGGCTCATGAAATCGCGTTTGCGCCTGTTGTGTTTCAGGTAAGCCGGCTCATGATCAATTACGGCATTTTCGAAATGCTCGAAGCTGCAGGGCGTAGTGTTCCTGCAGGACTGACCGCCGAAGAAGTGGCTGAAAAGGCAGGAATCTCGGTCTATGGCGCTAAAGTACTGTTGGAGTCGTCTCTGACTGCAGGAACAGTGTTCCTCAATGACGGACGATTCACTATTTCCAAAGTCGGATGGTTTCTCCTTAATGACCCGATGGTGCGTTCCGACATTGACTTCAATCATGACGTGAACTACAAGGGACTTTTCCATCTGGACGAGGCTGTGCGCACAGGAAAGCCTGCCGGACTGAAGGAACTTGGTCCCTGGCCGACATTGTACGAAGGGCTTTCATCTCTGGAGCCCCAGGTGCAGAAAAGCTGGTTCGGCTTCGACCATTTCTATTCGGACAATTCATTTGAACAAGCTCTGCCACACATATTTGCGTTCCCGACTGCTACAATTCTCGACATTGGCGGAAATACAGGCCGTTTCGCTCTTAAAACCGTGAGCGAAAATGCTCAGGTCAATGTTACAGTGATGGATCTTCCGCAGCAGCTCGCTATGCTGCAGGACAACATTGACGGGAAAACCGGAGCCGAAAGGATCCAAACTGTAGCAGGGGATCTGCTGAATCCGGAAACGGTCATTCCGGGCGGTTTCGATGTGGTCTGGATGAGCCAGTTCCTCGACTGTTTCTCTGAGCAGCAGGTAGTCAGCATCCTTTCACGTGTCGCTTCCGGGCTGAAGCCTGGCGCCCGTGTATATATTATGGAGACGCTCTGGGACAGGCAGAAGTTCGATACTGCGTCCTTCGACCTCGCGCAGACAAGCGTGTATTTTACCGCCATGGCCAACGGCAACAGCAAGATGTTCTACAGCAATGACTTGTTCAAGATGATTGAGACTGCTGGCCTGCGGGTGGATGAGATTGTCGATAATCTCGGCTATGGTCACAGTCTGATACGTTGTTCTCTTGCAAATGCTTAAAGGAAAGGTATTTATATCGGCATCGGCGATGGTGACATCTCTCGGCGAAGGCGCGGAACGGAATTTTTCGGCCTTGATTCGTGGAGAAGTCGGCGTGCGTCGTGTCGTAAACCCTCGTGTTTCCCAGTCTCCGGTTACAGCCGGGATTATTCCGGATTCTGTATATGATGCCTTATACGAGCGTTATGACAGGCAGCGGACATTGACATTGACGGAAATCATCGCAGTTCACTGCATCAGTTCCGTTCTGGGAAACCGCGGCACGGACGGCATCGGACTGGTGATAGCTTCAGCGAAGGGAAACATTTCGCTTCTCGAAGGCCATAGCGCGGAGTGGGCAGAGTTCCACGAGGAGACCTGCGAGGTGGCGGGAGTCATGGCTCAGCATCCGGATTCGCCAGGCTCTCCTGATGTGGGCTCAGCTCTGCTGCTCGGTCCGATGGCCAGGAGAATCGCCTCCAGGCTCGGGATCAATGCGGATGATACATTTGTCGTTTCCAATGCCTGCATTTCCGGAATTACGGCTGTTGCAGTAGCCAGACGACTCATACTCTCGGGGAGGTATAAAGAGATGGTCGTGGTCGGTGTGGATACTCAGAACCGATTCATTACCAGTGGTTTCGCGTCCTTCAAATCACTTTCAGACGATGTCTGCAGACCTTATGACGAATCACGTTGCGGACTGAATCTCGGTGAGGCGTGCGGGGCGATGCTATTGACCACGGAAGGGGATGGTGTCTGCATAAGCGGAGCGGCATTGACAGATGACGCGAACCATATTTCAGGCCCGTCAAGGACCGGTGACGCCCTGTATTTCGCTATGCGCAAGGCAATGGCGGAAGCAGGTGCGGACAATGTGGATATGCTCCAGATGCACGGCACCGCCACTGCATATAATGATGAGATGGAGTCCAAAGCCTGCTCGCTTGCAGGGTTGCAGAACGTGCCTGTGCAGAGCCTGAAGCCATATTTTGGGCATACGATGGGGGCTTCCGGAGTGATAGAGACCATTATCGCGGCTGAAGAACTCCGTAATCGGATTTTGGTCGGAACACCGGGCTTTGAGACGCTCGGAGTCCCTATGCCGCTGAATATCAGCCGGTCCAATGTGGAACTTCCGTCCGGAAAACCGCTCAGGGCATTGAAAACTGCCTCAGGTTTCGGCGGAACCAATGCGGCGCTGCTTCTGGAATACCATCCTCAAGATGCGCTCTCGTGCGAGTCTCCCGTGAAGGTCAATGCAGATGTTCTCAGAACGGTTCTGGTGGAATCAAGTCGCATTCTGCTGAATGATAAAGAAGTGTATTCTTCGGACTCTGGTGATTTCCAGGACTTTATACGCTCTGCTTTCAAGACAGTCTGCGCTCCGAACATGAAGTTCTACAAGATGGACAGTCTGTCCAAACTTGGCTACGTCGCATCTGAAGTGCTTCTTGACGGTATTGAATATGGTGAAGAGGACTGCGGACTCATTTTGTCAGGAGTTTACGGTAGCCTCGATACGGATATCCGGCATCAGCAAATCATTGACACAGAAACAGATGTCTCCGCGAGTCCTGCAGTGTTCGTCTATACGCTTCCGAACGTGGTGGAGGGCGAGATTTCCATCCGTCATCATATCAAGGGCGAGAATACCTGGTTCTGGTCAGATGACAGGACGCTTTCGGATGTGCGTGAGTATGCTGAGCTGTCAATGTCTGCACAGGATATGAAATATTGCATTGTCGGTCACATTGATTTTCTGAATGGCAGATATTTCGCTAAATTTGAACTCTTGGTCCGCCGATAGCCGGACATTGTTATTCTGATAATTGTAGAAATTATGGATGAACTTATAGAAAAACTTAAAGCCCAGCTCATTGAGGCTCTGAATCTTGAAGAGATTACGCCTGAGGACATTGACCCGGAAGCTCCTCTTTTCGGGGACGACGGTCTCGGGCTCGATTCTATCGACGCGTTGGAAATTATCCTGCTCCTGGACAAGGATTACGGCATCAAGCTGAAGAATCCTGCTGAGGGAAAACAGGTGTTCTATTCGGTCAAGACCATGGCTGACTATATCCGCGAACACGGGAAAACTGCTTGATATGGAAGTCTATGTGAGCGGGCTTGGTGCGATTTGCGCGGCCGGGACCAATGTCGCAGAATGTCTGGAGTCAATGCGGAGCGGCCGTTCAATGCTTGCTCCTGTGAGACGTTTTCAGACTGCGCTCGGGTTCCCTGTCGGGGAGGTCTGTCTTTCTGATGACGAACTTAAAGATGCGTTAGGCATTGACAGGCAAGAAGTTGCAAGTCGTACGGCTCTGCTCGGGCTCAAGGCTGTGGACGAGGCATTGACAGATTTTGTCAGCCGTAGTGGCAAGGCAGACGGGCTGAAAGAGCTCCGCTGCGCATTTCTGTCCGGTACTTCGGTGGGCGGAATGGATTTGAGCGAGGTTTTCTGGCAGGAGCACCGCGATGACCTTGCTGGCGGCGACGCGAGAAGTCTGAGCATGCATACGCCCGGTGATGTTACCTCGATTATGGCGCACTATCTGGAGTCCCGTGGGGTCAATATAGTTTTCAGCACGACCATAAGTACGGCTTGTTCTGCTGCCGGCAATGCTATTATGCTGGGAGCCAAGATGTTGCGTGAGGGATTGTGCGATGTGGCCATTGTGGGCGGCACGGATTCGCTTTGTCGTTTTACGATGAACGGGTTCAATTCGCTGCGTATTCTTGATTCGGAAATCTGCAGGCCGTTCGACGAGTCGCGTGCAGGGCTGAATCTGGGTGAGGGTGCAGGGTATCTTGTGCTCACTGCCGACTCTGAAGGCGCTGTCTGCAGGCTGACTGGCTGGGGCAATGCCAATGAGGCTTACCATCAGACGGCGAGTTCGCCTGAAGGTATAGGGCCGGGATTGTCAATGTCCGCTGCACTCGAGCAGTCTGGTCTGGATCCGTCCGACATTGACTTTGTCAATACGCACGGGACTGGTACTCAGGTCAATGACCTTGCGGAGAGCAATGCCATGCTGCGGGTTTTCGGTGGTGCTGTTCCACCGTTCAGTTCGCTCAAGGCCTATACTGGGCATACTCTTGCCGCTTCTGAGGGAATCGAGGCTGTGATGGTCTGCAAGTCGTTGGAACTGAATGATTTGTCGTTTATGGGCTCGTGCGGTTTCTCCTCTCCGATTCAGGAAACCGGTCTTGTGCCGTTTGCGAGTCGAGATGGTTCTAAGCCGCGGTTGCGCAACATATTGTCCTCTGCCTTCGGCTTCAGCGGCAACTGCGTCTCTCTCGTCTTTTCGGATATCATTGACACTCAATCTTCTAAAGCACTTTAGCCATGCTGTTCATTCCGCATAAACATTTATATATCAGCGGTACTTCATATGTCAGTGCTGATGAGCCTGATTATAAGGAAGTTATAACTGATGCGAATTCGAGGCGCAGAATGGGGCGTCTCCTGAAGATGGCTGTATGGTGCGGGCTGAAATCGCTTGATGGCGTCCCTTCCGAGATGGTGGCCGGAATAATCACCTCTACGGGTGCCGGCTTTATTAAGGATACCATCTCTTTCGGTTCAAGCATTTTCGACAGGGAGGAAACTCTGTTGAATCCGTCTCCTTTCATGCAGTCCACTTTCAATACGGCATCCGGTTACATTGCATTGATCCGAAAAATTCATGCCTATAACACGACTTATGTGCAGCAGGCTGATGGTTTCGCTGCGTCTCTTGTCGATGCTGCAATGCTGCTCGATGATGCGGGAGAGGGGAATGTGGCACTGGTCGGTGCTTTCGACGAGGTTACGCCGGAGGTTGATGTCATAAGGCAACGTCTCGGTTTATATAGAGTGGGGGACGGTTTCCTTCCGTTGGGAGAAGGCTCTGCTGCATTTCTGCTCAGTGCCGCGATGCCGACAGACGTTTCCGAGTCCTGCCGGGCAACTGAAATGTCCGCAGGGCCGGGTGGTGGTGATGGTTCCGAGTCTGCCTCTGAGCGGGATGGCGATGAAGCAGGTTCTGAGTCTGCCTCTGAGCACAGTGGGGAATCTGGCTCAGAGTCCTCTTCCGAACCTTTGCGTGAGTCTGAGTCTGTCTCTGAGCCGTGTGATGAATCCGGTTCTGAGTCTGCCTCTGAGCGTGGTGGTGACGCAAACTCCGAGTGCTCCACCCGACCTTTGCATGAGTCCGAGTCTGCCTCCCAGCTGTGTGATGAATCCGGCTCTGAGTCAGCCTCTGAACGGGGTGGTGAATTCGGCTCCGAGTCCTCTTCCGAACCACTGCACGAGTATGGGGGGACCTCATCGCGCTCGCTGAACGGCACCAAAGACGGCAACGCAGCTCTCCGATTCTGCGGTCTCGCGAATCTTTCAGACCTCCCGAAATGCGCAGAGAATCCGATCGCTGAACTGTTCGGAATCAATGCCGGTGTCAATGTCATAAGCTGCGCCGACCACGTCGAGTCTCTCGGGGCGTTCCGTTCACTGCTTCCGGTATTGCTCTGCAAACTCATTTCGGAACAGCAGATTCCGGATGGTTATACCGCGATAGTGGATGATGTCAATGAGGATGGCGTTATCGTCTTGTTACATAAGTAGTTGACTTCTGCCGATATGTCTGTCATAGCAATACTCTGCATACTTGCTATTGTCCTTTCCATAACAGTCTTTATGGTCTGGGCTTCTGCCAGCATACGCTCAGGAGTATATGTGCGGGCATTCTGTCGTGAGAAGACAGACCGGAAAGTGGTTTACCTGACTTTCGATGACGGGCCGCATCCGCCTGAAACTGAACGTGTTCTGGATGTCCTCCGTGAACGTGGCGCCAGGGCGACTTTCTTCTTGATCGGCTCCAAAGTCTCTGGTAATGAGGCGCTTCTGCGTCGTATGCTTGAAGAAGGGCATGCGCTCGGACTGCACACTTACAGCCATGCCGGCACTTTTCCGTTGTTGGCTTTCGATAAAATGCTGGCCGATGTCAATGAAGGGAAACGTGCAGTGGAAAGTGTCGCCGGCAAGAAGATTTCATTGTTCCGTCCTCCTTTCGGCGTGACGAATCCGACTATCGCTAAAGTAATTCGGACTCTCGGTCTGCAAACTGTCGGCTGGGATGTAAGAAGCTTTGACACAATGTTTTGCAAGTCGTCAGAGCATTCTTGTAAGCAGTCTGGATATTCTTGTAAGCAGTCTGGATACGACTGGTATGTCCCTGTTGTAGAACGGATTATGAAACAGGTGCGCCCCGGCTCGGTCATCCTCCTCCACGACAGACTTGATGGAGCAAGCAGTCTCCTCGCTCTCCTCCTGGATAGCCTGGCCGCCTCTGGCTATGACTTCACCCGCGCTTTGCCTAATACTCTGACTTCCTCTTCGGATTCATCGGAAACCAACCTTTCCTGACTCTCTCCTTCTGTTCGAAAATCTCCAATATGCTCCACAGGCAAGAGCACCCCACGACTCCAAGAATGGGGCTTGCTACGCTGTTCTCTACCAGAAGGCTTGCCACGATGAAGGCCAGGCCTGCAAGTGCGAATGCCCACCAGCATTTAGTGCCGAAATAATACTCGCTCTTGATTACGAGTGGGTGAAAAAGTCCAATTACCAAAAATGTGATAACTGCTATGATTAAACCAGAGTAGTTCATTTGTCGTGTTCTGTCTGTCTGTCGATCTGTCTGTTTATCTGTTTGACTGACTATCTATCTGTTTATCTATCAGACCATCCGTCTGTCTGGCACCTGTCTGTTTGACTGTTTGCCTATTTGTCTATTAGACTGACTATCAATCTATCTATCAATCAGACCGTCCGTCTGTCTGCCACCTGCCTGTCTGTCGATCTGTCTGCCACCAGCCGCAGCATTCCATCCATATTGTCCGCAGTGGTTTGGAAATAATTTCCGCCGCAAATATACGCAATCCCGCGCGATTTGCCAATCAGTTGTGGTGAAGGTTGCCAGTCACGTGTGCAAATTTGGCCTGTTTGCTCCCGTCATCCCTTTATTTCATTGTTACGTGTACAGATTGGGTTTTGCCCCCGTCGTTTGATTCACGGGTGCAGATCGGTCCCTTCTGCCCCCGTCGGCTTTCGTGGAGGTTGTCCCGAACAGCGGCAAGGGCCCGCTCAGCTCAGGGTGCTTCGCAATTCGCCGCGTGCTATGCCGCTGTTCGGGTTACCCATCATAGTGATGACCGCCCTGTACACCTCACGAAAACAAGGTAATTTACAGCGCGCCTGTGCCTATGGAGGTCCCGAGATCCACGTGTACAGATTGGGCCTTCTTGTCCACGTCACTACTGACGATAGCGGTTATTCTCCGTAAATGCCGTCTCTGAAACTCTTGGGCGTTTTGCCCTTTGTGTTCACTTTATTACTTTCGGAACTTTCGGAATTCGAGTTCTTTGTGCGGTCATTTGAAGCACTAGATAGTTTTCCTCCATATTCATAATTGATATAGAAACGGTTGGAAGCCTGATATTTACACCGCTTGAATTTTTCTCCTGTCAGATAACCGGAACAATCACGCATATAACCTTGTTCAATCGCCTCTGATTCCTGAATATTTGTTATGTTATTGATGTAGAAGTAATTGACGAGACGCTGCTCTTGACCATTGACCATAACCATAAGGCGGTTCTCAAATGCATAAGGTGTGTTCTTCTCCGTGAAATCGATGCTTGCATTTTCTTTTCTTGATGGGTTGAGAGGTAACCCGCACTTTCTATAAGTGTCTTTGAGTAAGGAGAACTTACAGAAATAACGGGAAGCATGTGTAGGAACCCATACTCCTCTTTTTTCTGTTGTCTCAAGATTATAATTACATAAGTCCGGAGAAGTTGTATCCTTAGCCAATTCATTGGTCATGCTTTTCCAATTGTCGGCTGTGAAGCCTTTTTCAGAAGATGAATTGTTGACAATGCCGGAAGTTCCGGATTTATATGTGAGATTCCTGTAATAATCAAAGGTCATTCCGTTTACAATGAGGAATGAGCGGGAGAGGTCAATGAAAATGTCTTCATCCGTGTTGTTGGTGATTATGAATCCAACTTTGCCATGATCTGACCAAAAATCATAATCAATGGTAAGGTCATTTTCATTATAACAGAACCTGCCATCATCTGATACACTCATTTGCGGAGAGCTGATTGTTGCAATCTGATAATAAACAACTGACATACCACACGATGTCATGACCATGACTGTCAATAATAGAAAAAACCTCTTGAACATAATTGATATTGATTTATTTATGGCAAAGATAGTCCTTTTTAAATAATTTTGTAAATTAGGAAGTTTTAAGCAGGGTTACATGTCGTTCTTCAGTAAACTTTTCTCAAGAAAGTCTCAAGTTCAGTCGTCTTCTCAATTGTTGAGGACGACCGGGAAGATGACAGCAGAGCATCGACAACTGGTCGAGTTCTATCGGGAACTCAAGGCACTGTTGAGTATAGATAAGTATCTGGCCGTCAGTGATTATAAGGCATTAGTGCCTAAATATGCCGACTTATATAATTTTTTCAATGCTCAGAAACGTGCGAAGACACTTTCGTTCTACTGCAGCCAGAATGACTTGCAGGAAAAATGGGTTGACAGGTTCCTGGAATACTATGTTGATTACGATGAGTTCAAGACAATTCCCGCATCAGTAGAAAAACACAATAAAGATTACATTGACAAACATCTGAAGAGCGAGCAGCATTATCTTGACAACATATTGAAAACAGTGGATCCGGCAATCAGTCTTGATGAGGAACAACGCGAGGTCGTGCTCTCGGATGAGGACTATACTCTTGTCATCGCCGGCGCAGGAGCGGGCAAGACTACTACCATTGCGGCAAAAGTCCGTTATCTTGTCGAGAAGAAAGGCATAAAACCGGAAAAGATACTTGTTATCTCATTCACCAACAAAGCTGTAGGCGAGTTGAAGGACAAGATCAACAAGGGTCTGGGAATCCCGTGTCCGGTAACAACTTTCCATAGTACAGGCTACGCAATTCTGCGCAAGAAGGAATCTGCAGGCAAAACCGTCGTTGATGGAGGATTCTTGTTCAATGTCATCAACAACTACCTGAAGGGCAATATCCTTGAACAGCCGGATCTGGTGGATAAGCTGATTTTGTTCTTCGGCAGTTACTTTGACGCGCCATACGAAGGAGATGACCTCAACACATTCTTCAACTATATCTCCAAAGCGGATTTTTCAACGCTTAAGGGCAATATGAGCGAATACACCGAGGAGATTATCAAAAAGAGAACAGGCAACAAGATCTCTATTGCTCATGAGACCCTGCGTTCGGCACAAGAGGTGTCCATCGCCAACTTCTTGTATCTGAACAATATCGATTATCGCTATGAAAAGCCATATCAGTATAATATTCTCAATGCCCACAAGCCATATACGCCTGATTTTACATTGAAACAGGGCGATAAAATCGCATATCTTGAGCACTTCGGCATCACGGAGGATGGCCGGAACAACCGTTACACTCCAGAACAATTGCTTAAATATAAGAAAGCAATCAATGATAAGGTGCTTTTGCACAGGAAGCATCATACTGAATTGATCTATACCTTCTCAGCCTACAATGATGGCAGACCGTTGATTGAGCATCTTAAAGAACAATTGATCCAACATGGCTTCGTCCTGAATCAACGATCCTCGCATGAGGTGTTCGAGAAGATTGTCAATACAGAGGAAAACAAGTATATCCTTAAACTGGTTAAACTCATCTGTACATTCATTCAGAACTTCAAAACCAACGGATATGCGATTGAAAAGTTCTATGAATGGGAGGCTCAGGCTACCAATGAACGGTCACGTCTTTTCCTGGATGTGGCTCAACAGTGTTATCACGAGTATGCCAAACGCCTGAAAGAGAAACGTGCTGTGGATTTTGAGGACATGATCAATGAATCTGCCCGCATCCTTAATCAGCAGTTGATTTCCGGCAAGTCGCTTGACTTCAAGTATATTATCGTTGATGAGTATCAGGACATTTCTCGGCAGAGGTTCGATCTTACTAAAGCATTGAGCAAAATATGTGATGCTAAGATTATCGCAGTTGGTGATGATTGGCAGTCTATTTATGCTTATGCCGGTTCTGACATATCCTTGTTCACCAAGTTCAAGGAAGCAATGGGGTATGGTCAGGAACTGAAGATTACACGTACCTACCGTAATGCACAAGAGGTGATCGATATAGCTGGAGGCTTTATTCAGAAGAACGATTCTCAATTGAAGAAGGCTCTGGTGTCCACTAAGCATATAGAGGACCCTGTCGTGATCGAGTCTTATACGGAAGAGGTGGACAGGAAGCAGACCAAGGGCAAGGGCGGCAAGTACTATATGATAGGCAAGACTGTAGAGAACATTGTCTCTGGAATTCTTCAAGAAAATCCGAAATCATCTATACTGCTGCTGGGGAGATATGGCTTTGACGCTTATCATCTCAGCAGGTCTGCCGACTTTATATACGATGAGAAAACGGGTGGAGTCTTGTTGAAAAATTATCCTGGAGCGAGACTGGAGTTCATGACTGTCCATAGAGCCAAAGGTCTTGGCTTTGACAATGTCATTATCATAAATGCCCGCAATGAGTTGTATGGCTTCCCGTCTCAGATTCAAGAAGATCCGGTGCTGAAGTTTGTTGTAAAGGATGACTTCTCCATCGCATACGCAGAAGAGCGACGCCTGTTTTATGTGGCACTTACCAGAACCAAGAACCGAGTATATATTGTCACTCCTGAACAGCATCCTTCGCAATTCGTTTCAGAACTTGTCCGCGACTACAAGAAGGTGAAAGTCAATGGAAAGATCAGCTGTGAAGACAATAATGATTTGGCGGATATCAAGCGATGCCCTATATGCGGGTATCCGCTCCAACTGCGTTACAAACCGCATTATGGTCTGAAACTCTGGCTTTGTAGCAATGAACCTGAAATATGCGACTTCATGACAAACGATCTTCGCGGCGGTGAACTGTCAATCTTGAAGTGTGACAAATGCCGTGATGGCTATCTTATTGTCAAGGAGGGCAAAGAAGAACCATTTCTTGGATGTACCAACTATAGGTCCGACAAGACCGGATGTGATGGCTTCATGACAAAAAGCTATTATCTGAAATACATCAAAAAGTAGATATACGCAATTCTGCGTGATTTGCCAATCATGAATCCATGGTGCCAGTTATAGGCATGGTTCGGTTCTGTGTGTGGCGTATGTTATATTCATTTCATATGAGTCCCACGAGGTGTACAATCTGGTCTTTTTGCACACGTCGTTTGATTCACGTGTGCAGATCCGGCCTTTTCGCCCCCGTCATCCCTTTATTTCATTGTCACGTGTACAAAATATATCTTATGAAGGAAATCGCACGGCTTTAGAAACTCAGTCCCATTCCGACGACCAATGAGCGTGGAAGAGAGGGACCGTAGATGTATCCGGAGTCACGCAATTCTCCCTTGTCAAAGTCTTTCTGATAGGCATTGAAAATATTCTTGACACCGGCGTGGAGATTGATGCGGCAGGATTTCATGACATTGAATTCGTAACTTAGGGATTGTCGTTTAATGTTTTCAATATGAGCG
>ULNT01038113.1_pt1 | contig 28134 bp, 19 predicted proteins | sample 1952001 | NCBI WGS metagenome assembly ULNT01 (sample SAMEA4835585, study PRJEB28245) | human gut metagenome | biome: gut microbiome; material: fecal sample | place: Denmark | collected 2008
TTTAGCGTTGTGTTCTACCCAGCGGTTGTACAGCAAGCCGTTGATTCCACCCAAGCCTTTGATGGTTTCGTCGAAACGTTTCTTAGTAGTTGGGTCGTATACGGTGAGGCGTATTTTTTCGCCTACCTTACCTTCAAGCAACGGGAAGTAGTCTTCGCCCTTACGGATAGGAGTACCGTCTATCTGCTCAATGATGCAGCCGGCTTTTACGTCGGTCTTCTTCAGGCTAAGCGGACTCTTGGCAATTATTTCCTGAATCTTCAAGCCGTCGCCTTCGTAAGAGTTGTCGAAGAATACGCCCAAGTTAGCAGTAGCAGGTGCGGTGCTGTAGTGGTTATATCTACATCCGGTGTGCGATGCGTTAAGCTCGCCCAGCATTTCGCTAAGCATTTCGGCAAAGTCGTACTTGTTGCTGATGTACGGCAAGAAGCGTTCGTAGTTTTTCTTCATGCCTTCCCAGTCGGTTCCGTGAAGGTCGGCCTTGTAGAATTTATCTTTCACCTGACGCCATGCGTGATCGAAGATGTAAGCTCTTTCTTCCATCGGACGGAAGTCGAACTGTGCCTTGAAATTGATGCCGGTAGTCTTTCCGTCTTTCAACGAAATCTTCTTCAGCGAGTTGCCGCACAGATAAATGTTTTCACCCTTCTTATCAGGATTTATTTGTCCCCATCCGGCATCCTTAACCAAGATACGTGTAGAGTTGTCTTTCAAATCGTGTACCCACAAATCGTAACCATTTTCGAACGAAGCCTGATAGTAGAACTTATCGCCCTTAGGATTAAGATAGCAGTCGCTAAGACGAGAAGAATTAACAGTGAGTCGGCGTACGCGGTCGCGGCAGTTTTCTAAGTCGAACTTCAGCGGTTTTACCTCTTCGTCTTTCTTCTTATCGTCAGCTTTCTTGTCTTTGCCGTCTTTTTTCTTCTTAGCGTCTTCGGCTTTCTTTTCTTTATCTTTTTCTTCTTTCTCGGCTTCTTCTTTTATAGCCAAGTCTTCTTTATTCATGCAGAAGCGGTCGTAAGCCTCTACGTCGAAGAACATGATGTAGGCATCGCTTTCGGCACCCCAGCTACCGTGGCTACGATATCCGGCGCGGTCGCTTTCCCATACCATTGCTTTACCGCCAAGTACCCAACGTGCGTTAGAGTCGGTATAGCCACTCTGAGTAAGGTTGTGCATTTCGCCCTTACCGTCGGCATTTAGCAACACCACGTCTTTATTGTTCCATCCGCCAATACCGATGTAGTCCGAAAGAATCCACTTGCTATCTGGACTCCACTGGAACCACTGGTCGCCATCGCTATAAGAGTACTGATACTTCTTATCCATTACGGTACGTACATTGCGAGTCTTCAGGTTGATTACACAGATAGCGGTACGCTCTTGTAAAAAGGCAATTTCTTTACCGTCGGGGCTATACTGAGGCTCGAACGAGGTAAGGTTGGTTTTGGTGAGACGTTCTTCTTTTATATTAGTAGCGTAGGTAAACATCTTGTCTTCCTTATCTACCAACGATGACTGATAAATCTGCCATACACCATCGCGCTCTGAAGCGTAGACGATGCTGCGTCCGTCGGGCGAGAAGTGAACGTTACGTTCCTGCTGCGGAGTATTGGTGATGCGGCGTGTAGTGCTATACTCGGTAGAAGTAACGTATACATCGCCATGTAGAATGAAAGCTACCTCTTTACCATCGGGCGAAGGAGAGATTTCTGTAGCTCCGCTGCTCAGTGTCTGCTTAATTAGTTCGCGGCTTTCGTTATCTGCCGATACGTTGATTTTTACTTTGCTAGACTTTCCGTTCTTGCCAAGGGTATATATTTCTCCGTTCCATCCGTAGCACAGAGTACCATCGTTTGCTACTGTGAGGAAGCGCACCGGGTGGGTGGTGTGGTGAGTAATCTGCTTAGCCTGTGCATTATCTATAGTACGACTGAATACGTTGAATGAGCCGTTTTGTTCGCTCAGGTAGTAGAACGATTTGCCATCGGGAGCCCATACCGGGTTACGGTCTTCGCCTTCGAAAGTGGTGAGCTTCTTGAAGCTGCGTTCGCCTTTATCGGTCATCAGCCAGATATCTCTTGAGATAGAAGCGCGTTCGTGCTTTCGCCATTGGTCTTCGTATCCCTTCTTATCTTGATAAAGCCACTGCGAAGCATCTTTAGGGTTGAGGCTCATGCTCTCCATGGTGTACGATGAGAACATCTTAGGACGTCCGCCGTCAATGTTGACTTCGTATACTTGATGGAAAGAACTGTTTGGGAACTGTATGTCTTTAGCGTCTTGCATCTGCGATGCTGCAAACAATATAGTTTTGTTGTCTTTAAAGGCGATAGGAGTTTCCTTGCCAGAGTGAGTAGTTACGCGCTTAGGAGTGCCGCCCTTGCTACTGGTAACGTAGATGTCGAGGCTTCCCATACGGTCGGATGCGAAAGCGATGTGCTGTCCGTCGGGGCTCCATACAGGATAACTGTCGAATCCAGCGTTCGAAGTAATCTGTGTAGCCTGTCCTCCGTTTGTAGGAACAGTAAATAAGTCACCTTTGTAAGCGAATGCGATGGTATTACCATCGGGCGAGATGGCGCAGTATCTCATCCAGAGCGGATTTTCCTGTGCCGACAGTGCAGAAGTGCCCGCAGCCATAGCCAGGGCAAGCATTGCGATGTGTTTTGTTTTCATCATGTTAAGGTTGATAAAAATATTACTGTATAATTATATAAAAGATGCGGGCAAATTTATATAAAATATTTGTGATAAGGCGGTAGTGTGTGATTAAAAGTCTTTATATTGGCATGAATGTCATTTTATCATGCGGAAGAAATGTACTATTGCGTATGGATAGATAAATAATGGATATATGTTTCATATTTATTGTTAATTAAGTAAAAAGCTGACAGTTGTTGGTTTAAAACCGGGTAAATTCCGTAGTTTTGTATTTAGTAATACGAATAAAACTTATTAATCATAAATAAAACAACGGTAATATGAAACCAAGAACATTATTGGTATTTGTTTCTTTGTTGGCTGTTTCTTTATGCGCAAAGGCTAATCCTTTGCGGAAGTATATTGATGAGCTGCAGTCAAACAAATTATCAGATTACGCTACTGTTGTGTTGCTCGATAGCACCAGCGTGTCTGTTTCGCCTACAGGCCAAGGCGTATTTTCTGTAGTAAAAGGCGTAAAAGTTCAAAATTTAAACGGAGTGATGGCCAACCGTATTCTTAAATACGATTACGACCCGCTTACAGCCGCTGCCCGTTTCAAAGTGGTGAAAATCTATCACGAGGATGGCTCTACTACCGATGTAGATGTAAGCAAGGCATGCGATTATACGGCTCCGGCACGTGCTATCTATTGGGGAGCACGTCAGATTATGCTTCAGCTGGACGGACTTGTGCCGGGCGACGTTATTTATTATGAGATAGATAAGAAGGGCTTTACATACGCACTTCTTGGTGCCGACGAGGGAGATGATTCTCGCTTTATTCCTCCTATGCGCGGGCAGTTTTATGATATAGTGCCTTTCTGGGCGGCGGAGCCTACAATAAGAAAGGTGTATAGCGTAGGTATTCCCGAAGAAAAAGAGTTGCAGTTTCAGTTTTATCAGGGACAGTGCGCATCGTCTATGCGTTACGATGCTGGGCGTAAGGTGTATACGTTTGCCATGGATAACATCATGCCATTTCAGAAAGAACCGAATATGGTAGATTTGTTCGATGCCGCTCCTAAGCTGATGATGTCTACTACACGCAACTGGAGCGAAAAATCGCGTTGGTTTAATAAGGTGAACGAAGATTACGGAAGTTTCAACCCTATACCCGAAGCGCAGAAGAAGGTTGACGAACTGATAAAGGGTAAGAAAACGGAAATGGAGAAAATTGCTGTTCTCACTCATTGGGTAGCCGATAATATACGCTATGCCGGCATCACTATGGGAAAAGGTGAAGGCTTTACTCTTCATAATCTGAAAATGGATTATACCGACCGTTGCGGTGTGTGCAAGGACATTGCCGGCACTCTTGTCTCTTTTCTGCGAATGGCTGGTTTTAAGGCGTATCCCGCTATGACGATGGCTGGAAGCAGGGTAGAAAAGATTCCTGCAGACCATTTTAATCATTGTGTAGCAGTGGTAGAATTGAGCAACGGTACACTGATGCCGCTCGACCCTACATGGGTGCCTTTCTGCCGAGAACTATGGAGTAGTGCCGAACAGCAGCAGAATTACTTGCCGGGTGTGCCACAAGGTGTAGATTTGTGCATTACTCCGGTATCGCCTGCCGAAAACCATTATGTACGTATCAATGCCGATAATAAACTGAAAGCCGATGGAACGCTGGTGGGTAAGTTTACAATCTCGGCCGAAGGACAAAGCGATAGCAAGATTCGACGGATATTTACTACCGGATTTCAGAGTGAATGGCAGAATGCCATGGAAAAGCAGTTGCTCAACGTATCGCCTAAAGCTGTTATGAAGAGTGTTAATTACGGCAGCTCTCCTAAAGATTATCAGAAGGCACCGATAAGCATCACATTTACGTACGAGATTCCTGAATATGCCATGATTGGCGATGGTGAGATGATTTTTAAACCGTTCGTTCTGAATAATCTGTATACTCAGGTGCTTTCGTTCCTGAATATAAATACTGATATAGAGGTGCGTAAATATGGTTTCAGAGACGCGTGCTCGCGACTTGTGGAAGTGGCGGAGAAGCTTTCTTTGCCTACAGGATATAATATGGTGTGTACAGAAAAGCAGACTTCCGTTGACGGAAAAGCGGCTGCATTCAGCGGTACGCTTAAACAGAACGGCAATAAGCTTATGGTTGACACCAGATTATCGCTTAACAAGAGAATATATACTGCTGCCGACTGGAAGGAATACAGAGAATCGGTCAATGCGTATAAATCGTATGGAGAGTATATCGTAATCAGAAAATAATGGTGCTTAAATATAACTTGCGAATTATGAAAAGAATAACACTATATATACGTTTAATATGTTTGCTGTGGATGGTGGCGGTTACGGCTTTTGCTGCACCCGAGGCGAGCTTCAAGAAATTATATAAGACATATACGTTGAATAAAGACGGTAGCATGGTAGAGAGAGTATATAAGGAGCTTGATATTTATACTCATGCTGCCATGAACGGCAAATACGGCGAGAGCTTCATTGTGTATAATCCGGAATTTCAGAAATTGAAGATTAACGAGTCGTATACCCTGCAGAAAGATGGCAATAAGGTTGTTACTCCGGAAAACGCTTTCGTAGAGGCATTGCCGTCGTGCGCTGCCAACGCTCCAGCGTATAATAATCTTAAAGAGATGATAGTGGTTCACACTGGACTAGAGCTTGGGGCTAAAATAGTACTCGACTATACCGTAGAGACTAAAGCGGAGATGTGTGGCGAGTTGGATATCTTTTCTATGATAAAGGAACTATCGCCGATAGAAGACTTCAGACTGACGATCAGTGTTCCTGAATCTAAAAAACTTAATTGCGAATTGCTTAATCTCTCGGCTAAACCGTCTGTTTCCGTAGCCAACGGCATGAAGACTGTGTCTTATACTATTAAGAATATTGCTCCAAGACCTTATTCTTATCCTGTCTACAATTCTACTGTAGGCGTTGTGCAGCAAGTGGCAAGCGGAATGATGCCTGCTTTTACAGCTTCTACTTACGAGAATGTTAAAGCGGCTGCCGATGTCTTGAACAAACAGTTTAAGGTGGGTGATAGCAAGGTGATAGATAACAAAATCGCAGAGTTCAAGAAAGAGTGTGGAGGCGATAAGGATAAGTTGCGTAAGGCTATCAATAGGTTTATGACTTATTTATATGGAGCTAAGGGATTGAGTGGAGTTTCTTTGCCCGAAGCAGGATACAGACTTCGCCCGGCATCGGAAGTTTTGCTTTCTATGTATGGAACACGTGCAGAATTGGCTAATCTGGATAATGTATTGCATAAGGCAGCCGGATTGGATGCTAATATAAAGATGTGTTTCGTAAAGGCTTCTGATATGAACTGTGTGGGATTGAGCGGCATCGTTTCTGTAGTATCAGACAGCGAGATGAATTCTGCTAATAAATGCTACGCAGATGTACAGCAGTTTATGGCGGTAACAGATTTGAAGGGTGATAAGTCATCTCTCAGAAATGATAATTTGGAGAGCCAATCCAAAGAACTCAAGACTATAGAGGTAAACGATAAAAGCTCGAAGTCGTTGGCCAGAGGCTATGTGGCAGTGTCGATACCTAGTCAATCTGTAGGAAGTGCACTTTATTCTTATTCAGAAAATACTTCGATATCAGAGAATATTATTCTTCCTTGCAAGGTGAGCTGTGTAAAGCTGTATAACGTGAAGGTGCCCGACGGTAAAACATGGATCAAGAAGCAGAATGTTAAGGTATCGAACGAGGTGGGAGAGTTTAGCATTGAGTACAAACAAGAAAATGGTGAGGTGAAGGCTATTTATACTCTTAATGTAAATGAGCAACTTATAACGGTGAAGAATTACAAGCAGTTCTATTCATTGATGAGCGAGTGTAAGGCTTCGAATAATTACGTCATACTATTTAAGTAATGCTGGAAAAGAACGTATAGGGTCATCGAATTTAAAAAAGAATGTGAAAAATTAGCTTACGTCTTCGGAAAACCTTAAATTCGTGACCAAATAAAATACAGACTTTAATAATATGGAATTAGCAGGAAAAGTAATTGCAGTGTTGGAACCCAGAGGTGGTGTTTCTAAGACCGGAAATGAATGGAAAGTACAGGAATACGTTATCGAAACTCACGACCAGTATCCTCGTAGAATGTGTTTCGACGTGTTCGGTGCCGATAAAATACAGCAATTTAATATTCAGATGGGTGAAGAGTTGAACGTTTCGTTCGATATCGACGCTCGTGAGTGGAATGGTCGTTGGTTTAACAGTATCCGTGCATGGAAGGTAGACCGTGTTCCTGTTGGCGGAAGTCAACCAGTACCTCCTATGGGCGCAGCTCCGTTCCCACCGGTTAATGCAGCTCCGGCAAGTTTTGCTGCGCAGGACGAAAAGGATGACCTCCCGTTCTAAAATAGGCTTTGTAATCATTAAACATAAGCATACAAAAAGAGCTTCCGAATGCGATATACAATTCGGAAGCTCTTTTTGTATGCTTATGAATGAGCGAATTATGAATTCATGCTCATTAGGAACTCTTCGTTGTTTTTGGTGCGCTCCAACTTCTGCTTTAAGTCGGTCATAGCTTCTACTGGGTTCATATCCGACAGATAGTTGCGCAATACCCACATACGATCCAATGTCGGCTTGTCGAGCAACAGATCGTCGCGGCGAGTACTTGAAGCGTTGATGTTTACAGCTGGGAAGATACGCTTGTTGCTCAAGTTTCTGTCGAGCTGCAATTCCATGTTACCTGTACCCTTGAATTCTTCAAAGATTACTTCGTCCATCTTAGAGCCGGTATCAATCAATGCTGTAGCTATGATAGTAAGAGATCCTCCGCCCTCTATGTTACGAGCAGCACCGAAGAAACGCTTAGGCTTATGTAATGCGTTGGCATCTACACCACCTGATAATACCTTACCAGATGCTGGAGAAACCGTGTTATAAGCACGAGCCAGACGAGTAATAGAGTCAAGGAATATCACTACATCATGTCCGCATTCTACCATGCGCTTAGCCTTTTCGAGCACGATGCCGGCAATCTTCACGTGGCGTTCTGCAGGTTCGTCGAAAGTAGAAGCGATAACTTCTGCCTTTACGCTGCGAGCCATATCGGTAACTTCTTCCGGACGCTCATCGATGAGCAGCATAATCATATATACTTCCGGGTGATTCTCGGCGATGGCGTTAGCGATATCTTTCATCAAGATAGTCTTACCGGTCTTAGGCTGAGCCACGATAAGCGCACGCTGTCCTTTTCCGATAGGAGAGAAGAGATCTACCACACGAGCTGACAAGTTATCACCATATCCCTTGCAAAGACGGAACTTTTCGTCAGGGAAGAGCGGAGTAAGATGATCGAACGGTACACGGTCGCGAACCAACTCTGGGTTAAGTCCGTTAATCTTTGATACCTTAACCAACGGGAAGTATTTTTCACCTTCCTTAGGCGGACGTATGGTTCCGTCTACCACATCGCCGGTCTTCAGTCCGAAGAGCTTTATTTGCGATTGAGATACATAAATATCATCGGGTGATGAAAGATAGTTGTAGTCTGAAGAGCGCAAGAATCCGTATCCATCGGGCATTATCTCCAAAACTCCGGTACCTCTAAGTATATCATCGAAGTCGTATGCCTTTTCTATCGGTTTAGCTGGTTCTTGAACGGGAGCCGGAAGTGCGTTTGGCGCAGCTTGTATTGGCTGATTGTTTTGAGGTCTGTTCTGCTGATAGTTGTTTGGGTTCTGTCCCTGATTGTTATTATTGTAATAACCCTGATTATTGTTGCTGTTCTGCGGGCGTCCGTTTTGCTGCTGACGGTTGTTATTGTTATTTCCGTATCGCTGCTGACGGTTATTATAGTTGTTATTCTGTCGGTTATTCTGACGATTGTTGCTTTTGTTGGGCTGCTGCATCTGCTGCTGAGTCTGTGCGTTAGCTTGCTGTGCCGGTTGGTTTTCTATCTTCATAGAACCGAATTTACCGAGCAGTTCAGATGGCAACTCCATCTTTTCAGAAGGCAAGTCTTCTATAGGAATAAAATCGTCGTTAGCCTGTGATGCGAAGCTTTCTGCTGGAGTATCGATACTTTCTGTTGCTTCCGGAGCTTTTTCTTCTGTGGCGGCAGCTTCTTTTTCAGCCTTCTCTGCCATCAGTCTTTCTTTCTCCAGAGTAGACTTATTCTTGCTACCCGGCTTTCTGCCTCGCTTAGCCTTTGGCTTTTCTTCGGTAGCCTGAGCTTCTGCTGGTTGTGCTGGTGCTACATTAGCGGCATCTTCCGGAGTGCTTTCGTCCGTCTGTGTTGTGGCATCGGCGGGTTTGGTATCCAACTTCTGAGCCTTATCCTTTGTAGCGGTGTAAACCTTGTCGCTGTCTTTCTTTACGCTGATGCGTGAGCGCTTGCGCGGTTGTCCTTCGCGTTCGGCGTTGGCGGCAGCTTTCTTTCCGGCTTCTACCACGGCTTGTTCGTCCAAAATGCGGTAAACCAGCTTGTCCTTCTTTAAGTCGCTGATTTTAGTCAGACCCAACTCTTTGGCGATTTGTTGCAATTCGGGCAAATCTTTTTCGTTTAATTGAATGATGTTATACATAAGTATAGGTTATATGTTTGAATTAAAGCAGCTGTAGCATACACGGCATGACAAAGATATTGTCATACGATTTGTTTGGCATACGCATACCGAATACATGCTATCTGATAACTGCTTGATTAATGTGAATATTTTAGTTGATATTGAATCGGCAATGCGGATTGTCGATTGTTGGGTAAGAAGTCTGTTATGACGGGGCTTCCTCATGAGGTTTCCTTTCATAACGAATGCAAAAATATATATTTTTATTTTATCTGCAATGAAAATGAAGCGGCTTTTAAAAAAATACTATATATTTGCTATTGCATGATGCCGCTCGGAAGGGTTGTGTCGTGTTTCATGAACTTAAGTCATATTAATAAAAAACACTATTGTATTATGGCAAACAATAAAGAAAAACTCTTTTCAGATTTTCCGCATGTGTCCACACAGGAGTGGATGGATAAGATAACGGTGGATTTGAAAGGTGCCGATTTTGAGAAAAAATTGGTGTGGAGAACCAACGAGGGTTTTAAAGTTAAGCCGTTCTATCGGCAGGAAGACTTGGAAGGACTGAAAACTACCGAGGGGCTTCCCGGACAATTCCCATTTATAAGAGGTAATAAAGCTAATGATAATACTTGGTTTATCCGTCAGAATATGCGGGTAACCGATGCTGCCGAAGCAAATAAAAAAGCACTCGACTTATTAAATAGAGGTGTCGATTCTCTTGGCTTCCATGTAGAAGCAAAGGCTCTGAGCGCAGAATTCATAGAGACATTGCTTAAAGATATCTGCTGCGATTGCATAGAACTTAATTTCTCTACTTGCCAACGTCATACTTTAGAGTTGGCAGAACTACTCACCGCTTATTTCGCTAAGAAGGGTTACGACCCAGAACGTATTTACGGTTCGCTCCGTTTCGACCCGATAGGCAAGATGATGCAGAAAGGACGCGATGTAAGTCCGCTTATATCATCGGCACATCAAATAATGAAAGCGATGGAGGCATGGCCTCACTTTAGAACAGTGGCGGTAGATTCTATTCAGTTGAACAATGCCGGAGCTTATATTTATCAGGAATTAGGATATGCCTTGGCTTGGGGTAACGAATATATGCACAGACTGATAGAAGCCGGAGCGTCGGTTGACGAAGCAGCACGAAGCATTAAATTCAATTTCGGTATCAGCTCTAATTACTTTATGGAGATAGCTAAATTCCGTGCCGCACGTATGCTGTGGGCGGATATCGTTAAGGCTTACGGTCCGCAGAGCGATGAATCTTGCAAGATGGCTATCCATGCCGAGACTTCTACTTTCAACCTTACTCTTTTTGACGCTCACGTTAACTTGCTCCGCACGCAGACAGAGGCTATGAGTGCAGCTATAGCTGGCGTAGATTCTATTACCGTTTCTCCTTTTGATAAGGCGTACGAAACTCCAGACGATTTCTCTGAGCGTATAGCTCGTAATCAGCAGTTGCTTTTGAAAGAAGAAGCTCACCTTAACCGTATTGTAGACCCGGCTGGTGGCTCTTATTATATAGAAAACCTTACGGCTTCTATCGCAAAACAGGCATGGGAATTATTCCTGGCTGTAGAAGATGAAGGTGGAATGGTTAGCGCAGTACAAAACGATTCGGTTCAGAAGGCTGTTAACCAGAGCAACAAGGCTCGCCATGAAGCGGTATCTAAGCGTAAAGAGGTATTGCTTGGTACTAACCAGTATCCTAATTTCAGCGAGATGTCGAACGGTAAGACTCCGCTTGAACATCGTTGCGCTTGTGGTGATAATGCTGAAGATACTCCGTTGGTTAAACTCGAAACAGCACGCGCTGCCAGCGAGTTCGAAGACTTACGTTTGCAGACCGAACGTTCAGGCAAGCGTCCTAAGGCGTTTATGCTTACTATCGGTAACTTGGCAATGCGTCAGGCACGCGCACAGTTCTCGTGCAACTTCTTGGCTTGTGCCGGATATCAGGTAATAGATAATCTTGGCTTCCCTAGTGTAGAAGAGGGTATAAAAGCCGCTCTCGAAGCCAATGCCGACATTGTAGTACTCTGCTCTAGCGATGACGAGTATGCAGAATATGCTATACCGGCATATCAGGCTTTAGACGGCAGAGCAATGTTCATAGTAGCTGGTGCACCACCAGCATGTATGGAAGATCTGAAGGCCGCTGGCATAGAAAACTTCATCCACGTGCGTTGCAATGTGCTTGACACACTGAAAGAGTATAACCACAAGTTAGGAATCAACTAAAGGAAGCAAGATGATGAAACCGAATTTCAAATCAATAGATATATATGCCGGATTCCATCAGCAGAATGGAATGGAATGGCAAAAAGAGAACGGCATCACAGCCAACTGGAAGACGCCTGAGCAAATTCAGGTGAAGCCGGTCTATACTAAAGAAGATCTTGAGGGTATGGAACACCTGGATTATGTGGCAGGTATTCCGCCTTATCTGCGCGGTCCGTATTCTATGATGTATACCTTCCGTCCGTGGACTATCCGTCAGTACGCCGGATTCTCTACCGCCGAAGAGTCTAACGCATTTTATCGCCGTAACTTGGCTTCTGGTCAGAAAGGTCTGTCGGTAGCATTCGACCTTCCTACGCATCGTGGTTACGACCCCGATCATCCGCGTGTAGTGGGCGATGTTGGTAAGGCAGGTGTGTCTATCTGTTCGCTTGAGAACATGAAGGTGCTTTTCGATGGAATTCCATTGAATAAGATGTCTGTATCTATGACTATGAACGGTGCCGTATTGCCTATCATGGCGTTCTATATCAACGCCGGATTAGAGCAGGGCGCTAAGCTTGAAGAAATGGCGGGAACTATTCAGAACGATATCTTGAAAGAGTTCATGGTGCGTAACACTTATATCTATCCGCCTGCATTCTCTATGAAAATCATTTCGGATATATTTGAGTATACTTCGCAGAAGATGCCTAAGTTCAACTCTATCTCTATCTCGGGTTATCACATGCAGGAAGCCGGAGCTACAGCCGATATTGAGTTGGCTTATACCTTGGCCGACGGATTGGAATATCTGCGTGCGGGAGTAGCCGCTGGTATCGATATCGATGCTTTCGCTCCGCGTCTGTCGTTCTTCTGGGCTATCGGTATGAATCACTTTATGGAAATAGCCAAAATGCGTGCCGCACGTATGTTGTGGGCTAAGATAGTGAAGCAGTTTAACCCGAAGAATCCTAAGTCGCTTGCACTGCGTACCCACTCTCAGACTTCGGGATGGTCGCTTACAGAGCAAGACCCGTTCAATAACGTAGGTCGTACTTGTATCGAGGCTATGGCTGCCGCATTAGGTCATACTCAGTCTCTTCATACCAACGCTCTCGATGAGGCTATCGCATTGCCTACCGATTTCTCTGCACGTATCGCACGTAATACTCAGATTTATATACAAGAAGAAACTCAGGTATGTAAGAACGTTGACCCATGGGGAGGTTCTTATTACGTAGAAGCATTGACAGACGAATTGGTTCATCGTGCATGGGAACACATTCAGGAAGTAGAAAAACTTGGCGGTATGGCTAAGGCTATCGAAACAGGTATTCCTAAGATGCGTATCGAAGAAGCTGCAGCGCGTACTCAGGCCCGTATCGACTCGGGTGAGCAGACTATCGTTGGTATCAACAAGTATAGACTGGAGAAAGAAGAACCTATCGACATTCTCGAAGTTGATAATACAGCCGTTCGTCAGGAACAGATTGAGAATCTGCGTCGCCTGAAAGAAGGACGTAATCAGGAAGAGGTGGACAAGGCACTGAAGGCTATCACCGAATGCGTACGTACCGGAAAAGGCAACTTGCTTGAGTTGGCGGTAGAAGCGGCTCACGTACGCGCTACATTGGGTGAAATATCCGATGCTTGCGAAGAGGTAGTAGGACGTTATAAAGCAGTAATCAGAACTATATCAGGAGTGTATTCGTCAGAAAGTAAAAAAGACTCAGACTTTGCAAGAGCTTGCAGTCTGACAGAAGAATTCGCTAAGAAAGAAGGTCGTCGTCCGCGTGTCATGATAGCGAAGATGGGACAAGACGGTCACGACCGTGGTGCTAAGGTAGTAGCTACAGGTTATGCCGACTGTGGTTTCGACGTGGATATGGGACCGTTGTTCCAGACTCCGGAAGAAGCTGCTCGTGAGGCTGTAGAAAACGACGTGCATGCGGTAGGTGTGTCGTCATTGGCAGCCGGACATAAGACTCTTATTCCGCAGATTATCGGTGAATTGAAGAAACTTGGCCGTGAGGATATCCTTGTATTTGCCGGTGGTGTAATTCCGGCTCAGGATTATGATTTCTTGTATCGTGCAGGAGTCGTAGCGATATTCGGTCCGGGTACTTCGGTAGCTAAATCGGCTTGTAAAGTAATGGAATTGTTGCTTGAAACAATAGAATAACAGTTTTTGAGGTTTAAATTAGGGGAGCGGCATTTTTAATAAATGTCGCTCTTTTTTTGTCATTGCGTCACACAAATCATAATTCTTGCCAAACTTCGGCGTCTGTGAGGTGTCATGAAATTCTTTAATGAAGTCGTCTTACTTCGGTCGAGGTAAGCGTTCATATCGGTCGATGTGAACGCTCACATCGTTCGAAGTAAGCATTCACCTCGTTCGAAGTAAGACGACTTTGCTGTAACATGTTGATTTATGCGGGCTGAAAGTCCGCAAACTCCACAGCCCAGGGCAGCGCCATGGGTATAATGTAACATCAACAAAAACGCACTGAAAGTGCAAAAGTAAAAACATCATGGTTCGTGATTTTACTTTTGCACTTTCAGTGCGTAATATATAAATACTTGATACCTAAGGTGCTACCCTAGGTTATTATGTACTCATTGGGCTTTCAGTCCGCATTGTTTGGTCTTGACACACCAAGTTATAGATTATCTTTTAAGCGGTCAAAGTTCCAATACTTATAACTTTAATTTCAGCTTAACGAAATTTTTGATGAATTCTACAGTGCCGTCAATACCAAGTACCGATGAATCAATGCACAAATGATAAGTGGCGGCAGCTCCCCAAGTCTTGTAACTATAGTAGTTGTAATAAGATGAGCGGCGCTTGTCGGCCTTCTCCATAAGCTCTTCGGCTTTCTCTTCGCTGATATTATGTATCTTGGTGAGGCGTGCTATACGTGCTTCGGGTGTAGCTGATACGAATACGTTGACACAGCGAGGATGGTCGCGAAGAATGTAATCGGCGCAACGTCCTACAAACAAGCACGACTGTTTCTCTGCCAGTTGGCGTATCACATCGCTTTGAATCTTGAAGAGCGAGTCGTTGCTCAGATAAGAATTGCCAGGATACGCCCCTTCTGTGATGAACGGAAAACGTGTGCCGAACAATCCGCCCAGCAAGCTCTGTGAAGCCTTTTCGTCGGCTTGTTCAAAGAACTCCTTACACAGTCCACTCTCTTTTGACGCCAAGTTAATCAGCTCCTTATCGTAGAACGCAATACCGAATTCCTTAGCCAACTTTTCTCCTATCTCTTTTCCTCCGCTGCCCAATTGACGGCCGAGGTTGATTACAAAATGCTCGTTCATACTGTCTGTTTTATTATGCTGTCCGCATGGCGGACATCTGTTTATGGCAAATTTAGATAATTATTTTTTAGCGATGCAATAAAAACGCCTTGTTTTGTTATTTTATTGCATCAGCATTTTTCTATATGATAGCCTCCAAGCGTTATCACGTAGTATAGGTTTTCTATTACGCTCTTGTCTTTCGTCTGCTCCTTGGGCGGGAGTTGTCCGAACGGACATATCAGCGGATGCGTGCGGTGTATATTGTCGCGTGTAGGTTCGTAGCGCCATCCTTCTATGCTTCGTTCGGCGTTCCATCGGTTCTTTTCCATCCGCATTAGCGTGCGCATGGTTTCTTCGGGCAGATTCTTCAGGATTTCAGGGTCGGTTACTGCCTGTTCCGGGCTGAATGTTATGCGGTAGCCTAATGTACGCAGGTAGGTAGAGTAGGCGTCTATCTGATAGCGGTTGGCCCATCGCATGTTCTCTTCCATCTGTTGCCAGCTGCTTTGTGCCTTCAGCTTTTCTTCCGTAAAGTTGGTATCGCCTTCTGTATACATTCTATATAGGTTCAGTAGGTATCCGTTTTCACAATATTCCTGATTTATGAAGCTTGCCATGTTATCTTGCAGCATTGGCTTTGAGATGCCTTGTTCTAACATACCAAAGGTCTTGACGTTTCTGTAGCGCACGTTGTCAATGCAAATCAGTTCGCCCAAATCGGTCTGTATCTCCTGACGGATAAGTATCTGTGTATCGCTTTGATAGACAGATGGCGGAAGGTTGAGTCCGAGCTGTAGACTGAGGTCGGTATTGCTGAAGCAGATGGCTATGGTAAGCATTTGCTGTGGGTCGGCGTTCCACGTCTCGATGTCGGATAACGAAGGCTCGCTGCAGAAATCGTCGCTGCGGTAGTTTATCTTAATGTCGTCTATTTGCCTTTCGATGTACGGAAGCTGATAGCGGAATAGATTTATCTTGTCGTCTAACTCCTTATCTATTATGGTTATGACGGTACGGATACGTTTGTCCGATGGCGCTTGGTCGTCATAATTGGCGTAGTGGCATACGCGTAACGCTTCAAGAAGCAAGGCGCATCCACATTGGTTAAGTCCCACTATTACCAGGTGTACATAATGCTTATCGTCAGTGTTGCAGATAGGACGATAGTCCAGCGGAGCGTATTTCTTTATGTCGTTTTCAGAAAGGCTGGTTCCCCAAATGCGTCGTGCCCAGTTCTCGTGAAAATTGAATGGCCGGAAGAATATGTTCTGCTTTCCATGGTAGTTGCAGTATTCTTTCAGTTCCAGTTTCTGAATGGTGGAGTAAGACATCACATTATCGAACTGCACATATACTGGCAAAAGGCGTGAGTCGGTGTTCTCTCCTCGCAGTGTGCTTACGTGCTGCACACATTTAATGTTTTTAGAGTTGCGTCCGTAGTCGCCTTCTTCACCTAATATATATACCTCTTTTGCCCGGTCTATATTCAAACGCTTCAGTTCTTCTGTCGACTCGATATTGCCGAGGTATATTTTTACCTGATTCTCCTCTTCTCTGTTAAGCTGTGCCAGCAGTTGGTCTCTTATGTCATCGCTCTCCGTGCTGCTCATCAGAACGATGGGCGCATCGCTTTCCTTGTGTAGCTCTCTAATCAAATTGGCTGTAACATCGCTGAAACCGATGATTACGTAGTGGCCTTTCAGCTTTTTGTATGTAGCCTTACCGGTGCGTACCGTCTCTACCCGTCGTTCTATGATGTTAGATATGGTAGAAATTAGCACTCCGTTAAGAAGCACCGCTCCAAACATACTTATGCATATTACGGCAAGGCGGTTGCTCCATCCTACCTGTTCTGCTTGATTGCCGGGGTCTACAAAGTTGTTATATACCACCCACAGCTGTTCGCCCCAGTCGTCGTTTTTCCCCAGACTGATATGGAAAATCACCACAACGGCAGAGGCTATTATCAGTACGCTGACAATGCTTAGTACAAGCAGTATCACCTGACCTTTAATCCCGCCCGATATGTTCTTGTCTATCGACTCTTGCGAGAATGCCTTCTTGTAAAGACGGAAATAGTTTTTCATGAGTCTTTCTTTATGATGTCGAATCCTAATTTCTTTATCAGTCTTAGTGTTTGCATGGCTGTGTTGCGGTCGTATTCCTTTTCTATTTCTGGAAGCTCATTATACGGCACGAGGCATGGGTGCTGTTTAAGGCGGTCGTTTCGCTCCGCACCGTACGTCCATCCTTCCGCAAGGCGCGAAGCCGCCCATACTTCGTGTACGTTTTCTGCAATCTGTTCAGACAGCATGATAATATCGTCCGACAGCTTGACATCGTCGGTAGATATGGGTTGTGGTGTATAATTCATGTTTTTCATGGCTATAAATGTTTTATCGGTTAACGGGATGATTCTTGAATTTGCGGAATTGCTTTATTAGCAACATAGCCGCTATTATGGTGGCAACAGCATCGGATATAGGCATACTATACCAAATGCCTTTAGAACCAAAGAACAACGGTAGAATAAATAGACAGGGGATGAGTACCAGTACTTGTCGGCTTAATGACAGAATGATAGCTTTTTTGGCCATGCCTATGCTTTGAAAGAAGTTAGATGTAACCATTTGGAATCCTACGAACGGGAATATCAGCATGGTAACGCGCAATCCGTGTGCCGATAGAGCAATCAATGTTTCGTCGGTAGTAAATGCTGATACCGCCAATCGTGGTATGAGCTGAGATATCATAAATCCTGTGGTAGTGATGATGGTAGCTATTATCACGGTAATCTTCATAACCTGATTTACACGGTGATACATCTGTGCTCCGAAGTTATATCCGGCTATAGGCTGCATGCCTTGGTTTAGTCCGATAACAATCATGACAAACAGAAAGACTATTCGGTTTACTATACCGAATGCTCCGATTGCCAGGTCGCCTTCGTATAGCTTCAAGCCCTTATTGATGAGGATTACTATCATACATGCCGCTACGTTCATAAAGAAAGGAGCCAATCCGATGCCGATAATGTTCTTTACCAGTACATCTTTTAAGCGATATATTCCCGGCTTGAAATGAAGCATCTCGTTTTTATTCATGAATATCTTTACGAGCCATGTAAGCGATATAATCTGTGCCAATATTGTTGCTACGGCAGCTCCACGGATACCCATATTAAAGGTGTAGATGAAAAGCGGGTCGAGTACAGTATTTACTATCACCGTAAGTATAGTGGCGGTCATAGCCATCTGCGGATGTCCTGCTGAGCGTAGCACCGAGTTCAGTCCTAAGTACATGTGCGTCACTACGTTTCCAAGCAAGATAGTCACCATGTAATCGCGTGCGTAGGGCAGTGTAACCTCGCTTGCTCCGAAGAAATAAAGAATAGGGTTGAGGCATGCCAGGGTGATGATGGTAAACACTATACCGATTATCAGGTTGAGCGATACCACGTTGCCTAAAATCTGTTGTGCGGTAGTAAAGTCTTTCTGTCCTAACTTTACCGATACCAATGTAGAAGCTCCCACGCCTACCAGCGACCCGAAGGCGGCTGCAAGGTTCATTAGCGGAAAAGTGATGGCAAGTCCAGAAATTGCCATGGCTCCAACTCCATGACCGATAAAGATACTGTCTACCATATTGTAGAGCGATGAAGCGGTCATAGCTATGATGGCCGGAATAGCGTATTGCATAAGTAATTTGCCGATGGGCTGAGTACCCAGTTCGGCGGCAGTTCCTTTTTGTGTCATAAAACTCTTTTTACGATTAGTTGTACGTGTGCAAAGGTACTGATATTTCCATTATATTTGCAAAATTCAAAAAAAAGAAAAAGATTATGGAGAATCAACCGCTTTCGTTGTTCGAACTGAACGCCCTGGTGCGTAAAAGCGTGAAACTTTGCCTACCCGATGAATACTGGGTACAAGCCGAGTTGAGCGACGTGCGTACAAATTATTCGGGGCATTGCTATCTGGAGTTCGTTCAGAAAGATCCGCGCGGCAACGCCTTGGTAGCCAAGGCGCGTGGCATGATATGGAGCAATATATACGTTATGCTTAAACCTTATTTCGAGAGGGAAACCGGACAAACCTTCACATCGGGCATTAAGGTACTGGTAAAGGTTACGGTCGATTTTCATGAGTTGTACGGATATTCATTGACTGTAGTCGATATAGACCCTGCTTATACGTTAGGCGATATGGCTCGCCGACGTAAGGAAATAATCCGTCGTCTGGAAGAAGAAGGTGTGCTTACGCTGAATAAAGAGCTTGAAATGCCATTGCTTCCGCAGCGTGTGGCGGTAATATCGTCGGCTACTGCCGCCGGGTATGGCGATTTCTGCAACCAACTGCTTAACAATTCCGATGGATTGGTGTTCTATCCGCATCTCTTCGCAGCCGTGATGCAAGGCGATAAGGTAGAGGCTTCGGTAATAGCCGCGCTGAATGCTATATATAAGGAGGTAGACAGATGGGATGTGGTGGTAATTATACGTGGTGGAGGAGCAACATCCGACTTATCTGGATTCGATACATACGACTTGGCTGCCAACTGTGCGCAGTTCCCGCTTCCAATCATCACCGGTATAGGCCACGAGCGCGACGATACGGTGATAGATATGGTGTCGCACACTCGAGTAAAGACTCCTACAGCAGCAGCCGAGTTCCTGATAAACCGTATGCGTGAAACGGCATCCGACTTAGAGCGATACATCAGTTATTTTCATCAAACTATCCCGGAGAGGATAGCGCATAGCAAAGAGCGATTGGAGCAATGGGTGGCACGTATCCCTTCCAGAGTACAGATGAGGCTTCAACATGAACGGTTCAGGCAGGAGCGCATGGCTGTAAGGATGAATACGGCATGGCAGACTCGATTTCTGCGCGAAGAGTATCGCTTACGGTTGGAACAGCGACTTGCTACGGCGATAGAGGCACGCTTGCAGCGCGAACGCCACAGGCTGCAGTTGGCTCAGAGTCAGGTAGAGGCAGCATCGCCCGAACTACTCTTAAAGCGAGGCTACAGTTTGACACTGAAAGACGGTAAGGCGGTAACCGACGCATCTGCACTACACCCAGGCGACGTACTGACCACACGTGTAGCAAAAGGAGAATTTAAAAGTAAAGTATTATAATAACCTGTTATATATAAATAAGGTGCTTATGGCAACAAAAAAAGAAACCTATTCTGAAGCGATGAAACGCTTAGAAACCATCGTTTCGCAGATAGAGAGTGGCGAACTGGATATTGACGGACTTGGCAACCAACTGAAGGAAGCTCAAAAACTCATCAAGTTCTGTCGTGATAAATTATATAAGGCCGATGAGGAAATCAAAAAGATGCTAGGCGATGACGAGAATGTGAAAAAATAGGCGATTAAGTTGGAATATGTAAATGGAAAGCTTAAATTTGCTGAAAATAATAACAGGAAAATAACTAAATCATATAAAGATGAAAGAAATTGATTGGTCGAATCTGTCTTTCGGATACATGAAGACAGACTACAACGTACGTTGCTACTATCGCGACGGCAAATGGGGAGAATTGGAATTATGTTCTGAAGAAACCTTGAATATCCACATGGCTGCTACTTGTTTGCACTATGGTCAGGAGGCTTTCGAGGGATTGAAGGCATATCGTGGAAAAGACGGAAAAATCCGTGTGTTCCGTCCTGAAGCTAACGCAGAACGCTTGCAGAGCACATGCGACGGTATTTTGATGCCAGAGTTGCCTACAGAAAAGTTCTGTGAAGCCGTTCGTAAAGTGGTAAAGGCCAACGAACGTTTCATTCCACCTTACGAGAGTGGTGCTTCGCTGTATATCCGTCCGTTGCTTATCGGTATAGGTGCGCAGGTAGGCGTGCATCCTACTGATGAATATCTGTTTGTGATATTCGTAACTCCGGTAGGTCCGTACTTTAAAGGTGGTTTCGCTACTAATCCGTATGTCATTATCCGCGAGTTCGACCGTGCAGCTCCGCTTGGTACGGGTCGTTACAAGGTGGGTGGTAACTATGCAGCCAGCCTCCGTGCCAACAAGATGGCTCACGATGCAGGCTATGCCAGCGAGTTCTACCTCGACGCTAAAGAAAAGAAGTATATCGACGAATGTGGCGCTGCCAACTTCTTCGGTATCAAAAACAATACATACATCACTCCTAAATCTACTTCTATTCTTCCGTCTATCACTAACCGCAGCTTGATGCAGTTGGCCGAAGATATGGGTATGAAAGTAGAGCGTCGTCCTATTCCTGAAGAAGAATTAGAGACATTCGAAGAAGCCGGAGCATGTGGTACTGCTGCCGTTATCAGTCCGATAGAACGTATTGACGATTTGGAAAACAACAAGTCGTATGTCATCTCTAAAGACGGAAAACCCGGACCGTGGTGCGAAAAGCTTTACACTAAGCTGCGCGCCATTCAGTACGGCGACGAGCCCGATCCATACGGATGGGTGATGATGGTAGACTAATTACTGTCTGTTATTAATTAAAAACATAGCATTATGAAAAGAAGTTCAGAATTACGCGCTCAGGCATGGAGTGCCTTGAGTGGCAAATGGGGTATGGCTGTAGTAGCCACATTGGTGTATATGGTAATATGTGGTGTTATAAGCTTAATTCCGTATGTTAGTTCTATAGCTGCATTATTAGTTTCTTTGCCATTGGCTTATGGCTTTACTATTATGCTATTAAATGTAGTTCGTGGAAGAGACGTAGAACTTAATACTTTAGGCGAAGGATTCAAGGACTACGGTCGTATCCTTGGTACTATGCTTTTATCGTCTGTATATCAGTTCTTGTGGATGTTGCTGCTCATTATCCCTGGAATCATTAAGGGATATTCGTATGCGTTGACGCCTTATTTACTGAAAGACCATCCTGAACTCAAATTTAATGCTGCCATAGAAGAAAGTATGCGCTTGATGAGCGGAAACAAGATGCGCTTGTTCTTACTCGACCTTAGCTTTATCGGCTGGTTCTTGTTGGGCCTCATCACTTTCGGTATTGCATTCTTGTGGATTACTCCTTATTGGAATACAGCACGTGCCGCTTTCTATGAAGATTTGATGAGCGATGTAACGTCAACGATTGCATAATGATTGTTGACGTTGTAAGATATCCATCGGCAGAATCGTTTAGCGTGTTCTTGATTCTGTCGATGGTTTGTTTATTTTGCAATGTGGTAATTGCATTTCATTGGTAAGCCTTTTTTCAATAACTGAGTCTGAACATTACTTGAAAATATATACATTCTTATATTGACAATATATGATTATATGCAACCTGTTAATGAAAAACAATTATTAGAGTCTGTCAGTAAGGGGGATGAAAAGGCTTTTAAAACATTCTTCTTATACTATTATCCTAAAGTTAAGTGGTTTATCGGCGGATTATTGCAGTCGCAAGAAGAAGCCGAGGATATATCGCAGGATGTATTTCTAACACTATGGAGTAATCGTTTATCTCTTAATTCTATCTCTAATTTCAAAGCTTATCTTTTCCGTATCTGTAAAAATGCAGCATACCGACATATCGAACGTGCTTTGCTTTTTAAAAGCTATCAGCAGAGAGAAGCTGAAAAAATGTCCATCATTCCAGAAAGCAATGAAACTGATGATAATATACAACTCAAAGAACTTGAGCTGTTAATATCTATGGTTGTAGAAAAGATGCCTGCGCAACGGAAGAAAATCTATAAAATGAGCAGAGTGTCTGGAATGAGTAATGATAAGATTGCTCAAGTATTAGGCATCAATAAACGAACAGTAGAAAATCATCTGTCACAGGCACTTGCAGATATACGGAAAGTACTGTCTATAGCTTTTATTTTATTTTTCTGAAAAAAAATGTTTTCTGGCTGTGCGTAATTGCTCGGTTAGGTATCTTATATATAAACCATCACCATAAAAAGAGGAATGAATATGTTTGCTACTTATAAAATAATAAAAAACTTTGTTTCTGATAAATTTAGTCCGGAACTGAAAGAGAAGATATGGGGATGGCTAATTGATTCCAACGGGCAGGCAGAAAAAGAAGAGGCAATGATGCAGTTATGGGAAGAACAAAATATAGAATCAGACGAAAGTACTATACGCTCTTATCGGAATTTCCAAAAGAAAATAGCTCCATATTCACGAGGAAAGGTTTTTTCTTATGCATTGCGTAAATGGAGCCAAGTGGCAGCGGCATTGCTTATTCCTTTGATTTCTGTATGGATAGCTTATCTATATATGCGGCCTGAAGAGAAAAATGTTGAATTGGTAGAGAACTTTGTACCCAAAGGAAAACAACGTAAAGTTACTTTGTCTGATGGCTCTGTAGTATATCTTAATTCTGGAACATTGTTGATCTATCCGCAGACTTTTTCCGATGGCGTACGTTCCGTATATCTTGTGGGAGAAGCTAACTTCGATGTGAAAAAAGATAAGGAACGCCCGTTTGTAGTTAAGACTGCCTATCAAAAAGTAAAAGTTTTGGGAACAAAATTTAATGTACATGCTTATCCTGAAGATGGAAAAACAATCACAACTCTTGAATCTGGTTCGGTCGTTGTACAAAAAGTAAATGATGAGAATCTTATCATTTTGGCACCAAATGAACAGCTTGAATATGACAATTCAACTGGAGAGTTTCAAAAGAGAAATATTGATTCTTCACTGTTTTCTGGATGGACTAAAGGTGAATTGAACTTTGTTGGAATGACACTTAAAGATATTTTTGCTACCGTAGAAAGAATCTATAATATACATATCATTGTTCCACCTCATTTAGTTACGACTGATGTATATACAGTTAAATTCAAGCATAAGACTTCTATTAGAGATGTTATGAACATTATTACAAAAACGATAGGAGACATCGATTATAGGGTTGAAGACGAGGATATTCTTTTAATTTATTCACCAACTAAATAAGAAAGGAGGCAATTATAAGCAAAAAGGAGTTAGCATTTCGCAGATGCTAAATCCCAAAATCAATCAAAACTACTTCATTTAATAAATCAACGTAAAACTCTTAAATAATAGTATTAATGATTAACTCACAAAAATATGAAAATTTATAAATTGTTTTGGGAAAAGAGTCCTGTAAAAAATCATAAATTTTATATATTGTTGTTTGCTTTATGTTTTTGTAACACAGCTTTTGGACAAAAACAACAAATAACTGTATCTATGAAAAACCAGCCTCTATTAAAGTTATTTGAAAGTATTGAGGCTCAATCTGATTTAAGCATTGCGTATAATCAGTCAAAATTGGATGTCAAGAAAAATGTTACCGTTAATTTTTCCAATGAAACGGTTGCTTCTGTCTTAAATACCGTTTTAAGAGGAACTGGATTTACTTATAGGTTGGAAGGTAAGCATATTATTATTACTCCTGTTCCGTCTTATCCTAAGGCAGAAACATCTTCCAATAAAAATATTAAAATCCGTGGAACCGTTACTGACGAGCAGGGAGAACCGGTTATCGGAGCCAATGTGCTTGTAGAAAACAGTAAGCGTGCAACGATTACCGATTTGAACGGTGAATTCTCTTTGGAAGTTCCTGCAAATAGTAAAATTAGGATTACTTACATAGGGTATGTAACACAAGAAGTTTTGGTTAAAAATCAAACTCACTTTAACATACAGTTGCGTGAAAACACACAGACTATGGATGAAATCGTAGTAGTGGGGTTCGGTACTCAGAAAAAAGTAAATATGACCGGAGCGGTAGCCGCTGTCAATGTTAATGAAGCTTTGGGAAACCGTCCGATATCTAATGTGTCAGCTGCATTGCAGGGCGTAGTTCCAGGATTGAAAATCGAATCTTCTACAGGAACTCCGGGTGCCGATATGACATATAATATCCGTGGAACGACATCTATCAATGGAGGTGCTCCTTTGGTATTGGTTAACAATGTACCGATGGATATCAATATGATTGACCCACAGGATATTGAATCTGTATCTGTTTTAAAAGACGCTGCATCCGCTGCAATTTATGGAGCACGTGCCGCTTTTGGCGTTATTTTGATCACTACAAAACAAGGTAAGAAAGATACGGCTCCTCAATTTAATTATAACAATAACTTCTCTTTCTCAAAGGCTTCGGAACTGCCGCAGAAAGCTAGTCCACTGGAGTCTGTATTGGCTTATAAAGAGATGGGATGGGCAAATGATACGTATGTTGACGGAAAGAATATTACTAAATGGGAGGGATATATACGCGATTATCAAAGTAATCCTTCTAAATATCCTAAAGGATATGTATTTGACGAACAAGGTAATTTGTTCTTGATGCGAGATAATGATATGTTTGATGATATGATGGACAATTTCGGATTCATGCAGAATCACAACTTTTCAGTTTCTGGATGAAGTGAACGTACGAATTATAGATTGAGTTTAGGGTATACTGGTGAAGATGGAATCTTGATAACCGACAAGGATAAGTTCAACCGCATAAATATGTCTAGTTTTATTAATGTAGATGTCAACAAATGGCTTACTACTCAGTTGGATGTAAGATATGCGAATTCAACTCAAAATAAAGTTGAACAAGGTGGTCGTAACGGCATATGGGGAAGTGCGATGATGTTACCTTCCTATGAAAATACAATGCCGTATGAATTGGATGGTATCGAATATCCTGCGGAATCTTCTGCTACATACGTGCTCTATGGTGAACCAAGAGTTGTTAAGAAAACAGATTTGCGTACTTTGGGGCGTATTGTTGTATCTCCACTGAAAGGTTTAAAGATTACGGGCGAATATACCTATAACAGGACTACTGACTACAATCGTATGTACGTTAATAAATATCAATATATAGGAACCAGCTTTTCTGGAGTAGAGAACAATGTAGAGAATTCAAGATATGCTATTACACAAGGTTTTACTAACTATAATGCGATTAATGTATTTGCTAATTATAACCTTTCTATTGGTAGGCATGATATTGCCATTATGGGAGGATACAATCAGGAAGAAAGCCATAAGGAATCACAGTGGTCACAACGTACAGATGTACTGTTAGAGAACTTGCCTTCACTTTCCGGCTCAACCGGTACCGCTTCTGTTTCAGATAGTTTTGATGAATATGCCATTAGAGGTTTATTTTATCGTATAAACTATACATACGATGACAAATATATGTTTGAAGCTAATGGACGTTATGACGGTAGTTCTCGATTTCCAAAAAATAATCGTTTCGGTTTTTTCCCTTCCTTTTCTGCCGGATGGAGAATTTCGGAAGAGGCATTTATGAAAAATACCATGAGTATTCTTTCAAATCTTAAACTACGCGCTTCATGGGGATCAATTGGAAACCAGATCATAATGAAACCGGATCAAACTCCTGATAATTATCCATACATTTCATCCATGTCACCTTATCTTACTAACTGGTTGGTAGACGGACAAAAAACTACAACGCTGAGTACCCCTGCGATGGTCAGCAGTAATTTTTCATGGGAGAAGGTTTATACACTCGATTTCGGAGTAGATTTTGGCTTTTTAAATAATCGCCTTAACGGAACTTTCGACTGGTATCGTCGCGATACCAAAGGAATGCTTGCTCCAGGTATGGACCTTCCATGGGTAGTAGGTGCTGCTGCAGCTAAACAGAATGCAGCCGATTTGAAAACATTCGGTTGGGAATTGGAGTTAAATTGGAGAGACAGAATTAATAAAGATTGGAGTTACAGGATTGGCTTTAATCTATACGACTCACAAAGTGAAATTACGAAATATAACAATGAAACAAATCTGTTGGGTAGTTATCGTAAAGGCATGAAAATAGGAGAAATATGGGGATATGTGACAGATCGTTTCTATACAGAAGAAGACTTTAACGAAGACGGAACGCTGAAGGCAGGCATTCCTAAACCGAAGGGAACTGACAAAGTTTATCCGGGAGATGTATTGTATAAAAACTTTGATGAAGATACAGAAACCATTTGGAGCGGTAAAGGTACGGCAGACGATCCTGGCGACCAACGTATCATCGGAAATTCAACCCCACGTTTCCATTATGGCATTACCGCAGGAGTTAGTTGGAGAGGACTAGACTTATCTGTTTTCTTACGTGGGGTAGGTAAACGGGATTATTGGCGTACTGACCAAATTGCATGGCCAACCGGAAGTTGGGGCAGCTTGTTCAAGGAAACACTTGATTTCTGGACACCGGAAAATACCAATGCTTATTACCCACGCGTATATGCTAACAATGGAGTGAATACTAGTCGTAACCGTTGGACTCAATCTAAGTATCTGGCAAATGCTGCTTATTTGAAATTACAGAATATTACGATCTCATATACTTTACCTAAGACATGGTCAAATCGGGTGTATCTTGACGATGTAAAGGTCTTCTTTAGCGGGGAAAATCTATATACTTGGGATCATCTTCCAGAAGGATTGGAAACTGATATGTTGACTACTGGTGCTTGGAACTATCCTTTTATGAGAAAATTCTCTTTTGGTATCAATGTGACATTTTAAAAAGTAATACATTATGAGAAAATATCTATATTTAATATGCGTTGTTTTATTGACAGGTTGTCTTAATAACGATTTTCTGGAAAGATATCCTTTGGGAAATCCGACTGCCGAAACTGCTTTTAAAAAATATAATAACTTCAAGTCTTATGCGTGGGGATTGTATGAAACTTTCCCTAATTTAGGATATGGTTCGGAAAACTCGACTGATGATATTTCGTATAATCAGACAAGAGGGGCAAGCGAAAGTGTCTGGATAAGAAATCAGGTAACTGTTCCCGATAAAAGGAATAATACGACTTGGGATTATTATAGCTTCATCCGTCGTGTTAATTTGATGCTTGATCACATTGATGGTAGTGAGATGACCAACAAGGAGAAAGCGAACTGGCGTTCTGTGGGATATTTTTTCCGCAGTTACCGATATTTTTCTCTTCTTTCGAGTTATGGCGGTGTACCTTGGATAGACCATGTGCTTAGCGATGATGAAACAGATTTGATTGAAGGCCCCAGAGCTTCCAGAGATGAGATAGCAAAACACATTTTGGAAGATTTGCAATACGCTGAAAAAAACATCAATTTAGATGGTGAGGGTAAAAATACCATAAACAAGGCCTGCGTACAAGCTCTATTATCACGTTTTTGTTTGTTTGAAGGTACTTGGCGTAAATATCATGGCTTAAATGATGCAGAAACATACTTGCGTGAATGTAAAAGGGTATCTGCTGAATTGATGCAGAGCTATCCTAATGTAGCCGATTGTTATGACGATTTATTCTGTTCGTTGGAACTGAAAGATGTAGATGGCGTAATTCTATATAAAGACCTCAGTTCGGGATAACCGAGTGTTTTATACA
>ULNT01002880.1_pt1 | contig 27631 bp, 17 predicted proteins | sample 1952001 | NCBI WGS metagenome assembly ULNT01 (sample SAMEA4835585, study PRJEB28245) | human gut metagenome | biome: gut microbiome; material: fecal sample | place: Denmark | collected 2008
CCATTGATGGAAACGCCATTGTTATAGAACTGATAACCATATTCACCGCCACGATAGCCGGGGTTTTGGAAGGTTACGCCAGGAATACGTTTGATTGCTTCGGTCAAATCAGTATAATGACGTTTTTCAATTTCTTCGCGGGTAATAACCTTAACGTCACCGCCGGTACGATAGTAGGACTGCTCAGTAATAGTATCGCCGAACTTGTTTTTAACTGCGTCAGCCTCTACTACCACTGTATCCAAGGTATAATCGTTCAGGTTTTCGTCAAATGCTGCGCTTGCGCTTGCACACAGGCCCATTACCATCATCATAGCAGCCGCAGCTGTATATCTTCTCTTCATGTTACTCATACACTTCTTTCTTAGATTGTTATGAATGTCGACAAACATTCACATATTCATTTTGAGAGCACAAAAAATGCTCTACTCATCAAAAACATTATCAGAACCGCGCACCGTTAATATACGTAAACGTATAGGTTTGCGCCGTTACCCAGTTGCCAACGCTTTCGTCAGCAAATTTGCCAAAGTTAAGATTCAGCTTACGTGAACCTCTGGCAGGAATCTTGCACAGCGGAAACTTTACCGGTCTGCCGGTAAACTGCTTCTGCTCGCCATTTTTATCTGTGTAGGTCACACGCATAATAAAGTCATTCAGCTTGGTGATAGTCAAATCACCGCGCTTATTTACGAATGTGCCTGTTACACACAGCTCGCCGCCGTTAACCCATACCTTGGATGTTGTCCAATCCAAAATCATTTTGTCACTTGATATCTCAGAAGCACCGGCAAGTGCTGGGCACATCAGCGCCAAAATTAAGGTCAGCAGCATAAATATCCTTTTCATAGCTCCTCCTTTCTCTCGTAATATTTGAGCATACTGGGAAAAAATTTATTTTCATAAAAGCATCTGACCAAGCTATCCTTGTTCCGCTTGTCAGATGTTAATATGCAAGAATAATAAATATACTTCATGCAAATATTGCAGTCAAAATAAAAGCGCCTTGCCGTACTGTGACAGCAAGACGCACTTATCCCTAGGAAAGCGCAATCCTGTACATCGCAGGTTGTTGAAAGGCCCTATATCAGGCAGTTCTTCTGGCTCTGCTTCAACGCCGGTCTCGTCTTCCCGGTTTCCCAGTGACATTATAAGACCGACTCCACATTACAGCTGCGGGACAGCACAGGTTTTGCACCTGTTTACCTATTAAGTATAAATACACCTGATACGCTTTTATTCTCTTTTTCTCTCGTTAGGTTCTTAAATTTTATAGCAATATATCATGCAGTGTTTGCAGTTCCTCAAAGAGGAAAATACTTACATGCAAAGCTCTCTAAATTGCTAATTATGTATATTAGCTTTTTTCTCATTTTACAATAACTTTAATTACATAATTAGTCACTGCTAGAATTATAGCATGTTGTCCCCCCCCCCGTCAAGCAAAAGTACATCGAGTACTTTTGGCTTGCAGGTGCCTACGCCACCTGATAAATCAAAAAGGACTCCGTAATTTTAAAACGAAGCCCTTAATATTTAAAGCATTATTATATTGTAATTATACGTCAACCAACTGACAACTATATTTTTATTCTGACGTAATATACTTGGCCAGATATCATACCGCTATACCTGTTTTTCATATATTTAATTTTCCAGCATCAAAAATCGCTGCAAAGCCTGCTCCACAATTTTATTCAATGAAATGTTGTTCTGTAAAGCGCAAATCGCCGCCTGCTTGTGCATCTCTGCAGAAATGTTAAGGACAATTATACTAGGTTTCATTCTTTCTGTTAACATAAAAAAATATTAACTGTTTTTCTTTCAAAAAATCGAGTAGGAGGTAGGTAATTAATTTACCTACCGACCTCTCACACCACCGTGCGTACCGTTCGGTACACGGCGGTTCAAATACCATAATGCTTAAGTCTTTTAAGCTCGTAATTGCCCGCTAGTTCATAATAGCCTGCTTTTACGAGCTTTTCTTTTGTTATTGACCTATTAAGTATTACACTTCCTGCTACTCACCAATAACCTAGTCGTGCATTTCCCCACATATATGCATACTCCTCTGGTATCCCTAACTTCTTTAGGTTGGTAACCCTTGCTTTAGGTTTCTTCCATTGTTTCCATATATATTGACGGTATCTTCTTCGCAACCATTCATCCCATTCCTGCATTTTGCGTCTTATACTTGCTATGCAGTAATAGTTCAGCCAACCGCTTACATATACTTTTACCTTGTTCATCACTACACGTATATTTCTTCCTTGATTTCTAGCTGTCAGCTCTTTTAATTTTGCTTTGGCTTTCATCAAGGATTGTTTGTGTACTCTTATCATTACTTCTGTTTTGTTCTTGCCTAGCGTAAATCCTAAGAACTTGAACTTTGGTGAGTATACGCTTACTACTTTGCTCTTTTCCATGTTCAACTTTAGCTTGAGCTTATCTTCAAGATATTTTCTGCTGGATTCCAGCAGTCTTTTCGCTGCTCTTTTGCTCTTTGCTTCGACTATAATGTCATCTGCATACCTTACAATATTTGCTCCTCGTCTTGACATTTCTTGGTCGAACTCGTTCAGGTAAATATTGGCCAATAGTGGCGACAACGGCCCGCCTTGCGGCGAACCTTCTTCTGTCTTTACTATTACTCCGTTGTCCATGACTCCGCTTTTGAGGAATTTCTTGATTAGCTCTATCAGCCTCTTATCTTTTATCTTTCTGCGAAGTATGTTGAGCAGTAAGTCATGGTTCAGCGTGTCGAAATACTTGGATAAATCTACTTCTACTACGTATTGGTAGCCCTTTTCCGCATATTCTTTCACGCTTTCCATTGCCTGTTGTGCACTTCTTCCTACTCGGTAGCCGTAGCTTCCTTTGCAGAAAGTTCCTTCATACATCGGTTGCAGTACCTGTGCTATCGCCTGCTGTACCATTCTGTCTATAACAGTTGGTATGCCAAGCTTTCGCACTCCTCCGTCTGCTTTTGGGATTTCCTTGCGTCTTACTGGGTTTGGTTTATATCTTCCAAACCATATGTCAGACACAAGTTCTCGACCATGTTCAGTGCACCAAGGTTCCAGTTCATCGACAGTCATTCCATCAATTCCCGCAGCTCCCTTGTTGCCTTTGACTCTTTTCATTGCTTCGAGTAAATTTCTACCCCGAAGAATTTCTCGCAGTAAATCCTGCGTTGCATTGTCTCTTTCTCTGTTGTCCCGAGTTCCAACACTCGGCACTCCTGCATACCCTTCGCGTTCCACGCTATCCCTTTGCAGGCAGTCCTTTCGGTATTCTGCTTTCATTGTGTTGGACTCCTTTCCCCAGTTATTCAAGACTGGCATTTGTTCAGTCCTTCCCGTCAAAAAAAAAACGGTACTATGACCTCTGCTGACTTCTCACAGCAAGCTTTACTCCGTATTTCGGATTTCCTACTTTACGTCTGTGAGACCTCCCCAGGTAAGAACGATAACTTTCATTCCATGTAGCCGCCTTATTTACTGTATAGAGTTCGGGTAGCATTGGACTTCATCTTGTGCCGCAGACTTATCCACTCTAATTCAGCCTTCTATAAGGTTTCTGTTCGTCGGCTCAGAACTTTGCCCGCTGTCGATTTTCCGCAACAGCATCCGGCTTCCTTCAGATTCCACCTCACGATGGACACCCTTGCCTTCGGCTAACGCTTCCTGCTACCGAGCGCGTAGTGGACTTTCACCACCTAGTTATCGCCCATGCTGGGCGCACTGCAACAAAGACGCCGGTAATTAAACCAGCGTCTTCGTTTTCTTCTACCTTTAGAAGAATAAAGATATCAGCTATTATTTAATTTTCAGTTAGAAGCTAAAGTTGATACCAGCATTCAATTTCCATTGATGTTGATAATCACCAGTCAGACTTCTAGTAACATCAGCATAAAAATTACTGCACTTGCTAAGGTTGTAGCTGCCGCCAACAGTGAGCTCACTCCAAGTTCCACCTAAGTCATAACTGGTATGCTTAGCCTCCGCACCCTTTTCCGTACTAATGTAGGTTGCCCCGGCATCACCGCTAAACTCATGTGCCAAGCTCAATTTCGCATAGAAGCCTCCACGTTCATTTTCTATACCGGTTTGTACACCAATTCTGCCTACAAGACTATCAAAAGCCTCTTGGTTAACAAAAAGCTTACCCGCCTTGCTGTCAGCAGCAAAACTGTCACTGCCTAAATGCGCATAAGTTAGTTGTAATTGCGGCTCTAAATAACCTTTTTTAGTATTGCCAAAGCGTTGTCCATACTGTACGCTTACACTGTACCCAGTAGCAGAATATTCGCCATCAGCTTTAACTTCTACAGGAGTGTTGCGGAAATCATTATATACAGTAAATTCATTTTTCACCTTACCTGCTTTCGCCATAAGATCTACATACGCATTATTACCTACATTTTTAGATGCATAAACGCCTAAACTATAAAGTTTAGTATCACCCTTATCACCATTAAGGTAGCTTGCACTGCCATCACGATAATCAATAGCCGCACCCAAATTCCAGCCATTTGCAATAGCCTTATCGAAGCCAGCCTGTCCTGCCCAATATTGGTGAGTGAAGTCTAAAGCGTCATTATCATATTTCATCTTGCCGCCATAGGTTTGTACCCAGGCTCCAGCTTCAGCACCCTCGCGTAAAGCAAGGCTGCGACCATTCAAATTAGCCGCGTTATCGCGCCAATCCAAAGCGGAAGTCATCATTGCGCTACGAACGCCTTTCAAAATAGCATTCTCATAATCGCCCTTAATAATCGGCTTTTGGAAATCGTTTCCATCGACATTGCTTACGCTGCCAGCAACATAGCTGCCCTTGCCGTCAGTACTAGCAAAGGACATATCACCAAGCTTTCTCATTGCGCTTGAAGTAGTCAGACCATCAGCAATGCCAACTTTACCGGTAAGATTCTTCTCGCCAGCAGCATAACCGCTATAAGTAAGCTTCCTAGCCAAGGCGCTCAGGGCTTCCTCAACCTCAGATTTACTTGTTAAATCAATACCATTGTTACCGGTAATAAGATTTACACCGCTGCCAGAAGAAGCGCTTTGAATAACCGTATCGCCTGCTTTATAATCTTCTGCACTAGCACCTGCATTATCATGAGCATAATAAAGATTAGTAAAACCGCTATACTTTCTAATGGTAAGTTTATTGGCGTCAGACTGGAAGATATTGCCTGCCTTGTCCGCACTATCACCACCGACAAGATTGCTTACAATACTGCCCTCAAAGGATTTGCCACCGGAAGATGAACCAATTTGTCCTTGAACCTGATTGTTCCAAGTTGCACCATTCTGCAACCACATATTTACTTCACCAGTAAAGGTTAAATCTCCACTGGTCGTTCCCTCTTCTGGGAAAGCATTGTAAACTGCGCCGGTCAAAGAAGATTCTTTAGTAGCAAGCCCCAAGTTAATCTGGGTAAGCGTACCATTTTTATCCACTCTATTTACAGCACCTGTTGTCGCGGCAATATTGCCTTTAATATTTACGTTCTCTTTGCCTGATGCAATAGCCTTACCGTTATCATCCGAAACGACATTCATATTAACAGTGCCGTCCTCCGCACGAATCGCCGCATATGGGTTAGTGCTGCTGTCCACATCGATTTTACCACCGCCAGTCACAGTAATTACACTGCCTCCGGCATTAGCGAAAATGCCATTACCGACGCCAGAAAGATCAACATTGCCGTCAACAGTCAGCTCACTGCCCATAGAATTGGCCCCCATGTTACTGGTCGCGTAAAGAATTTCGCTGCCATAATAGCTATAACCGCCATTATGCCCATCGATATGAGCCTTAAGGTCGCCGTTTACAGTCAATTTGCTATTACCCATTACATAAGCGCCAATGGTATTATCCGTGCCCTCGGTATTAAGTTCAACATCACCATCAATCACTAACTCAGGTCTACCATTACTGTTGGAGCTTGCTAAATGAATGCCTTCAGCACGACCAGATTCATTAACAACGGAAATTTTAAGTTTTTTAGCAACCACGCTACTTCTGCCATCCTCTGTCTTATTAAGTCCGATATTGGTGCCGCCGGTAGAAGTATTGTCAATAACCAAAGTCTTTGCAACAGCGTCAATAGTAGAAACACTATTAAGGTCTGCGGCAGTTCCACCACTAACCGTAATACTGCTGTCTTTATCAAATTTATAAACATTATCTTCTTTGATAACGCCTGCGTCATCGTACTCCCAATCGGTCTCACGATTGCCGGTAACCGGCGTAGTGAATTCAGTTGTCGGTTCGGTAGCAGGTGCTTCATAGCTGCCCTTACCAGTTTCTGTATTGAAGGTAATATCACCCGTGTTCAAAGTCATGCTAGAAGTCAGCAGACCATCAGCAATAATAACTTTGCCGTTCAAGTTTCTTTCGCCATCAACATAAGCACTATAGGTCAGTTTGCCAGCCAAAGCATTCAACACCTGATTAACTTCATTCAAACGCACTGTATTGATATTGGTGTTGTCTGTAATGAGGCTCACATTGCTTCCAACAGCTGCATTTCCAATAATAGTATCGCCAGCTATATAATCATCTGCCGACGTACCCTTATTTTCATGCGCATAGAAAATATTAGTATTACCGCTATAATTGGTTATATTAATCTTATTAGTATCATTTTGGAAGATATTTCCTGCGGAGGTTGCGGAACTGCCACCTACAATCTTTCTTACCGTGCTGCCGGCAAAATTGCTATTGGTATTGTAAAGTTTATTAGTCCAAACAGCTCCATTTTGCAGCGTAAAATTCAGTTCACTTTTCTCATTGGTGGCTTCATCATAAATAACGCCATTTAAGTACGAATCAGCAGTATTCATATTGATATTAATAATGCTAGCACCTAAATCAGATTTCAATAAGCCAATATTACCATCAATCTGAATGTCTTTTGCCTGTTCACCATTATTGACGTTAACTGTACCGCCGCCCGCAGAAACAGCGTATTTGTTGCTTCTTCCCGGATTAGTTTTAATTTTTACAGCTCCGTTAAGATTTACTTCCGAGCCATAGTTTTCCGCTCCTACACCATTGCCATCGACAACAATATCAGTATCACCATTAACAGTGATATAGGCAGGACCGTAAGTAGTTCCAGTTGCATATAACGCGCGTGGCGAACTATATGATTGAGTCGGAACCAGGCCATAGCCTCCCTCTTCATTCTTCATAGTGACATCGCCATTAATCTCTAACGCAGAATTACCACGGGAATAAATAGCATAAACGGCGAAAGCACCCTGAGCATTCTTAATGTTGACATCACTATTAACTGTCAGCTTAGACTGCTTGTCGGCATATTTAATATTTTGGGCCTCTAAACAGTGCACATCGCCGTTTTTCGTAGTAATATCAATATTAATTTCTTTAGCATTAATAGTAGTATTTACCATCTGGCTTAATACGCCATAAAGCGTGCCATAGGTTGCTACCTGATTACCAACAATATTAATAACCTTGTCCTTAGCATCAACCACCAAATCATCATCCGCTTTAATGGCTTTATTAGCTTTGTTAGCACCAATATCAATTGTGACATTCTTATCAAATTTATAGCTGCCATCCTCTTGACGTAAATTGAGATCAATATATTCCTGGTCGTTGCTCTCTGTACCGGTCAAGGTCGTAACAAATTCATAAGCAGCTTTTTCTGGCACTACATAAGAACCCTGTCCTTTTTCATTCGTAAAGGTAATATCCCCACTCTTCAATGTAGCACTAGAAGTTGTAAGACCATCAGCAATGGTTACAGTACCGGAAAGATTCCTTTCTCCGTCTGCGTAAGCGTTATAATATAATTTGCCAGCTAAAGCATCCAAAACTGCGTTGGTTTCCTTGTCTTTATTCATAGTGATATTGCTGTTATCGGTGATCAAATTAATGGAGCTTCCTTTAGCAGCACCCTTAATAATAGTGTCTCCTGCTTCGTAATCCTTCGCCTCAGTACCACTATTATTATGAGTATAATAAATATTAGTATTACCACTGTAATTAGCAAAAGTTATGTTATTGCTGTCCTTTTGGAAAATATTGCCAGCGGATTCAGCTGTACTACCGCCTACAAAATTGTTAACATAACTTCCGGAGAACTTACTGTCAACAACACCATTCTTCTCGTTAGTCCAAACCGCACCATTTTGTAGCCACAAATTATTTTCACCAGTAAATGTTACTCCGCCAGTAGTTTTTCCATCCACAGGAAAGCCGTTAATAACAACACCATTTAAGGTAGAATACTTTGTATCCAATGCTAAATTGATACGAGATAAGGTGCCTTTTATATCAATAGGATTGACAGCACCAGTAGAAACAGCAATATTACCATTAATAGTAACATCATTACCAGCGCCCTCTATAGCTTTACCATTATCATCCAATTTAACATTCATATTAACAGTGGAATTTTCAGCACGAATAGCTGCGTAATTGTTAACACTACTATCAACATCAATCGTACCGCCGCCGTTAATTGTAACCAATGCATTGCCGATATTGGCAAAAATGCCATTTCCCTTACCGCTAATATCTACATCACCATTAACTATTGCCTGCCCACCTATCGAGTTTGCCGTGTTCAACTGACCGGCAACATATAATCCGCTTGCGCCATAATATCCCCAGCCGCTGTTATCGCCGTCAACATTTATGCTCAAATCACCATTCACGGTCAAGGTGCTGTCACCATAAATATAGCTGCCTAAAGCATAACCGATACCCTTAGACGTAATATCAAGGTCACCATTGACCGTAGCACTGCTATTATACAAGTGTACACCTTCAGTACGAGAAGAACCGGTTACATCAATACTTACCTTCTTAGCTGTCAGCTCCAGTTTTTTCCCGGATGCTGCTTCCACCGCATTAATCTGATTGGTTGCATCTTTCGTAGTAATTTGCAAAGTTCTGCCGCTCGCATCAATTACGGTGTCCTTGCTAACATTTATAGCCTGAACATTTGCCGCAGGAGTAATAGTTGTTTCTTCGGCAAATTTATATGTTCCGTCCTTTTGAACGATATCGTTCTCACTATATTCTGTATCTGCGTCCGTGCCGGTAATAGTAGTGGTAAAATCAGTTTTCGGATTCACGACATCGCTCACATCACCGCCATAGCTGCCCTTGCCATCCGTTTCAGAAAAAGCAATGCTGCCAGTCTTTAATTCCGCGCTGGACGTAAGCAAACCATCCGCTATTTTGACAATACCGCGCAGATTATGTTCCCCGTCAACATAGGCACTATAGGTCAACTTGCTAGCCAAGGTATTTAAGACATCTTTCACCTGAGCTTCATCGCTCATGGTAATATTGCTGCTATCGGTAATCATACTGATACCGCTGCCCTTGTTCGCGTTTTTAATTATTACGTCCCCTGCAGTATAGTCATCGGCAGCAGTACCGCTATTACTGTGTTCATAAAAAACATTAGTATATCCACTATAATTAGCGATATTAAGATCACCCGCCTGCGCCTTTTGGAAAATGCTACCAGCATCATCATAACTGCTGCCACCGGCAAAACGTGTAATAGCACTCGCACCTGTCGCGTTCCATTTAGCCTTATCGCTTAAAATAAGTTGAACAGAACCAGCTGTCGAGCCCTCTGTCTCCTGCACTACGGAGCCTGTCCAAGATGATTTATCGGTATTCAAAGCTATGGCTACAATGCCATTTGCTCCGGCCGATCGAATACGTCCATTAATCTCGACATCATTTTTTACGTCTTTAGCTATAATTTCCTTACTATCATCAAGCGCGCTATTGATTGTAATATAGCTATCATAAGAATAAACGGCATTACCTGAATCAGCAACGATAATTTTACCGCCGCCAATACTTGTTTCAGCATAATCACCACATTTAGAATCGCCGAACGCGAGAATGCCAGTTGGTTTATACAGATTCTTGCGGAGATCAATATCAACAAGTCCCTTAATATCCAGTTTTGCCGTTCCAGAATTGCTGTTTACAAAAACGCCTTGACTGAAATATACATTTTCATCAGTACGAATTTTAACAGCATGATTAGGATCGTTATCATTTTCAATTTTCAGCACCGAATTGCCTTCTCCATCCTGATATACACCCAGTGAAGCATCACCGCTTACCTGAATGGCAGTTGTATAAGCCTTTTTGCTATCATGTACATAGATATCTATACCATTAACATTTTTCATCGTAAGCGTATTGCTATTAACGAGAATAGGCCTAATATTAAGATTTACTGAGTCATACTTATCCCCGCTCATATCAATACTCAGTTTATGCCCCTGCATATCAATATTGGTATCGTTGTAACCGCTAACGCCAATAGCAGATACATTCCATAGCCATTGCTGATAGCTTAAATCCTCTTGATTAGTCAAATTCACTGATAATGTAGCATCATCTTTGAAGGTATAATTATGTTTGCCATCGCTAATACCCTCATTTTGCCAATAAGTTCTAAGTACAGAGCCAGCATAATTACTTTCAATAATTTGCTTATTGTAAGTATCTGCTGCCAAGGCACTGCCTGCTTGTGCTGCCAGCAAAGCTAGAGTTATAGCACCAGCCAAGCGTTTGCTGAATTTCCTACCTTTGATTTTCTTCATTTTTCGTCCTCCTTAACTGTCATAACACCGCTGAAGATAAAAAAGATATATAAAAAAGCATGTCAATTCGCAAAATATGTGAATTGACATGCTCAAATAACTTACTTCGCGAATTACAAAAAATCCTATGATATACACCAATAGGACTGTAAAATCGAGAATGTTTCTTCGCATCCCTATTTACGCATTAAACAGTTGGTACCCTGGCTCGAGGTCATTGCTTAACCATCCCTTTGTAAGAGGTAACTCTTTTAAAACAAAGAGTTGCGACGGTCTTGCTCTCTATTACAGTTGCGAAACAGCATCGGAATTACGCCGATTTCCCCATAAAGCATTTGCACACAATACTAGCACAAACGCACCTATCTAATAAGACATACTATTTTATTTTTTTAAATGCTTAAAATTAAAATGATTGAAACTAATTATCAATTGTAATTGTTGCACATTTCTAATCTTTTGTCAATAGTTTTCGCTTTGTTATTAACGTGTAATTATCGAAATCAGACTCAAAGACAAACTCTCTCCCAACAAAATAACCCTTGAAATAGGCGTCACCCCCAACACTGTTCGCAATATATTTTTGTTAAAGCAAATCGCCGCCTGCCTTACGGCCGACGGCGCTTACTTCTTTCCCTTATTTTTAGTTCTTTCCCTTGTTTTTCAAAAAATCTTTCCCTTATTTTGGAGGTTTTTCTAATCCGGCTTATCTGTTTTTCTGGCGCCGGCCTTTAGCAAAATAATATATGCAGGGGCATTTTATATATATTTCTCTTCGCCCCATACTGCCAACTGTTTACTAACCACTAAATACTATTCACTGACCACCACTAATCACTTCTCCGCGCGGTTGATAGCGCAGATAATACCGCGCAGCGCTGCCACGTTGACGTTAGAGTGAATGCCTACACCGAAGATATGGCCATTATTTTTCTGTTTCAGCTCGATGTAGCAAATACCCTTCGCATCAGAACCCTTGGAAATTGCATGCTCATGATAGTTGACAAATTCGTAGCCATTAATTCCGACACCGGTAAGCGCCTGGAAGAAGGCATCGATAGGACCATTACCTACACCAACTACACTCTTATTTTCGCCTGCAACCGAAATTTCACCTTCAAAACGGCTGTGGATGCTGCCATCAGCTTCGTTCAGCTCGGTGAAGCGATGACGCAGCAGCTGGTACTTGCCAACAAAGTCGATGTATTCCTTGCGGAAGAGCTGCACAATCTGCTCGCTGGAAAGCTCGTCGCCGTATTCGTCAGCCGCAGCCTTCACGATATTGCCAAATTCCGGATGCATTTCCTTAGGCAGATTGTAGCCAACGGTATGCTGCAGCACGAAGGCAGCGCCGCCCTTACCAGACTGGCTGTTAATACGGATAACAGGCTCGTATTCACGATGAATATCCGCAGGATTAATCGGCAGATATGGTACCTCCCAATATTCTGTACCGCTGTTTTTCATGTACTCATAGCCCTTGCGGATAGCATCCTGATGCGAACCGCTGAAGGCGGTGAAGGCCAGCTCACCGGCATAGGGCTGACGCTCAGGAACATGCATTTTTGTACATTCCTCATAAACCTTTTTGATGTCCAGGATATGAGAGAAATCCAGCTCGGGATCAACATTTTGCGTAAACATGTTGAGGGCTACAGTTACGATATCAAGGTTACCGGTACGCTCGCCATTGCCGAACAAGGTACCTTCGATACGGTCGGCACCAGCAAGAAGTGCCAGCTCGGCGCAGGCAACACCGGTACCGCGGTCATTGTGCGGATGCACGCTGACAATTGCTGCCTCACGGTTTTTAATATGACGGCAGAAGTATTCAATCTGATCGGCATAGGTGTTCGGTGTACACATTTCAACAGTAGAAGGCAGATTGAGGATAATCGGGTTTTCTTTGCTAGAACCCATTTCCTGCATTACCGCCTCGCAAATTGCCACAGAGAAATCTATTTCCGTACCGGAGAAGCTTTCCGGAGAATATTCATAGCGGATATTCATACCGCTGCGGGCAACCTCTTCTTCCGTCAGCTGGCGGATAAGGCGTGCGCCCTGCACAGCAATATCGGTGATACCGTCCATATCCTTGCCAAAAACAATTTTGCGCTGCAGTGTTGAAGTAGAGTTATAAAAATGGATGATAACATTCTTAGCACCGCGTACTGCCTCAAAGGTTTTGCGGATAAGCTCTTCACGCGCCTGCACCAGAACCTGTACAGTTACGTCATCGGGAATATGGCCGCCTTCAATCAAGGTACGCAGAATTTCGTACTCTGTTTCCGAGGCGGAAGGAAAGCCAACCTCGATTTCCTTAAAGCCACAATCTACCAAGGTGTGGAAAAAGCGGATTTTTTCCGGAATACCCATAGGTGTTACCAATGCCTGGTTGCCGTCGCGCAAATCAACACTGCACCATACAGGTGCTTTGGTAATCGTTTTATCAGGCCATTGACGGCCGGTAATTTTTATTTGTTCAAACGGAATATATTTTTTCTCCTGCTGCATGATTAATTTCCCCCTAGCTTTTCTTAGCGATTATAAACAAAAATCCCCGTCCCTAACCTGTGTTATTGATAACACAATTAGGGGCGGGGAACAATTCCACGCTGTACCACCCTATTTCAACAGCACTTCAGCAGCGCTGTCCTCTCAGCCTCCAACAAGGCCTTTGCCTGTAACGTGACCACACGTCCTTTCCTACATATCAGAAAGGCAACTCCGGGATCAGTATGCATATAACCATTGACATCGCTTTACACCAGCCAGCGACTCTCTTAGCCCATCCGGTCATATCTTCTTCCCTTCACCGTTTTTTTAGGGACGATATTTGATTCGTTGAATGCTATTATACGCACTCTGCTTTTAATTGTCAATAATCTTTTTGAAATTTATTTTTTTACAGCAAATTTGTAAACAATGTAACAGCAATTAGTGTGCTTCTATCCACGAATACTTATCCACAGCTTATGTGTTTTACCCACAGATTATCAACAGACTTATCAACAACTGTGTATAACTTTACCTGCTGCTGATAAGCTTACGCAGTAAATCAACAACGATAATGGAAGCGCCAAACAGGACGACAACGCCCCATTCATGCGCATTCAGCGGTGTTGTACGCAATACACGCCCACCAACAAAGGTCAGCAGTACCTGAATGGCAACAATCAGCGCCATAACCTGTAAGAAGCCCTTGTTCAGGCTGATATTCTTTAACAGGTTCAACCCGTCAGTACGCACATTAAAGCCATTGGCAACTGCCATGAAAATGTAAGCGCAGAAGAAGCCTGTATAAGTATAGATATGGTTATCGGCATCACGGAACAGATGGTCAACCCATGCGCTCTTATAGAAGGCAATACCCACAATAGTCATATAAAGACCACTTACAATAACGCTCGTAAGCATCTTTTTGCTGACAAGCGGCGCACTGCGGCGTTTCGGCGCCTCGCACAGATACTGCGCCAATGCCGGTTCACCACCGAAGGCGAGCGCAGCAAGAGTATCCATTACCAGGTTAATCCATAGAATCTGCGTAATCGTCAGCGGTTCATCAATATTGATGAAGGGAGCAATAAAGTTAATTGCCACAGCCGAGAAGTTAATCGTCAACTGGAACACAATAAATTTGCAGATAGAATTATAAATTGTTCTTCCGTACAAAATTGCCTGCTTGATGCTCAGGAAATTATCGTCCATGATAACGATATCGCCTGCTTCCTTGGCTACCTCTGTACCGCTGCCCATAGCAAAGCCTACGTCAGCCTTTTTCAGCGCCGGCGAATCATTTACACCATCGCCGGTCATACCGGTTACAAGATTCAGCTCCTGCGCCAGGCGCACCAGGCGCGATTTATCCATCGGTAAAGCACGTGCCACTACACGCAGATGCGTCAGCTTAGCCTTGACCTCATCATCACTCATCTGTGCCAGCTCGTCGGAGGTCCAGACTACATCCTCCGTGCTTTGCAGCAGGCCTGCATCCTTGGCAATGGCAACTGCGGTTTCTTTACGGTCACCGGTAATCATTACAACCTGCACACCAGCCTGCTGTACAGCCTTAATAGCCTCCACTGCTTCCGGACGCACGTCATCACGGATGGCAACAACACCGGCAAGCGTCAGTCCTTTATCCGGCAGGTTATCAGCAGGTACTCCCTCATAGGTGCACAAGGCCAGCATTCTTATAGCTTGTCCTGCAAGCTCCAGCATTCTGTTATCCAGAGCTGCTTTCATCTCATCAGTCAACGGCAAACGGCTGCCATCTTTTGACCAATACCAATCGGTAGCCTGCAGCAGCTTTTCCGGTGCGCCCTTAATCAGGCAATATGCTGCGCCGCCGTCAGCGGGAGCAACCTGCGCCCAGGAGTATTTATTGGCACTGTTAAACGGAATAAAGCGCTGACGCTGCGGCAGCTCACTTAAACGATAGGTGCCGACATAATTATTTAATGCTGCTTCCGTCATATTACCGCCGACAATTTTGCCGTCGGTAACGGTAGATGATGTATTGATCAGAACCTGCTGGCAGGTCAGCTCCTTAAGACGTGCAGGCAATGAGGTAAATTCGGTAATTTCCTGTAAATCGCCGGTTAAGAAGCGTACTACCTCCAGCTGTCCTTTAGTAATAGTACCTGTCTTATCGGTAAACAGCAGGTTTAAGCTGCCTGCCGTTTCAATGCCGACCAGCTTACGCACCAATACATGGTCATGCAGCATTTTGCGCATATTGAGCGAAGAAACTATCGCAATCATCAGCGGCAGGCCTTCCGGTACTGCCATAACAATAATAATAATCGCCAAGATTACAGCCTGCACCAAATCGGCAATTACTGTTGTCATATCAGCAAAATATGCTGCAAAGCTGCCTGCCAGATATATCTTATGCAGTATTACCGCAACTGCTATCAGCACACCGCCGGCATAGCCGAATTTACTTATCTGCTCTGCCAAGCCCTTCAGCTTCAGCTTCAGCGGGCTGTCACGTTCATCATCCTTCAGCTCCTGCGTCAGCTGTCCGTAAACAGAATTATCACCAATCTTCACAGCCTGCATCACAGCGGTACCTTCTACCACAACACTGCCACGGAACAGCTTATGTTCATCCAGAAAGTCAATTTTACCGTCATTCCATTGGAACTCAGCAGGTGCAACAGTTTTTTTTGCTTCCTCGCTTTCACCGTTCAGCGCTGCCTGGTCCAGCTTCAGCGTACCTTCCAGCAAAATGCCGTCTGCCGGTATTTTATCGCCAGCCTCCAGAATAATTGCCTCACCTACTACAACATCATCAATAGCAATTTCCTGTGGCTCGCCGTCACGCCACACCTTGCAGCGAATGCGGCTGGCTTCCTCCTGCAGCTTCTGAAAAGCATTCTCATTGCTGTATTCGGACCAAGTAGAAACAAAAGTTGCCAAAATTATTGCCAGAAAAATACCTGCTGTTTCAATCCAATCACCGTGACCAAGATACACGAAAAAAGCATTTACCAGCAGTGCTACTATCAGGATGCGAATAATGGGATCCTGAAAATTCCCCAGCAGCTTGCTCCAAAATGTTTCCCGCGGCGGCTGCGTCAACGTGTTATCACCGTACTTGCTCCGTGACTCTTCAATCTGCTCATTGCTTAAGCCATATTTACTCATTTTCTTCCTCCTTTGACCTTACGTCTGCTACTTGTCGAAAATTGCGGTAAATCATGCAAGTACACTCTTCACCTTATATTATATATTAAAAAAGGGCGAGACAATGCTGTAAAATAAAAATATTTTACAACAAAGTCTCGCCACTGAATTACAAAGCCGGATTCTTCCGAATCGTACTGACGGCAGTGTAAACACCAGCCCTAAGGCTTGTGCCGGCTACTCCCCTTATTTAAGAAAGTACCATATTATTTTATTTAGCTTATTCAGCCCAAACAGCTTTCATCAGCTTAGGATATTCAGTGTTAAGGTGGTCAACAATAACGTCGATTACTGCATGAATCATTTGCGGTACGAATTGATCGTCGGTAGAAGGAATGCAGCTTTCAATGATGATATTGCCAGCTTCATCAGCGTAATATTTGAATACCTTGTAGTTTTCGTTCAGAGCGTTCAGGTGTTCCAGAACAGCAGCCTTATTGGCTTCTTTAACCAAGCCTGCACCTACGCGAACCTGCAGCATTACATAAATGCTGTCATCAATTACCAGCATAGTCGGCAGATTTTGACCTTGGATGCCGATAGCGGAACGGAAAACAACGGGATGCATAAAGCTTTCTTCAGGAACCTCGTCTGCTTTCGGAACTTCGAAAACGTCACCCCAGTTAATTTTGTTTTCTTCAAGGAATTTCTTGTAAACTTCAGCTTTCTTATTCATCATAAGACCTCGCTTTCATTGTTATAATACTATTATACACTATTATCGTTATTTGTGTACTTTTTTATTAGTAAATATATTTGTTTTACACAAAATTCACAGCTCATTCAGCCTTTAATTTAAGTGCAAAGTCATAACCATATTTTTCCGCAGCCTCAATTTCAGGCTGCTGCGGTGTCCACTTGCAGTTGAAGCCGGGTTCTACTGCATCAAAGCAGCTTTTTGCCAGCAGCTCCTCCATATCCTTCTGTGCACCGCCGCCCCAGCCAAAGGTGCCGAAGGCTGCAGCTTTTTTACCTTTAGCGCCGAGTCCTTTAAGATAAATCAGCAGAGAACCCATATTCGGCAGCATGCTGCAATTAAGAGTTGAAGAGCCTGCCAAAAAGCCGGAAGCGGTAAAGAGCTCCGCTGCTACCGTACTGTTAGGTGTAGCGCCCATTTTGAATACTTTAACAACAATGCCGGCATTAGCTGCACCACGCGCAATCGCCCGCGCCAGCTTTTCCGTACCGCCCCACATGCTGTCATAGGCAATAACAAGGCTGCCATCCTGTACACCGCTGCCCCATTCGCTGTAGCAGCGCAGGATATCGGCAATATGCTCCGTCCAGATTACACCATGGGAAGGCGCAATCATTTTAATATCAAGACCGCCAAGCTTTTTCAGCGCATTGCCAATCAGCTTTGCATAAGGCCAGAGAATGTTGGCAAAGTATTTTTTAGCTTCGTAGAATAATTCGTCCTGATTTACTTCACAATCAAAGCGCTTACTGGTAGCATAATGCTGACCAAAGGCATCATTAGAGAAAAGTATTTTATCATACTCACTATAGGTAGCCATACTGTCAGGCCAATGCAGCATTGCCATGGAAGCGAAGGTTAAGGTACGCTTGCCGATATTCAAAGTTGCTCCGTCCTTAACAACCTCAAAAGCAAAAATATCTCCGTAATGCTGAATAGCCTCGTTTTTGCCTTGCATCGTAATATAGAACTTTGCTTTGGGGCAAGCCTTAGCCAACGCAGGCATAGCACCGGAATGGTCAGGCTCAACATGGTTGATGACAATATAATCAATGGTATCCAACGGTGTTACCTTACTGATATTAGCAAGCAGCTCTTCGGTAAAGGGCGCTTTTACAGTATCAATCAAGGTTATCTTTTCATCCATAATCAGATAAGAGTTATAGGTTGCACCTCTCTCTGTTTTGTAACCGTGAAAATCACGCACAGCCCAATCCTGAACACCAACGTCATAAATATTTTCTGCAATTTGCAATGGCAGCATAAGAAAACCTCCTTACAATTTTTCAAGAGTAACTTGACGAGTTGATTTATTTAAGCGTAAAACAAGCTCGTGATATTTATTCAGCGTACTGCGATGACCGACACTTACAACAGTAGTCTGCTGTAAACGCTCCTGCAGCAGGCTGTACATAGTCGCTTCAGTGTCTTCATCCAAAGCAGAGGTTGCTTCATCTAGGAAAAGCCACTGTGGCTGCTGGATATGGGCACGTACAAAGGCCAAACGCTGCTGCTCACCGACAGAAAGCACATGGCTCCAATCAGCTTCCAAATCGAGCTTATCCTTAAGATAACCAATCTGGCACAAATCCATCAGATAAATCAATTCAGTATCATCTATCGGTTTATTTCCCGGGTAATTAAGCGCAGCACGCAGTGTGCCTAATGGCAAATAAGGCTTTTGCGGAATAAACATCAGCTTATCACGTGACGGAAGAAAGATTTTGCCGTCGACGAAGGGCCAGATACCGGAGATAGCACGCAGCAAGGTACTTTTACCGCTGCCGCTGACACCCTTAATCAAAACATTATGCCCCGGATGCAGTGTAAAGCTGATATTTTCCAGAAGCGGTTTTCCGTCCGGCAGATTTATCTTCATATCGTTAGCCTCAACAACATCTGCAGCAGCAAAGCGTTCCACATGAAAGCGTTCCGCCTGCTGAGAAACCTCGTGCATATGGTGGCCGAAGTAAGTTAAACGCATAACAACAGCCTGCCATTGAGCAATGCTACTGTACATATCAACAAAATACGAAAGCGAATCCTGCACACGGCCAAAGGCACTGGCAACCTGCATCAGTCCGCCTAGTGTTACTTCTTTCGTAAGATAACGGTTCATGGCTACAACAAAGGGAAAAATGATAGCGATTTGAGAATAACCGGAATTTAAAAAGACAAGCTGTTTTTGCTTATTAACAAGCTTCCAGAAGTTATCCAAAAGCATTTTAAAGCGTTGTTTGAATACACTGCCTTCCTGCGCTTCACCACGGTAGAAAGCGACACTTTCCGCACTTTCACGCAGGCGAATCATACTGAAACGGAAATCAGCCTCATATTTCTGTTGGATGAAGTTGATTTTTACCAGCTTGCGGCCAACAATGTGGGTAATATAGGTACCAATGACAGAATAAAGCAGTGATGCCCACAGCATGTAGCCATTTATAGTCCACGTTTTGCCCATAAAGGTAAAGCTAAGACTGCCGGAAAGATTGTATAAAATGACAACAAAAGATGCAAACGTGCAAAACGCCTTGAGGATGCCTATACCAAAGCTCAAGGTCATTTCAACAAACTGACGCACGTCCTCACTGATACGTTGGTCAGGGTTATCCGTATCCTTACCAAACATCTGCAGATTGTAGTAGGTTTTGTTTTGCAGCCAGATGTCGATAAAACGCGTTGTCAGCCAACGACGCCAATTCAAAATCAATGTCTGCTGCAGATAATATGAGTATACTGCCAATAAGATATAAATAGCAGCTAACCACGAAAAATGAATGAGTTCATCAAAAATCTTCTTAGCATCATAGTTTTGCAAGGCACTGTAGAAGCTGTTATTCCACTGGTTAAGCAAAACAAGCATATAAACCACGCCAAGTGTAAGTGCTATAATACAGCCTAATAAAAAGAAAGCCTTTTTCTTTTCTTCCGACTGCCAATAGCTTTTCGTAAGGTACCAGACATCCCTAAAAAACTGTCTGGTCAAGTTAAAACGTTGCATATACTCAAGACTCCTCTAGTAAAGAAATGCTATTCAATTCTTGAACAGTTCCTTTTTATTATACTATAAATATGAGGCTAAGAGTATCACCGGCAGTAAAATTTACATTTTAGATACAAAAAAGAGCTCACACAAATGTGTGAGCTCTTGAAGTTAGCTAATGATTATTTGCCAACAGGACCGATCATAGCCAGCATGGTACCTGCAGCAACTGCAGTACCGATAACGCCTGCTACGTTAGGACCCATAGCGTGCATCAGCAGGAAGTTAGCCGGGTTAGCTTTCTGACCAACTTTTTGAGATACACGAGCAGCCATAGGAACTGCAGAAACGCCAGCGGAACCAATCAACGGGTTGGTCTTGCCACCGTCTACAATGCACATCAGCTTACCGAAGATAACGCCGGCAGCAGTACCAGCTACGAATGCAACCAGACCCAGAACGATGATCAGCAGAGTCTTAGCGTTCAGGAAAGACTCTGCGCTCATGGTCAAACCAGTACCGGTAGCCAGCATGATGGTTACGGTGTTCATCAGAGCGTTTTGTGCGGTGTCGGACAGACGATCCAGGCAGCCAGCTTCTTTAAACAGGTTACCAAGCATCAGCATACCAATCAGAGCGGTTACGGAAGGTAACAGCAGAGAAATAACGATGGTGCACATGATCGGGAAAGCAACCTTTTCAAAGTGAGAAACCGGACGCAGCTGTTGCATAACGATTTTACGATCTGCTTCAGTGGTGAACAGTTTCATGATAGGAGGCTGAATCAGCGGAACCAGAGACATGTAGGAGTAAGCAGCAACTGCGATTGCACCTAACAGCTGAGGAGCCATTTTAGCAGCCAGGTAAATGGAAGTCGGGCCGTCAGCACCACCGATGATGCCGATAGCAGCAGCCTCTTGTACGGTGAAGCCAAGCAGCATAGCGCCCAGCAGAGCTACGAATACACCGCCCTGTGCAGCAGCACCCAGGAGCAGGGTTTTCGGGTTAGCCAGCAGAGGACCAAAGTCGGTCATAGCGCCTACGCCCAAGAAGATCAACGGAGGGAATACTTCGTGGTGGATACCGTACATGATAACGGACATAACACCAGGTTCTTCGAAACCGTTTTTAGGAATGTTAGCAAGAATACAACCGAATGCGATCGGGGACAGCAGCAAAGGCTCAAAACCTTTACCAATAGCCATATAAAGCAGAACCAGACCTACAACGATCATGATTACGTGACCGCCTGTCAGTGCAGAGAAACCGGAATCTGCCCATACGGAAGACAAAGCAACGAGAAATGCTTCCATTTAATATCCTCCCAATTTTCAATTTGTGGAAGGGGCTCTGCGAAAAGCCCCCTCCAAAGATCAAGGGTATTTAAGACTTACTGATATTGCGAACTATCGAGTAAGAATTAGAGAACAATCATAACGTCGCCGGTAGCAACAGTTTGACCTGCGGAAACGCGAACGTCGGAAACAGTGCCATCAGCCGGAGCCATGATTTCGTTTTGCATTTTCATAGCTTCCAGAATCAGCAGAACGTCGCCGGATTTAACAGCGTCGCCAGCTTTTACGTTAACGGACAGAACTTTGCCCGGCATAGGAGCGGAAACGGTGGTTGCACCAGCAGCAACCGGAGCAGCAGCCGGAGCCGGAGCAGCTTTCGGAGCAGCTTTCGGAGCGGAAGCAACAACGCCTGCTTCTTCAACTTCAACTTCGTATGCGGTACCATTTACGGTGATAGTATACTTTTTCATGGATATAATCCTCCTTAAAATCTCGTTTTTTAATTAAAATTGCAAACTATATGCATTAGAAGCATTCTTTACGAACTCTAATAGCTTCAACACGACTGCTTACAGTCCATGCAGATTTAGCATCAATACGACGTACGCAAGCGACTTGGTCTGCGCTAACGCCGCAAGCTGCTACTGCTGCAGCGATAACAGCGATAATTTCGCTATCATCTTGAGCTGCTGCAACCGGAGCTGCAGCGGGAGCTGCTGCCGGTGTAGGAGCTACTGCCGGTTTAGCAACTTTTTTTTTAGTCGGATCGATAACTTGGAGTAAGTTCATCAATATGCCCAGAGCGATCAGTACGCCGAATACGATGGTCATATTGATTAAAGCAATCAACCAAGGATTAGTAGTAACAGGACCCATTTATTTCACCTCATCTTATCTTAAAATAGGTTGTTTAAGCACTAAGCAACTGCTTGTGAATTACAAAGGAATGTTGCCGTGGCGTTTTGCCGGACGGGTTTCGCGTTTGCTTTCCAGCATTTGCAGAGCGTTGATGATGGTGGGACGAGTATTTTTCGGTTCGATAACCATGTCAACCATGCCGCGCATTGCTGCTTGGTACGGAGTAGCGAAGTTGTCGATGTACTCTTTAGTCTTAGCTTCAACATCAGGATCTTTACGGAAGATGATGTTAGCAGCACCAGCAGGACCCATAACTGCGATTTCAGCGGTCGGCCATGCGATAACTTGGTCAGCGCCCAGGTCTTGAGAGCACATTGCCAGATAGGAACCGCCGTAAGCTTTACGGGTAACCAGAGTGATTTTAGGAACAGTTGCTTCAGAGTAAGCATACAGCATCTTAGCGCCGTGACGGATAATGCCGCCGTATTCTTGGTTGCAGCCAGGCAGGAAGCCAGGAACGTCAACCAGGTTCAGCAGAGGAATGCCGAAAGCGTCGCAGAAGCGGATGAAACGAGCGGATTTATCGGAAGCGTTGATATCCAGGCAGCCAGCCATAACTTTCGGTTGGTTAGCAATGATACCTACGGTTTGACCATCCATACGAGCGAAGCAAGTGATGATGTTGGTTGCCCAGTATTTTTGGTTTTCATAGAATTCGCCGTTATCTACGATAGATCTGATTACATCATACATATCGTAAGCTTGGTTGGAGTTGTCCGGCAGCAGAGTGTTCAGGCTGTCGTCGGTACGCATCGGGTCATCACCAGTCTCTACGATCGGAGCACCTTCAACGTTGTTGGAAGGCAGGAAGGAGAGCAGGTAACGGATTTGTTGCAGGCAGTCTTCGTCGTTTTCAGCAGCGAAGTGAGCAACACCAGAAGTGCTGTTGTGGGTCATAGCGCCACCCAGTTGTTCTTGGGTTACATCTTCACCGGTAACGGATTTAACTACTGCAGGGCCGGTAATGAACATTTTGGAAGTGTTCTTTACCATGTAGATGAAGTCGGTCAGTGCCGGGCTGTATACAGCGCCGCCAGCGGAAGGACCCATAATTGCAGAAATCTGAGGAACTACGCCGGAAGCAATGGTGTTCTCGAAGAAGATTTTACCATAGCCAGCCAGAGCGTCGATAGCTTCTTGGATACGAGCACCGCCGGAATCGTTCAGGCCAACCAGCGGAGCACCCATTTTCAGTGCCAGGCGTTGTACTTTAACGATTTTAGCAGCATGCATTTCGCCGAGGGAACCACCTTCAACGGTGAAGTCCTGTGCGAATACATAAACCAGACGGCCATCGATGGTGCCGTAACCGGTGGTTACGCCTTCACCAGGCAGTTCTTTCTTTTCTTGACCGAAGTTGTAGCAACGATGACGTACAAAACGGTCGAGTTCTACGAAGGAACCTTCGTCGAGGAGAGCAGCGATTCTTTCACGAGCAGTCATTTTGCCGGATTCATGTTGTTTAGCAACACGTTTTTCGCCACCAGCAGCCAGAATTACTTCGGCTTTTTTGAGCATTTTCTCAATTTTTTCTTGAGTAGACAAATCTTACACCTCCATCATTATTGGGAGAACAAATTTATACACAGATGCTGAAGATATATCACTTGTATATCTTCAGCATTATGTAGCTTAAATTATGGGACCTTAAATCGCCCTAAATCTACGCAGCTAATAAATTAGTCTTTGTAGGTTGCAGCCGGTTGGCACAGCTCAAGCAGCAGGCCAGCGGATTTCGGATGAACGAAAGCAATTTTCATTTGGCCAGCACCGTTACGAGGAGCTTTGTCAATCATGCGAACGCCAGCTTCGGTCAGGTCAGCGATAGCTGCTTTGATGTCGTCAACGCGCAGAGCCATATGTTGGATGCCAGGGCCGTTTTTAGCAATGTATTTGCCGATAGGACCATCGTTGTTTTCAGTGATATCAACAAGGAGCTCAATCAGGGTTTCGCCGCAGGGAACAAATACGGTAGCAACACCTTGTTCTTTAACTTCTTCAGTACCGGTAGCTTTCAGGCCCAGTACCTCAGTGTAAATTTTTGCAGCTTCTTCCAAGGTACCAGCGCAAGCGATACCTACATGGTCAACACAAATAGTTTTGAATGCCATAATAAATTCCTCCTAAAATTGTTTTTTTTTGGCGGTTTATTTTAAAACCTTGCCAACAATATCATCAACGACAGAGTACGGCTCAATCTCGCGGGACTGCATTTTTACAACTAAGTTGTCAAATTCATCCGTTTGAATGACGTTCTTGTCGATGTAGCGATTTACATGGTCATTAAGCATAGCGGTAACCTCGTTTTTAATACGAGCTTTACGGATATCGTTTAATTTACCACTCTCAATCAAATATGCCTTGTGAGCCTCAATAGAGTCCACAACAGCCTCTATACCTTCACCCTTGCTGGCAATGGTCCTGTTAATCGGAGGACGCCAGCCAACATGTTCGGGATTTAATTCGAGCATCATCTCAATCTCAATGTTGAGCTTGTCTGTACCTTCACGATCAGCTTTGTTAATCGTGAACAGGTCACCGATTTCAAGTATACCTGCTTTAATAGCCTGGATATCGTCGCCCATGCCAGGAATTACTACTACCATAGTAGTATCTGCGGTCTTTACAATGTCAACCTCAGATTGTCCTACGCCTACGGTTTCAACGATAATTACATCCATGCCGAAAGCATCCATTAATTTAACAGCGTCACCTGCTTTTTGAGACAGGCCGCCAAGACTGCCGCGAGTTGCCATAGAGCGTACAAAAATGCCCTCGTCTGCGGTCAGATCCATCATTCTGATACGGTCGCCTAAAATAGCGCCGCCAGAATACGGGCTAGTGGGGTCAATTGCTACGATACCTACGGTCTTGCCGCGTTTACGGTATTCCTTAGCCAATTTATCAGTCAGAGTACTTTTACCAGCACCCGGAGGGCCGGTGATACCAATTACATAAGCATTACCAGTATGAGGATAAATCTCTGTCATAATTTGGACAGCATCATCGTATTCATTTTCAACAGCAGTGATTGCTTTAGATAATGCAAGACGAGAATGATTTAATAATTTATCTACTATTTCCATAATTCACACCGCCTTGTTTTTGGATAGTGAATATTTTATAAGGCAAGCCGGGACAAACCCGGCTTGCTTTAAGGGATAAAATTATTTTACGTTAGCGTTGATGAAATCAACAATTTTGCTGGTCGGGGTGCCCGGAGTGAATACTTCAGCAATGCCAGCAGCTTTCAGGCCAGGGATGTCAGCGTCAGGAATAACGCCGCCGCCGATAACAAGAACGTCGGTCATGCCTTTTTCTTTCAGCAGTTCAACTACTTTCGGGAAAAGGGTGTTGTGAGCGCCGGACAGCAGGGACAGTGCAACAACGTTTACGTCGTCTTGCAGAGCAGCTTCAGCGATTTGTTCCGGAGTCAGACGGATACCGGTGTAGATAACTTCAAAACCAGCGTCGCGCAGAGCACGAGCTACAACTTTAGCACCGCGGTCATGGCCATCCAGACCCGGTTTAGCAACTAAAACTTTAACGTTTGCCATTATAGTTTACCTCCGTATATTGGTTGAGTTTACAAATTAGAGTGCAGTATGAGGTTGGTATTCACCGAATACTTGTCTCATAACGCCACAGATTTCACCTTCGGTTGCATATGCACGAACTGCATCCAGGATGTAAGGCATCAGGTTTACATTTTCGTCTGCGCATGCAACTTTCAGAGCAGCCAGAGTTTCTTCTACTTTAGCGTTGTCACGGCGAGCTTTCAGAGCAGCAATCTTTTCAGCTTGCAGCTTGCCTACAGAACCGTCTACGCGCAGCAGGTTTTTCGGAGCTTCTTCTTCTTGGGTGAATTTGTTAACGCCAACGATGATACGGTCGCCTTTTTCGATTTCCATCTGCCATTTGTAAGCAGAGTCTTGGATTTCTTTTTGGATGTAGCCTTTAGCGATAGCTTCAGGAGCGCCACCGATTTCGTCAATTTTCTTAATGTATTCCCAAGCTTCAGCTTCGATCTTATCGGTCAGAGCTTCTACATAGTAGGAGCCGCCCAACGGATCGATGGTGTCAGCCAGACCAGATTCGTAAGCAACGATTTGTTGGGTACGCAGAGCGATGGTTACAGACTCAGTGGTCGGCAGTGCCAAAGCTTCGTCTTTGGAGTTGGTGTGCAGGGATTGAGTACCACCCATTACAGCAGCAGCAGTTTGCAGAGCAACACGAACGATGTTGTTGTTCGGTTGTTGAGCGGTCAGCATGGAGCCAGCGGTTTGGGTATGTACACGCAGCATCATGGATTTAGCTTTCTTAGCGCCAAAACGCTCTTTCATAACTTTGGACCATACACGACGGGAAGCACGGAATTTAGCAACTTCTTCGAGTACGTTGTTATGAGCATTCCAGAAGAAGGACAGACGGCCTGCAAATGCGTCAACATCCAGACCAGCTTTGATAGCAGCTTCTACATAAGCGATACCATCAGCAATGGTGAATGCGATTTCCTGAGAAGCGGTGGAACCAGCTTCACGGATATGGTAACCGGAAATGGAAATGGTGTTCCACAGCGGTACGTTCTTGGAGCAATATTCAAAAATGTTGGTGATCAAACGCATGGACGGTTTCGGCGGGAAAATGTAAGTGCCGCGAGCAGCATACTCTTTCAGAATATCGTTCTGAATGGTACCACGCAGTTTGTCAGCGGAAACGCCTTGTTTCTCAGCTACTGCAATGTACATAGCCAGCAGTACGGAAGCAGGAGCGTTGATGGTCATAGAAGTGGATACTTTATCCAGGGAAATTTGGTCGAACAGGATTTCCATGTCAGCCAGAGAGTCGATAGCTACGCCTACTTTACCAACTTCGCCTTCAGCCATCGGATCGGTAGAATCATAACCGATCTGGGTCGGCAGGTCGAATGCGCAGGACAGGCCGGAACCACCATTAGCCAGCAGGTAACGATAACGTTTGTTGGATTCTTCAGCGGTGGAGAAACCAGCGTACATACGCATGGTCCAGAAACGGCCACGATACATGGTCGGTTGAACACCACGGGTGTAAGGATATTCACCAGGGAAGCCCAGTTTAGTCATGTAGTCAAAGTTTTCACCAAGATCTACCGGGGTGTACAGTCTGTTAGGAACCAGGTTTGCGCGTTCAGGGAATTTTGCCAGTTTAGCTTCAACTTCAGCATGATATTTCTCTAAACCAGCTTTAATGTTTTCAAATGCCATTCTCAAATCCTCCTTAAAATATTTGTGTTTCATATTTCGGATTGGACGGTTCCGAAATGATGGTGAGAGTGTTCCGTCTATGACGGCTATATATGGCAAAGTCTAGGGTGAGACTTCGTCAACTGATTTTATTGGGCAAAGCCTTGGGTGAGGCTTTGTCTGTATATACCTGCCGG
>ULNT01006658.1_pt1 | contig 27510 bp, 27 predicted proteins | sample 1952001 | NCBI WGS metagenome assembly ULNT01 (sample SAMEA4835585, study PRJEB28245) | human gut metagenome | biome: gut microbiome; material: fecal sample | place: Denmark | collected 2008
TCTTGAAACGAAGCTCGTTCTTTTCGGCTGTGGATGCCGGAACACACGCAAATACGATGTCCTTGCGGTTGTCTCCGAAATGTTCCTTGAAATGTTGGGCGGTCTCCTGTGCCACATTTTCAAACTCTCTGCCGTCCTTGAAATCCCAAACTATCTGACGTGACTGCTTCTCTTTCTCACCGACATTTCTGATGCGTACAGGGTAATACTTCAAGAAGGTAACAATAAGTTTTGTCAACTGTTTCTTAACGCTTTCTTCTATCTTTGCCATAACCATAAAGTTTTAATTCCCTTATGTCCAGGACTATCATCCTGTCAAGGGTTGTTTTTCTGCCATGGCAAAGGAGAGTCACCAATAAGGCAAATCGGGTGGCAGAAATACGCTCTCAGCATGGGAGGAAGATTTCTGCCAACACTGTGTGGCCTGACCGATTTGAATATTTGGTGAAGACTCTCGGTAACTTTGCGGAAAAATAACCTAAGACAAGGATGGATAATGAAATGGCCTGAAATGTAGAAAAGGCAAAGAAACTAAGCTGCAAGGGGGGGGAATAAAAGGGGAGGGTCTGGTGTATAATAGTGAAGGAGCAATCCTGATTGAGGACTGCTGGTAAAACAACCAAATCGTACTATCACAATCTGATATACACAAAGGTCTTCGTCCTTCTCGTATTCGCCAGCAATGGCTTCTATATCCTCTTATATATTCGTGTGTTTTTGCTTTTCCAATTTTTAAATACAGGTAAGTCCTTCATTATTTGTGACCTAACAGAAATATAGAAAAGGTTAATAAAATCGATAAATATATACGTATTTTCATATAAAATGCATACATTTGAGAGCTTTTTCTAAAAAATGCAGTTTATAATGAAATCCATAAATAAATATATATACATAATTTTAATTGTAATAACCGTAGGATGTAATCAAACTCAATCAGTAAAGGTCAACGGTGTTTGTGAAAACTATGCTGATGGTACTCCAATAGAATTGTATTACCTTCAGAATGATTCGGTCATCACTGTAGCAAATGATACTTTGGTTCATGGTGGCTTCAATTTTACCATTGATGTCAACCCGGATATGGCTTATTATGTTTCCATCAATGATACACATAATCCGTCAAGAGGGATGTTCTTTGCTGAAAAAGGAAAAGTGAATATTGCATTTGACTCCACTTATCACGTTTCGGGTACACCAATGAACGACCTGTATAACACCTATCTCACTGAAACAAGTAGAATAGAGAAGTTGGGAGAGATGGAATACTACAGAAGTATCGAGGGAAAAGACAATCCGGACACTTCAGTATTCGATTCATTGCTGCAAGTGTTTACTGATTATAAAGTTCGGTTCCAGCTTGACAATATACACAATATCGTAGGTAAGACAATATTTATCAATGAAATCGGTTCGGTATATGATCCAAACTTCCTTGACACTTATCCAACTCTGCCTGAAGAAGTGAAAGCCGACAAGAAAGTACAATGGTATTATGAGCTTCGTCTGGATATGAACAGGAAACAGAAAGAACTGGATGCAAAGATTGACACAAAGATAAAGGATATGGAACTTCCAGATGCCAGTGGAGTAAAAAGAAAACTTTCTTCGTTTATCCCTAAAAACGGGTATCTGTATATAGACTTATGGTCCTCAGGCTGTGCTCCCTGTATTGCAGAGTTCCCGGAACTTGAGAAGACATGCACCCAGTATAAGGATAAAGGATTGAATGTTCTCCTGATTTCGATAGACAGGAACATGGAAGACTTTCAGTCGGCCATGAAGAAACATCAGATTAAGTTTACTTCCCTTATCGACACAACGGAAGGGGAAAAGGTGAAAGAGAATTTCCCTTTCTCGGGCATTCCGCATGGTATTCTGATTAATAATAATGGCGAGATTTTGGCAAACCAGCTTCATAATACTTTACTGAAAAAGAGACTTATGGAACTGATAAAAGAATAATCATTCTGTGATTGCAACAGTATTAAGAAGTTTTGTAAATGAGAAATATATGCATACTCCTGTTATCTTTTGCTTTTACACATATAGTATGTGCTCAGAACTATAATGACTCGACAAGCACAGGAAATGTAGAAGTTTCAAAGAGAAAAGGTACCGAACATATTATAGGTCTTGATATCAGACCTTCATATCTATTCCCTACGCATGAGTTTTTTAAGGGAAACAGCAACGCAGGGGAAAAAAATAACCATTGTTTTGCCGGACATGTTAAATATGGCTTTAAGTTCTCTCCGGATTCTAAACTGGGCAGGTTGTACCCTCATGCCATACAAGGTATTGGCATTGGTTATAATACGTTTTTCAATACTGAAGAGATAGGCAATCCTATTGCCGTATATGTATTTCAGACATCCAGGATAGCATCGGTTACCCCAAGACTCTCATTCGATTACGAATGGAATTTTGGCGCATCATTCGGTTGGAAGAAATTCGATGAAAAAAACAATCCCAATAATATGGTTGTAGGTTCTAAAGTCAATGCATATATAAACCTGGGATTTTTTCTTAACTGGCAGATAGCGGCAAACACTAACCTGAAAGCCGGCATAGATGTTACACATTACTCAAATGGTAACACCAGTTATCCTAATGCCGGGGTAAATACCATAGGCGCATCAGTCGGTATCACAAGAAGCTTCGGAGGTGGAAATAATGGGCAAGAAAAATTGTGCAAACAGTTCACTCCGATATTTGACAGATATATAACTTACGACCTGATTGTCTATGGAGCTACGAGAAAAAAAGGTGTCTTCCCTGAAAATCATGATCCGATTTTAGTCCCCGGTTCATTCGGCATTATAGGTTTGAATTTCAATCCTCTTTATAATTTCAGCAGATATTTCAGGGCCGGGCTATCACTCGACATACAATACGATGAAAGTGCCAATATCGGACAACACATCGCTAATGACGATATACCTTCAACTCCGGAAGACCTTAAATTCTTCAGACCTTCATTCAGGGAACAGTTTTCTGCTGGAATTTCTGTAAGAGCGGAAATTGTAATGCCTATATTTTCAATCAACTTAGGTATAGGTAAGAACTTTCTCTGTAAAGGATCTGATACTAATTCTTTCTATCAGACATTTGTACTAAAAACAAACATAACAAAGAATATTTTCCTGCACACAGGTTATCAGCTTTACAGATTCAAGGACCCCAACAATCTTATGCTTGGTATCGGTTACAGGTTCAATGCAAGATAATGAATAAACGGATTGACTATGAACATGAAATCTTTATTGAAAACAATACATATAGTTCTGATAGCTGTATTTATACTGCATGGCTGCAACAGTGAAGTTTTTATCAACGATTTTGCACCGTCAATCAGTGAAATTCGACTTTCGGAAAAAGATTCTGTTTCTGAGATTGGTTTTGAATCATCCAATTGGGATGTAAAGTCAGTATTTTTTATAGATGAAGGAGGTATTTACCATGGTATAAATGGGGATATCTATGGACATAACGGAAATCTGGCTTATAAAGATTCATATCTCCATACAGATGGTTTAGAACTGGTAAAATTGGAAGTTTCACATCAAGACATAAAACTTACTATTGAACGTAAGGATGTAAAACATCTTGTCTTGTCAAATTCGGAAAATATGAATTATGAGACAAAGAGAATATACCTTAATATAGGAAACAAGTACAACAGCAAGCATATTCCTGTTGATATAGAACCATCAAGCAGATATAATCTCGACAGCATTGTATATACGGAATCACATCTTTTTAAGGATAGTATTATTCAGAAAAGATATGCAAGCCATTACATCAATTCATTAAATAAAGTTACTACACATGATATATATCCGTATAGTAATTTTAAGGCAGATTATTCTTTCGTTAATGAGCATAAATGGGAGACGGTTTTGACAGAGGAACAGTTGAAGATATTTGGTAAGGATATACCTATAGTTCCTGTTCCTGTTATCAGTAGGTCAGGTTGGCCGGTTAAATCAGACATAACATTGCCGCTTACTGCTGCCATCCACAATCTTCCGGTTTCAGATGAAATGCTCAAAATTAAGGAAACGGTGAATGTAAGTCCAAACAAGCAAAGAACTTGTATAACAAAATGCTGGTATAAGTATTACGGTATATGGTTTAAGATTTATGCAAGTCATCCGATCACTGGTGAGAAGCGTATTCTTGAAGGACTATTGGATATATATTACCCACAATCGTACGAGATAGAGTATGGAGAGGAAACTGAACTTAATTGAATTATTCGATTTGATAAATAATAAAAAACAATTTGAATATAAAAAATTACTGATATATGAGAAATAGAAAACTAATAGTATTGTCTGTGATTTGTGCGGGATTTTCTTTATCTGCCTTCAGTCAGACAACCGGAAAAGTGGTAGATACAAACAAGCAGCCGGTAGAAGGTGCTACCATTGTCATGCAGCTGCCTGATTCAACCTATCTGAGTGCAGCCATATCTGCAGCTGACGGTACATTCGTGCTTGAACCCGAACCAGAGAATTATCAGCTTATCGTCCAGCATTTGCTTTATCAGACCAGGCAGGTGAAGGGACAGACGCGTGATGCCGGTATTATTACTTTGGATGCAAAAGACTATAATCTGGAAGAAGTGGTTATCGAGGGAGAACGCCCGTTTGTTATCGTTGAACAGGGAAAGCTGAATTATGACATTTCGGCCATCTCAGAAAAGCATATCGTAAACAATGCTTACGAGGCTATCTGTAAGTTGCCGGGGGTGCAGGACAGGAACGGTAAACTCTCGCTGGTGGGAGCAAAGGACGTAACAGTTATCCTGAACGGAAAAGCAAGTACACTGACACAGGAACAGCTGATTGAGATGCTGAAGAATACTTCCGCTTCGCAGGTACAGACCGCCGAAGTGATGTATAATACGCCTCCCGAATATCATGTGCGCGGGGCTGCCATCAATATCGTAACGGCAAAGGCAGACGACAATACCATCCAGAGTGAGTTGTCTGCCAGCTACAGCAATCAGTATTTCAGCAGTTACAGCGGCAATGTAAACTTCCTGCTGACGAAGGGAAAGTCATCGCTGAATGTCTCTTACAATCCGGGTTATTCGCATATAATGACGGTGATGGACCTGGCATCCCAACATACGTATGACGGAAAGGTATATGATATCACGCAGACGCAGAAAATCAATACAAAGGGTTGGAAGCATAACATCTATGCTGAATATGGCTATCAGATAAACGAGGATAACGAATTGAGTGTGGGCTACAACGGTGCTCTTTCCGATAATGGTAAGGGCACGATTGATGTAAATGGAAACTTCCAGAACAGCCACAATGACAAGTTGCAGGACAGCCGTCTGCACAATGTCTTTGCCCGCTATTCTTCCGGATTCGGACTTGATCTTGGGGTGGATTATACGGACTATACCATGAATGACAAGAATCGTTTGGAAAGTGAACTGACAGACAATACACGCCAGCTGCTTGATTATACTTCGGACCAGAAAATCCGTAAGTTCTCTGTATATGCCGACCAGAGTCATGCTCTCGCCAATGACTGGACTTTGAAATACGGTGTCCGTTATGATTATACGGACAACAAGAACTCTCAGTTCTTCAATCAGACTGAAGGTAAGGATGATGTGGGCAATTCTTCTTCACGCCTTTATGAGCAGATTACCAACTTTTATGGAGGTTTCGACAAGGAGTTTGAAAACGGGCTGTCACTTTCTCTCTCGGCAACCGGCGAGTATTATTCCATCGGTGACTATCATAAATGGGCGGTCTATCCGCAGGCCAGTCTGAGTTATTCGCCGTCGGAAAAGCATACGTTCATGCTGGGCGTTTCGTCGGAAAAAGATTACCCTACCTATTGGGATATGCAGACCAGTACCACTTATATGAACGCTTATGAAGAGCTCCAGACTATCGAGGGACTTCGTCCTGCCAATGTGTACAGTGTAAATGCCAATTATCTCTTCCTGCAGAAGTACATGTTGTCGTTGTTCTACGAGCGAACCAACGATTATTTCACGATGGATATGTATCAGGCGAAAGACCGTCTGGCACTTGTGTACCGCACGCAGAACTGGAACTATTACCAGTCTTTCGGTATGAGTGCCAACATTCCGTTCAATATCGGCGAGTGGCTGTCTTCTCAGGTAAACGCTACGGTGGTCAATGACCGTAACCGTTGCGACAACTTCTGGGATATTCCTTTCAACCGCAAGAAATGGGCCTGTATGCTTGCCATGCAGAATCATTTCTCGGTAGGTTCCAATGTGGGCTTTGATCTGGATGCGATGTACCGCTCAAGCATGATTTCCGGTATCAGCGATACGAAACCGGTCTTTACGGTCAATGTAGGGGCACAGTGGAACTTCCTGAAGGATAAGGCAACGCTGAGCCTGACATGTTCTGACCTGTTCGATACCATGCGAATGAAGGTAAGAAACCGCTATGCAGGGCAGCACATCGACTTGAATATGGGGCAGTATAGCCGTACAGTCTCAGTGAAGTTCGTTTACCGCTTTGGCGGCAGCATCAGTAAGGAAAAGAAGGAAGTGGATTCTTCACGTTTTGGAAGATAATTGTTCTTAAAAAATATTTAAGGGAAGAATACTGAAGGTGATGCAATATTAACTATCATATGGACATTCCTAAACTATATGCATTTATTCCTATTATGCTGGCAGCAATGCCTGTTATGAGCCAGAATAAGGATGATAAGGAAATTAAACTGAATGAGGAAGCTGTAAAACTCATTCAGTTTGATTTCCTTCCTGGGAGTATGGATAAATTTAACAAGCCTATTGAAGCTCCGCTTGAAAAGAAATGGATGGAATTTAAGAATCCGTTAGATGAAGGAATCCCGAGAAATATGACAGATTCTTTTTTGGTCAAGAAGCCGAAGGGATATATCCGTATGTGTCCATATTCCATTTGGACAAAATTCGGGGAAGATCCGGTATATGATGTAACGATGGAGGGCCGCCCTCCTGAACTTATTATGAATGAAGGACCTGACTTCAGTAAAAAACTCCAGACAGATTACGGTCATACCCTAAAGCCATCAACCGGCAGAACCTATGATATGCTGAATAATTCAACTAGTATTGAAGTGGGAAAAATATTCAAGAAATATATAAAACCTATATTCAAGAATGACAAGAAGTGAGCTATTGATATCTGTATAATATAGCAGCAAAATCTCTTGTCGATAATGAAGGAGATAGTTTATTAAGATTATAATTATTCTTATATGAAATATGACTTCAATAAGAATATAAATATGTGCAGAATTCCATTGTTATAGTCGGATAATACTATAATAATAAATTATTTTTCTTTGTTTTATTCTATTTTGAAGAGAAAAAAATATATTTTTGAACCTTGAATATATAGCCTAAATGTTAACACCTAATTTTAATATGAAGTACATTGTCAATCCTGCATATAATCTTATAAGAGATAATAATAGAGTTATATTATGCTCGAGAAGTAGAATAATAAATGATTTTAGTGAACAGTCATTTTGGGGGCTTATTCATCCACTTCATGCACAAATGTTTTCTTTTTTTGACGGAGTTCATGAGATGGAAGAGTGTATTTCTGATATGTCAGATTATTTTGATCTGCCAGTAGAGTTTATTAAATCTGTAATATCGAAGTTTATTAAGAATGAGGATAGTGTAAAGATACCCTTAGGGGATATGGTTGTCCTTTTCCCTAAAATGATGCTCATAGAATATACTCCAGGTGCAGAGTTCTATAAATATGCTATTGAAGATTTTGAAGTCACAGCAGAGGTGGATTTGAAGGATTTAAGATTGCATGTACCGCAATCAATAATGCTTGAACTTACAATGAATTGTTATACAAATTGTAAGTATTGTTATGCAAAACGTAATATGCACATCACTAATCCTCTGACAACAGAGCGTATAGTTGAATTAATTAAGGAGGCTGCTGATCTAGGAGTCTCTGATTTTGATTTGAATGGAGGTGAAGTCTTGTTGCATCCTGATTATAAAGTGATAATTTCGGAACTGATAAAGAACGGATTTGATCCTTACATTTCAACGAAAATACCTTTGAAAGCATCTCAGATAGAAGATTTGATAGAATTGGGAATACAAAATATTCAAGTTTCGCTGGATACTGTTTCAACTGAGGTGTTGAGTGAGACCTTAGGGGTGGGCTCTTCCTATATGACTTTAATCTCCAAGATGTTTGATTTATTAAGTAAACACAATATAGGGATAATTATCAATACCATAATTACCAAATATAATTCGTCTATAGATGCGATTGATAAATTAGTTGACTTCTTGTCTGGATATAAGAATGTTGTGGAGATAAACTTTACCAATGCTACATATTCTATCTATAAAGATAATCAGAACTATCAAAATATAAAGACCAATCAGGCTTTTTTAGGAGAACTGGAGTCACATATTGCTTTGTTGAAAGACAAATATAGTGCGATTAGATTTTATCATTCGTTTTCAAACTTGTCTAATGAATTTAGAAATATTCAGAAGTTCGAATCGCGTGGCTTTTGTAGTGGTAATATGAATAGTATGGTCATATTGCCGGATGGTCGAGTTACGATTTGTGAGGAGTTGTATGATAATCCGGTGTTCGTCATAGGTGATGTGAGCATAAATACGATTTTAGATGTTTGGAATTCCAAGAAAGCTAAGGAGCTATATCAACTTAGCAGACATGTATTCTCCAATGACTCATTATGTAAAGCTTGTTCTGCATTTGACGAGTGCAGAGTAAAGCAGAAAGTTTGTTGGAAAGAAGTTATTGCAGCTTATGGGGAAAAGAATTGGGATTATCCCTCCCCGTTATGTCCTAAAGCTCCTGAGCCATTGAACGATATCTATATTAGATAGTTCAGAAGATAATTATCATGGCTCCTGAACATTATTAGTATATGTTATTAATATTATAAATATATTAATAACAGTTAAATATATGCGGTTGTGTTGAAAAAACAATAAATATCAGGCATTGATGTGATAAATATTGTATATTTATGGCGAATTTATTTAAGTATTTATTAACTATAAATTTTGTTCACTTTAATATTAAGTAATATGGAAAAGAAACAAGAAAGCAAAAAGTCTCAATTGAAAAAATTGACAAAAGAAGAAACTAAAAAAGTATTAGGCGGTAGTGAATCATTGACACAGATGGATGGTGTTGATACTGGTTTGACAATTCGTTTCTGCGCAACAACAAAGAGATGTACATTCTGCAAGAAGAGCCGTGCTTAAACTTGCAATGTGAAAATTTTTAATATAAAGTGGCATGTAGATGATTGATATAATCATTATACATGCCACTTTATTATTTTATTACTTTAAGTAATTAAGGGAATAAGTCTAATTTATAAGTCAGCTATTTGTTCTTTATTATTTGGCTTATATATTATTCATCTCAATACCACTGTAATTTCACTGATATTTGGATATTGATTATTTTTTAGTGATAGAATCATGTAATGGGGATATATCCTGAATATTTGTGAGATATTGTTTGATAATATATATAACTATACAGTGGAAATGTAATTTTTAGATTATCAGATAAATATTGTATAATATAGAACAGATAATGCCAAAAATGCCAATAATGCCAATAATGCTATAATAATCGTACATTAAATATAGGAAAAGTCGATTTTTTTATAATTTTGCAACAAAAAGTCGATTTATGAAACAATCTATATACTTATATATAACAATTATTTTCTTTTTGATAATTTCAGGGTGTAGCAGAAGTGGTCAAGTCAACAAGCAAATACCAGAACTTGTAAGAGCTGAAAAAGTGATGTTTGACCATCCAGACAGTGCATTACATATATTGGAACGTATGGAGAAGCCTTCGTCACGAACTGATAAGGAGAATCATGCGCTATGGTGTCTGTTGGTGACGCAGGCACAGTACAAACAGGTTATGAGAATCCCTTCTGATTCCCTTGTGAGGATAGCATACGATTATTACAAGCCAACTGAAAATGCCCGTAGAAAGGCGATGTCTGCACTTTACATGGGTAATATAAACTATGAGCTTGGCAATATAGAGGGATCCATGCAATATTATTTGGAGGGCAAAACAGAGGTGGAGAAGACTGAAGATTATAAGACCGGTTATCTGATTATGTCTTCTTTAACAGATCTCTATTTATTCCGTAATTTTGCCGATTATGCACTTGATGCTTGTACGAAGGCATACGATTATGCAATAAAGGATTCTAATAAACGTTATCAAATGTCTGCTTTGAAGTTTTTGGCTCGATGTTATTGCATTAGACATGAATTTTCAAAAGCCATAGAAACATATAAGCAATGTGCTTCAATTGCTTTGGAGTTAGGGAAAGAAAAAGATGATTATTATTATAAGATTCAAACAGAGTTAGCCTTAGTTTATGCAAATAGTGGAAACTTAAATCAATCTTTGAAATTATCGAAATCTTTGCCAACAGAGTATCAGTCAACGCTTCTCATAGGTAAAAATTATTATTATCTAAATCAACAAGACTCTGCTTACTTCTATCTTAATAAGTCATTAGATACCGATGATATTTATGCAAAGGCACTTATTTATGAACTTTTATGTAAAATAGGTGATAACCAAAAATATCATCAAAATTTAAAAATGTATTGTGACTCATTGCTATATTACAATGATTCAATTATGGCATTGGATAAAGGAAAGGAAATTATAGCCTATAAAGAAAAATATAATAATGAGAAATTGATTACAGCAAAACAAAAATTAGAAATAGAAAAAGCCAATATCACCTATTGGTGGATGTTTACAATAGTAATAGTATTATTTTTGCTGATTTTACTTATATACATATATTTACATAAACGAATTACTTTACATCAGAAAGAAGAAGAAATGACAAATCTTGCATTGCAACTACACCAGAAAGAGCTAGAGGTAGAAAAGAATGAGTCATATATTGTAGAACTTCAATTGCAGTTCGAAAAATACAATAAGAAAGAAGAATTTTATATTGAGCAAGTAGAAGCATTTAAGAATTTAAAAAAAGAAAATGAGCGTTTGTCATTGGAGAAAAATATGTTACATGAAAAGATAGCTTCGTATTCCATATCTTCTCATGAGTTGTCTAATGTAAAGACTTTATCAGATAGACTTCTGTTATTAGAAAAGAGAGAAAAAGAATTGTGCTCTTTACTATTGTCGCAAATACCATTTTTACGTAAACTTCATTTGCAACCTGTCTATTTGAATGAAACTGAACTAAACGATATATGTAAAATAGCTGATAATATATTTCAGGAATTTACACAGCGTTTATCGAAAGATATATCTGTCCTTAGCGAACATGAAATAATATTATGTAGTTTAATCAAACTCCGTTTTTCCATTACTGAAATTTCTATTTTTTTGAATATAACCCCAGCATCAGTATCTAGGAGTAAATTACGAATAAAAAACAAGATTTTTTCTGAGTTAGGTGAAGATTCAAAAGGGAAAAGTCTTGATATCTGGCTTTGGAAATACTAATGAGAGAACTTGTCTATATATATAGCTTTTAGTTAATCGTAATATTCTGTATAATAGAATATTACATGTTTTTTTCTTGTATTATTGTCTATCCCTTATCTATGTATATTAATAGTAAGGTATTTTATAAAAGGTTACTTTTGTGTAATAATTAAAACATAGTAAACTTTTATAAAGTATGAGAAAATTATTTTTATTATTTTTATTTATTAGTATTTGGTGTAGTAATATACTTGCAGTTGAAGGATTTCGTAAATGGGATGGTCTTTGGGGGAAAACTTATGATGATGATAGAAGTCTGACATCAGAGATTCCTTTTTATTCAGACTATTGGGAAGATTTTATTGTAGTTCATAATGAAAAACCAGATAGAGCTATTTTTTATGAGATTGTAGATGAATATGATAATATTTTGATTAAAGGTAGTGTCTCAAAGGAGAATTCTGCACAAATTACAATTTCAGTTTCAGATTTGCCTGATAATGGAATCTATACTATAATATTAACTAGTCCTGATCCTAATGATTGGGTATATAGTAAATTTAAAAAATGAATGCCATGAGAGTGATATCATTTGAAAAACTCTGTGCCATTCATAATCAGATATACAGACAGGGCACCGGCACACCGGAAGAGTTTGCCGAAAAGGTAGGATTGTCCAAATCGCAGTTGGGCAAATATCTTAACTATTTCAGGTATGACCTGAAAGTGGATATCTCGTATGATAAATATAGGCAAACTTATTATTATGATGGTGAAGACTTGTTCTCGGTATTGGAAACTACATTATTTCATAAGAAATAGTATACGAAGACTAGAAAAGCGTGGTAATTGAATAATTATCATGCTTTTTTTGTGTAGAAAATCCTACGAGCGGATTGGAAGAATGGATATTTGTATAAAAAACAAGAGATATGAAATTCCCATTCTACAGACAGCTTGACGGTATGGACTGTGGTCCTACCTGTCTACGTATGATAGCGAGATATTACGGAAAGAAATTTTCCGTGCAACAGCTTCGCGAGAATTCCTATATACAACGTACAGGAGTAAATCTGCTGGGAATAAGTGAAGCGGCAGAGAGCATAGGATTGCGTACAACCGGTATACGTACGACTATAGACAAACTGAAGCAGCAGTCTAAGCTGCCATGTATTCTGCATTGGAACCAAATGCACTTTGTAGTACTATACAGGGTAGAGAAGTCGAAAGGGAAAACATATTTCCATATAGCCGATCCGGCCTATGGCCTGCTGAAGTATGAGGAAGAAGAACTGAAAAAATGCTGGATAAGCACACGCCAAGGAGGTGTAGAAAAAGGCATTGCAATGCTGGTTGAAACAACGCCGCAATTCTATGAAACAGAGCCGATAAGATATGAGAAACTGTCGCTATGGTATCTGCTCCGCTATGTGCGGCCATACAAGAAAATGATAGTGCAACTGTTCCTTGGTATACTTGGAGGTAGTATCCTGCAGCTTATATTTCCATTCCTGACACAGACTATAGTTGATCAGGGTATCGGGCACAGGAATATGAACTTCATACAGCTGATACTGGTAGCACAACTGATGCTTGTATTCAGCAGGACACTGATAGAGGTAATAAGAAGATGCATACTGCTACATATAAGTACAAGAGTCAATGTGGCTCTGATATCGGATTTTCTTGTAAAACTGATGAAACTTCCGATGCGTTTCTTCGACAGTAAGCTTGCCGGTGACCTGATAAGGCGTATAGAAGATCACAGAACCATAGAAGCTTTTCTGACACAATCGGTATTGAATATCTTGTTCTCTGTTCTGACTATAACCATTTTCGGTATTGTGCTGGCCATATACAGCTGGAAAATATTCCTTGTATTCCTGGCATTCAGCGTGTTCTACATAGTATGGGTAAAACTGTTCATGAAGAAACGTGCAGACCTGAACAGAAAAAACTTTGAGCAAATGGCCCTGAATCAGGATAATCTGATGCAACTTGTGTATGGAATGCAGGACATAAAGCTGCTTGGGTGTGAACGGCAGAAACGATGGGAATGGGAGAATATACAGGCATCGTTGTTTAGAATAAACCTTCGTTCGCTGAATCTTGGGCAATGGCAGCAGGTCGGTGCAGTATTGATTAACGAAGTAAAGAATATACTGATAACCGTAATGTCTGCTACAGCTGTATTGAACGGAGATATAACGCTTGGTATTATGCTCTCCATACAATACATTATCGGTCAGATGCAAGGACCTGTAGAACAGTTTGTATATTTCATGCAACAGTCACAGGATGCAACGCTGAGCCTTGAAAGGCTTGGAGAAATACACGGCAAGGAGAATGAAGAATCTGACTCGATGGAGACAGTGAATCAAGTTTCAGGAAAAGATTCCATCTCATTGAGAGGACTGCAGTTTACCTATGGATCAGAGAAATCGAAGCGCATAATAAAGGGTATTGATCTGGATATTCCAGCAGGAAAAACAACGGCAATAGTAGGACTGAGCGGTAGTGGAAAAACGACTCTGATAAAGCTGATGTTAGGATTCTATCCACCTACGGAAGGAAGTGTAATGGTTGGTGAGACGCCCCTACAAAGAATCAGTTTCAAAGAATGGCGCAAACACTGTGGAGTTGTGATGCAGGAAGGATTCATATTCAGCGATACCATTGCCAATAATATAGCACCGGATGCAGATGTTATTGACCGGGAAAGACTATTGTATGCTGTAAAGATGGCAAATATAAAAGATTTCATAGAATCGCTCCCTTTGAGATATAACACCAGAATCGGAAGTACAGGGCAAGGCTTAAGCCAAGGCCAGAAGCAGCGTATTTTGATTGCCAGGGCAATATACAGAGATCCGGATTACCTGTTCTTTGATGAAGCTACAAATGCTTTGGATACTGATAATGAAAAAGCAATACAGGAGAATCTGAACCAGTTCTTTGAGGACAAGACAGTGGTCGTAGTAGCGCACCGTCTTAGTACGGTGAGAAATGCTGACCAGATAGTAGTACTAAAAGATGGTGTAATAACCGAGAGAGGAAATCATGAATCACTGATATCAAGACAAGGAGACTACTATAGGCTGGTAAAGAATCAGTTGGAACTTAATGCGTAAATCCATATGAAAAAAGAAGATACAGATGAAAAGAAACAACAGGAAGGTGAGAACATAGAACTATATTCGAGAGAGAGTTCGAGTGATATGCTCGGTGATATGCCGAACTGGCTGATACATACAGGCAGCTATATAGTGTATAGCCTGATAGCAGTACTGCTGGCTGGCAGTTATATATTCAAGTATCCTGATGTCGTAGAGACAGGCATAACCATAGACGACTATTCGAAGACAGAATGGATAACAGCCAACGAGGATGGGATAATAGGTGAATTCTTTGTACCAGACGGAGCAAGGGTAAAGAGGAATGACACTCTTGGCATAATACGTAATACAGCATCGCTTGAGGATGTGAAAAAATTCTGTAAAGTATTGACACGGGTAGAATGGTTCTACAGGACGGATGATCCTTCGTATCTGGATAACTATCCATTTGACTTGATAATGGGAGAGATGTCTTCCTCATACGAACAATTCACAGAAGCTGTACGAGCCAATGTATTTGCCAGCGAGTATAATGCATATAATCAGAGAAGAAACTATCTGGAACAAGAAATAAAAATACTATTGAAGGACTCGGTGAAGAATGAGCTTGCAATCCTGAATGTAAAAAGGAACCTGTTTGAAATGACTCTGGAGCATAAACTGGAGACAGCCCAAAATAAGAGATTGCTTGAACTTGCATACGAAAGGATGGTAAACAGTCTGAAGTCGTGGGAAAACAGGTATCTGATAAAGAGTGCCAACGATGGAATAGTCCTATTAGGGACAGGCTGGAGTATAAATAATCGTGTTTCGGTAGGTGATACAATCTGTTCGGTGGTGTCGGAATATAAAGGTCATCCCAAGGGGCATATAAAACTGACGCAGCATCAGATTGCAGACATTGCTGTAGGTGATAAGGTAAACATTGAGTTATCGAAGTATCCATCGCATACGTATGGTTATCTGGTAGGAGAAATAAGCTCAGTAACATATGTCCCATCGAGTAAAAACTATGCTGTGGAGGTGGAGTTGCCTAAAGGCATGCATACAACTTCGAAATACGAAGTTGACTATGAAGTCGGATTAGCCGGTAAAGCGGAAATAATCACATCTAGCCGTAGTATATTGAATAGAATATTCGGACCAATTTATCAACTACTAAAATAATTAATTATGGAAAAGAAATCAATTTCTGAATGTAAGAAGAATAAAGTGAAAGAAGAAAATAAGTATTCGAATGACCATGAAGATGAAGTATTGGAACTTGATGAACTGTTTGGTGTACAAGGAGGTATCAATACGGACGAAAATCATGAGCATTTGGAGGAGACCTGCGGGTTGGGATGCTTTGAACAGGGGCATGTAATAATAAGAAAAGGAAATGGAACGAAATGATATATACATATTAAATCCGCATTATCATCTGCGTAATGATACACGTCGTATAGTCATGTTCTCAAAAAATAGAACTGATGCAAACAGTTCAAGTAACTGGTATAGTTTCATACATCCATTACAAGCATTGATGCTTAGTTTCTTTACGTTTGAAAGAAGTCTGGAGGAGAATATAAAACTATTGAACAACTATTTTCATTGTCAACATAATGAAATGGAACATTACATTATGCCATTCATAGAAAATAAGGAGTTGCTAAGCACAAGATGGCGTGGTCAGGAGATAGTTTTCCCAAGAAATGTATTGATAAGAGCTTCGAAAGAGAGTATTTATCTTAATCTTCAACCCGAAGATCTTGTTTGTGATAATCTTGATCTTTCAGAGCGCAGACTATATGAAGCTCCCTTGTCAATAACATTGATGCTTACTAATAGATGTGTGACAGACTGCTGCTATTGTTATGCAGACAGAAAGAGCAGGTCAGGCGCACAACTATCTACCAAGCGTATATGCGAACTTATTGAGGAAGCCGGAAAATTGAAGATGAAGTGTGTAAATATGATTGGTGGGGAAGTCTTTCTACACCCGGACTGGGCACAGATTCTAAAAAAAACAATAGACTGCCATGTAGAAGCGGAGTATGTATCTACAAAAATGCCCTTGACAAAGGATATAATAGGAACCCTACAACAGATTGGGTATAAAGGAATAATACAGATTTCTCTTGATACTTTGGATACTAAGGTAATTGAATCTACCTTGAAGGTATCTTACGAATATTTGGAGGCAGTGAAGAGGGGCCTTATTCTGTTGGATGAATCTGGTTTGAAATATCAGATTGCGACAGTACTTACGACTTACAATGCCAATATTGATATACTGATGGAACTGTATAACTTTCTCACTGGATTGAAAAATATTGTGACATGGAGCATAGTACCTGTACATGATTCTTTGTATCCTAAGGTAGAGAATTTCCAATCTCTAAAACCTGATTCTGAAATACTGAGGACACTGAGTGAATATTTTGATGAAATTTCAAAGCAGTCGGATTTTAATATTATATATGATAAAAAGGTTGTATATAAGAAATATTATTTGGAAAAAGGTGGCGCAAAGAATTTTAAAGGCAATAAATGTCCGGCTTTAAACACGAACCTATTCATATTACCAGACGGTAAAGTTACTATTTGCGAACAATTGTACTGGCATCCTTTCTTTATCATAGGAGATGTAAGTAGGGATAAGATAAGTTCTGTTTGGAAATCAGAGCGTGCTACTTACCTTGCAAAGAATATCTGGAATGATATAAGGCCAGTGAGTACATGTTCCCGATGTGAATTGCGAAAAGAATGTTTTGAATCAAATAACCGATGTTGGTCTGATATATTGAAAGCATATGGTATAGAAAATTATGATTTCCCAGATCCACGATGTGAATATGCAGATGAAATGAAAAATTATATAGGATATTAAAAAAATAATTTTGAAACTCTTATTAGCGGATTGGATGTCATTACATTTGTAATGTCAAAAGTTGACAACAACAAATTATCGTGTTAAAAATATTTTGCTACGAGTTAAATAGCTTTATAAGCAAATATAATATCTTTATAATAGAACTTAAAACATTATGATTATGAAGACGGGAAATTTTCAGACACTATTAATGTCGTTTTTTGTATTTGCTTCAGTTAATGTATCCGCTCAGAATATAAGCGGAAAACTTATTGACGAGAACAGCCAGCCGTTGCCTTACGCTAATGTGGTGCTTCTGTCCTTGCCGGACTCGACATTTGTGAACGGAACTATCAGTGGCGAGGATGGTTCTTTCACACTGGAGGCAACATCGGAAAATCATATAGTGAAAATATCCTCCATCGGATATAAGACCGTGTGTAAGCCAGTATCTCCGGCAAATATAGGTATCGTGCAGCTCGTGTCAGATGCACAGATGCTTGGAGAAGTGCTGGTGAAAGGTAATCTTCCTGTGACACGTATCAAGGGAGATGCCATGGTAACTGGAGTGGCAGGAACAGCTTTGGAAAAAGCCGGAACCGCAGAACAGATGCTCGACAAGATTCCGAATGTTACCTCTAAGAATGGAGAAATCAATGTTTTCGGTCGTGGTACTCCTGAGATTTATGTCAATGGCCGGAAACTGCTTGACAACTCTGAATTGGACAGGCTTTCGGCAGAGAATATAAAATCTGTGGAAGTGGTCAATAATCCGGGAGCAAGATACGGTGCGGAAGTAACTTCCGTAATACGTATCATTACCAAGAAAGCGGAAGGCGAAGGATTCGGCTTTGATAACCGTGCCATGTTCCAGTACAATAGAGACTGGAGCGCATTGGAACAGCTGAACTTCAATTACCGAAAGGATGGCTGGGATTTGTCCGGTATGTTGTATGGTTCAAGAATGTATGGGTGGATAAGTAAGGAACTGGTTCAGGATACTTACTTGCAGGAACACTGGCAGCAGAAATCCACAACATTCAATGACTGGACTTCCAAAAACTTTAACGCCCGGTTGGCCGTAAACTATACCTTCAATGAGAATTCGGCTTTAGGAATACGCTACGATTATCACAAGACTCCTTTTTCAAATGCCTTGATGGAAACCAATACGGATGTGTATCGTGACGGTGCTTTGTCGGAAAAGACATACAGCCCAAATATCATAGACAACGGTTCCGAATATCATCAGGTGAATGCCTATTATAACGGCAGAGTCAAGGACTGGAGCATAGACTTGAACCTGGACGGATATTGGGATAAGAGCGACAAGGCAAGCTATCTTGATGAAAAGACAGAACTGGCTGACGGAAGCGATAACAATCGCTATGTATCTATCTTCAATGACATAGACAACACGCTTTATGCTGCAAGGCTGATTCTTTCCAGACCTGTATGCGGTGGTGAACTGTCGTTTGGGGGTGAATATACGTATACCAACCGCAGGAACATCAATTTGAATCCGGAAGGTATCGTTTCGGATGATGACAGCCAGATTCGTGAGAATATGGGTGCGGCTTTTGTAGAATACAGCCGGAAGTTTGGCCGCGTACAAGCTTTAGCGGGATTAAGATATGAGTATAATGCTTCCGATTATTTTGAGAAAGATATCCGTGTGAATGAGCAAAGCAAGAACTTCAGTAATCTGTTTCCTACGCTTTCTGTCGCATTCCCAGTCAACCGTGTGAATGTCCAGCTGGCGTACCGCACCGATATAGCCAGACCTTCCTATTGGGATTTGAGAAGCAGCATGTTGCTTATAAACAAATATACTTATGAAACCGGAAATCCATTGCTGGACCCGAAGTTTACGCATAACCTTACTTTGGGAGCTACATACCGCTGGTTACAGCTGTCTGTAGGATATAACCGCGTGAAGAATGATATTCTCAACGTAACCAGTCTGTATGACGAGAATGATCCTACCATCATGCTGATGTCACTTGCCAATGCGGAAGCATACGACAAGATTTTTGCCGGTGTGACGCTTTCTCCTACTATCGGTATCTGGAAACCGCAATGGCGCTTCCAGCTGAACAAGCAGTGGTACGACATACAGACTCCGCAAGGCAACCTCAGTCTGGACAACCCGATGGGTACGATTATCTGGAACAACAACCTGAGTCTGCCTTTGGGCTTTATGCTGGATGCAGATTTCATGTACGCCAGTAAGGGAAACATGAAGAACGGCAGATTCCTTAAACCATCATGGAGAATGGATATGGCCTTGCAGAAGAGCCTTCTCAATGATAAGCTGAATATTCGTCTGGATGCTACAAACTTGTTCAACAGCTATAAGCGTGATTTTATCATGTATGTAAGCGATATGCAGACCATGCACATGACTGAAGACCCCAACAACTGTACAGTCAAACTAACTGTCCGCTATAAGTTTAATACTACCAAGAGTAAGTATAAAGGAACCGGAGCTGGCGATAGCCAGAAGAACCGTATGTAATATAACTTCTATACTAAACTGAAAGTTTTTACGATTATATTTTTTATAGAATATACTCACAATGTGACTAGTAATATTTTTGTTTAACTTAATTAGATTGTTTTATGAAACCAGAAAAAACAAATCAACAAGAAATGGAAAAGAAAATTTCTGAGCAGGAAGAGACTTTAACACAGGAAGAACAGCAGGTAGTTGAAGGTGGAGTGCTTCCAATTGGTGAGAAACATGAGGACCTTGAAACAGAAACAGGCTCTGGAAACGGTTGTAATTGTATTTGTTAAAGTAAACTGAAATTGGGGTAGAGATTGATAATAGTCGTCATTTCTACCCCAACCTTTTTAAACCAGAAAATATGAAACATAGTTATTATAATTTCCAAGTAGATATTGATGGGAAACATTATTTGTATAATACAATATCTGATTCATTTGTAGAAATTTCAGGACAAATATTAGAATTATTTGTTGAAGGAAGGTTTAATAATATCAATAAGAATGACCTTAATTTACTAATCGATAGGCATTATGTTATTCCTGATGATTATGATGAATATTCTTTTCTAGAAAAGCAATATGAAGATGCGATAAAGTCAAAAGATTATTTTTTAACTTTATTACCAACACTTGATTGTAATGTGCATTGTTGGTATTGTTTCGAGAGGAAAATTAAAAATTCTAGAATGCATAAGGTTGTAAAGGATTCTATAATTAAACATATTGAGTTATTGCTATCTGAAGATTCTACAAGACACTTTTATATTGAATTATTTGGTGGTGAACCTTTGTTGCATTTTGAGGAAGATTTGTTCCCTTTATTGAATGATATTCAACGTTTGATTAAATTATACGGTAGTGACGTGTCTTTTATTTTTGTAACTAATGGTATATGTTTGACTGATAGAAATATAGAGTTATTAAAGCACTTTAAAGTAAACTTCCAGATTTCTATTGATGGGTATAAGGGTAAGCATGATACTGTAAAGAAGTTAGAAGGACATGAAAATGAAAGTACATATGATATTGTAATGAATAATTTGCAATCTTTATTTATGAATATAGATACACACGTAAATCTTCGAATTAATTATGATAATAAAACCTTGGCTCATGCATCAGAAGTGATTTCTTCACTTGATAGAATCCCTAAAAATAAATTAACAATTCATCTTGAAAGAGTTTGGCAGACAACAACAGGTCTTAAGTTTGATAAAGAACAATTTGAAAAAGTAATCACAGATTTTCAGAGTAATGGTTTTTATACAACATACTTAAATTTCTTTCATAAGGGATATTCATGTAAAGCTAGTAAAATTAATCAATCTGTAATATCATATAATGGGAATGTTTATAAATGTTCTGGAAGGGATTTTTCTGAAAGATTACAAGAAGGAATATTAAGAACTGATGGAAGTATTAAGTGGAATAATGATAAACTTACTGAAAGATTATCAGTGAAAACATATGATAACATTGATTGTAAAACATGTAAGATGTTACCTTTATGTTTTGGTCCTTGTTGTCAAAAACATTTAGAGATGAAGGATAATGGGAAAAATGCTATAGATTATTGTCAATTAAAAATTATGGAGTTGCCACTACTAGATTATATTAAGTTACGTTTGAGAAATGAGCTAAATAAGATTAGATGTAACATATAAATGCCACAAATGTCAGCGATACTGATGGCCTGCTATCCGTCATCGGAGAAGCGGAAACTTCCCGGTTTGGGATGATCAAGCTCGATTAGGCATTTGCCGTCCTGACGGAGTGTACGGAGAATAGTTTCAAGTGACTGGTTGCGGAGCTCTTCAGCAAACACTTGCTTGACGAATGTTGCCTTGCTGATACCGGAGTAATCGAGCCGGATACCTATATTCCAAATATAGTGTTTGAGGTCTCGCGGATGAACGGGCACTTTTGTACGCACCGGCACGACCTGTTCCGGAAACGGTGACAAGGTATAAAGGCGTATATCCTCCAGAAGGATGTGTAAATTCTCCTGATTAAGATAAGCCGACATCTTGCGGACTGTGTATGCTGACAAACAATCGTATAGCCCGTCCTTGTCGGTATGGCCAATCGCTTGTTGCTCATCGGCGACATGAGTACAGTGATGTGAAGTATCAGAAGAATGAGGCTTGTACAACAGCGAAGTAAGGACAGTGTACAATATGGACTGGCAAAGGTAGTAGGAGATATTGATAAAGAACCATACCAGAAAGAAAACAGTGACTCTGACAAAAGTGTCGTGCCCGAAATCAGCACCTACAGCAAGTGCGGCAAGTAACGCTACAGATATAAATGGAATCTGCGGCAATCCCCAATAAATAACCAGACTACGGTTTTTTGAACTGAACATAACGGTGAAAATTAGTGTTGAATGCCTAAAGTTACCTATATTAATCGAGACGGGTGGCAGAAGGATAAAAGGGGAGTAGAAGATTTAAAATAGATTAAATTATCATACTTCGGAAGTATGATTTTCAGCAAATCTGATTTTGTCAATGAATAAAAAACACCACTAAAAAGATGAACTGTGGAGTGTAAGATCTTTTTTAATGGTGCTGACATTTCCGGCATTACCGGCAAAATACCTTGCTAGTATGAAAGAATGATAGAACTGTCTCTGTCAATGGCATTTTTGGCAATTGCGGCAATTCCGGCATCCGTCACTTGTAAACTGAACGGTACGAATGACGCAGCTTGTCGCTGATAGTATCGAGTTCCGGCTGAGTAAGGTTCTTGCTGTCTGCAATCATGTTCTCTTTCAAAGCTGCATCAAGTGATCCGTTGACGGACTTGGAGTCCATAAAAACTGAATACTCCGTAAACATACGGTTACAATGGAATCCGTCGAGTGCTTCAGATTTGGTTTGATAACGTATATAAACCGTCTCCTGCATACGGGATATGAAGTTGAGACTTCGCGCCTCCGACTGGCGTGCATTCTCAAATATAACAGATATGGCCTTGCGCTTGCGCACGCTATTCAGTTTGGACCATCCATAAAACACCCTCAGACGGCGTGAATTCGTAGCCTTGCCTTCTGGCTTCAATATAAAAAGATTAGTCATACGAAGAATGATTAAAATAGGTTGAACACTTGTGGCATCCGGCCTATGAGAAAACCAACAAGCCGAATGCCTGAAGCAAGATTGACTAAACAGCCAATTCAAGCGGGCCTGAATAGACTGTCCCATCGGAATAATACAAGGTATCAAGGTCATCCATCAGCACACCACGGACAGAGTTGTCGTCGTCCGCCCATAGCTGAAACTCCTCATGCCATGCACTGAACATCGAGCCGATACATTGGTCTATCAGCTGGGAATAAGTTGTCTTGAAATCGTGGGACGACAAAAATTCGATAAATGGTTTGAGAATACAGGTATCCGTCACGTCGCCAGTAAGCGGACAAACACAATTCCTGATGATACGGGAATGGCGGCTTTTGCTTCTGCCGTTCCAATAAAACTTGCGGGTAAACAGATAGGGTACGATATTATTGTTAATATATCGCCTTAACAGCTTGCCGCTGAGTTCTTCAAGCGGAAATTCGCCAAAAACCTCTTCGCCATCTTTCCGGACATAATCAAAACAATACGCATCAATCTCATTAATCTTGTATCTGTAGGTAAAACCACAATAATCAACTTCCCAGTTGAAGACACTGGTCGAGAAAAGCTGTTCAAACTTGGCCAATGTCTTTCGGAAAGAAGAGTTGCTGATTTCCATCTGCCTGTCCATAATATTGAAGCGTTCGCGGTCAATAACCTTGTTCTGAACTTCGGGTGTGAGTTCGTCAAATGTGTAAAGTGTGAGAGATACCTGTTTCATATTTTTTACTGCTTTATGTATTAATAATGATATTGTTCATTTTCCCTGCTATAGCTGACACTATAGGAGTAAGCCTGAATTTTGCTGCCTATATGCGACATGCCTGTTCGGAGAGAAATCATCGGAGAATACTCTTCTGCCCGCAGAAGGAAGATTGTCCGAAATGATAGCCGTGCGGTTCTTGAACGAACAAGTGGCATGTTGCCAACTTTGCAGAAAAAATCAGCATACTCCGATTGTTGGCTGAAACAGATAGATATAAAAGGAGTGAAACTGAAACTACAAGAGGGATAGAGGGTAGGGAATGGCCCCCAGAAAGAGATTTCTTTCCAAGAGCCTGGCAAGTCAATAGTCGGGTATTGTCCCGGTGCGTATCTCTACACCATCCTTGAAAAGGCTGATTTGTCCGGGGATGAAGCCCATCTGCTCACGTGCGACATGACGTATATACATCTTATAGTCGGAGCCTTTGATATTGACACCGGTGAGATTGTTGAAAAACATAGGAATGCTGTGCTCATCCTTGCTCTGCAAAACGCATTGGCCATTCTGTCTAATCTCGTACATAGCTTAGAAACATTAAATTGTGAGGAATATATTACTTGTGTAAAGGATTTCAGAAACGATAGTCGAGTACGCCGCCGATATAAAGGCAATCTCCTTTGGAAAGAGCTGCAACCATACGCATGAACTCGTCTGACTTGTCGGGGGTAAGGCTTGCTCCGGCCTCGTATATATAAAACAAGGCATCGGTATGAAGAGGGTTGGTAAGCTCCTTGGTAAGCTGTTCTGTTCCACCCGTCCACTCGATGATATTATCCACCGTGACAAGTTTAGCCTTTTCACGAATAGTGTTCACCCAAGTCTCTTTCCAAGTATCAATACCTCCTTCGTACCGGATAGTATCATCATCCATTAATGTAAACATGCCTTTGGGAAGGACAGATGAAACAAGAGATTTAATTCTTTTGGAGCGTTCTTCAGGTGATACCTCTGAGCAATAATCGATGGGATAGCCGTCGCCCTGGTCAAGTGAGTTTTGGGCAATGTAGTTTTCGTTTGAAACTTTCTCTCTTGTAATCTGAAAAATTGTAGAGTGCATAATTAAAAGTATTTATGTTAAACATTAAAATTCAAATTCCCTACCATATAAAGCAGGTGCTTCTCATGGAAGTGTCATTTTTGACGTGCAATCAAGACTATGTGCTTCAGGATCGAGGACAAGGAATTTGGGCTGTATTTTGCGGCATCCATTCTTAAAATGGATAAAAGACGAAAAATACTGGCCTAATAGCGTAGCGGTACTTGGCTGTGATACGGCACATAGTACCTTTGCATAGGATAAAAGTAACACGCCATGAGTAGAAGCATAGCAGACTATGACAGGATAGAACAGGGAAAAGGCAAATAGAATAGGGAAAAAACAGGTAAAAAGGGATAGGGTAACACAAGGCATCCAGTCATTCGGCTGACCGGATACCGTATCGTGTTAACTAAAGGGAAATCAGTTCTTTAAGTTTGCGTATAGAATGAAAAATATGTTCGGGGCACAAATCGGGATTATAGTCCATATTATCTTCAGGGACGTCAGAGGAACTCAATATGGTTTCGTACCAATGTCTCTCCTCATCCTCATACAGGTAGTCAACGACCTTGCGAATCAGGTCGTACAGAGGAACAGAATCGTAATACTTGTTGACCGGAATACAACCGCTACTTTCAATAAGCTGTACTTCTGAAGACGAGAGGAAAACAACCGTCGGGTCTGAGGATGCTGCCGGAAGTGAGTCCTGATACATGACTTTGGCGAGTAATGACAGGAGCATGTCGATTTTAGTTTCTTTATCCATATATAAACAAATTTGGTCAAACATAATAGCCAAGTACCGCACCGATATACAGGCAGTCGCCTTCACGGAGTTCCGAAATGGAGCGCATGAAATCGGCTGCATTGTCGCAATACCTGTTTTCTCCGTCTTCGCACAAATAGAACTTAACCGGCATTTCGAGGGGATTTTCAATAAACTCCTTCAGTCTGCTATATGAAGAACCGAAATATCCTCTGACCGTATCGGGAGCTATGTTGCCACTCAATTCATGCAGTTTCTCAGTCCAGCATTTGAACCACTCCAGAAAGCCGCCGTTATATCTGACAACATCGGTACCAATTAAAGTGAACATTCCGGAAGGGAGACATTCGTCAACAAACTGTCTGATAACCCGCAATCGTTCGTCCTGACTCAGGTTGTAACAGTATTCGAAAAAACGGTTATTAAAAGTCGTCAAAGCGTTGGCATCGAGTTGAAACGGCTCGAAAATTCTACTCTTGGTAATCTGAAAAACATGTGAGTTCATAAATAGTCCTGTTTACGTTTAACACTCATTTTAGCTTCCCTTACATCTGAGGCTTTTGCCTCCTATGAGGGTGTCAATTTTGACGTGCAACCAGGACTATGTGCATAAGAAATAAGGGCAAGGAATTTTCGCTGTATTTTTCAGCATCCATTTTCACAAATGGAAAGATGATGGGAATACAGTCAAAATAGTATGGCGGTACTTGACCGGGATGCTGCACATTGTAAATTTGCAAAGGATAAAATGATAACTTTCATAGGAGATGAGCTCTAATGCAAAAAAGATATGAGTAAGTGTATTAGAGAATTCTATGGAAATAAAAGAGTGAAGATAGGTTATTTATCTATAATGGGAAAAAATGACGGCATCTTCACTGTAGAAGAAGACTATATAAGATATTGGTAATGATTTGAATATTTCTCTAGGTCTTGCTGTGGCTAATTATAGTTGGCAGGAATATATTATTATGGACATCTCCAAAATAAATAGGTCTTTCATTACCTAGATAATATACTCTTTCTTTTGTGGTGCATAGTCTCGTAATATGCCACCTGGTTACATATAAGTATGGCAGTAAAAATGCTACTGGAACTTTATCATCTGTATTTTCTTTAGAAAGTTAAAACTTTTTCTTGATAAAATCCACATACATCTGTTTACCGGCTATATTGCCTATGTGTTTAAGGGGACTTTTACTTCTTTTTCGATCTTAGATATAAGCAGAATGAACAATAACTGTAACTCCTAAGACTATTTTCAGATATTCATCATACAAGAATATCATGCTAACTTCACGTAAGCTAAAACGCTAATTGTATTTAGACACACGTTTTTTTAAGATATTTATATTTTTCAGGTATGACTTATTTGCTTGAATTTCGTAAAATAGCATTAATCTTTATGTTAGCTATATTAATTGTTAAATTGATTGCTGTAACAACATATTTCTAAAAAAAGAAACTAGAAATGACTTTTGTCTGTGGTTTTGTAAAAATATAATTTTGACACAGGCTGGGTATTCATCTCTGCGAATGACAAGATGTTCCTTACTACTTCAAATCTGCGTTTGGCAAACAAACAGTCGAGTCAATGATTTACATATTATTGAGACATCGAAAACAGTCTTTAGATTTTTTCAAAAAGGTAGTGTTTTACTAGAGTAATTTTTATGCTTTATATATGTTGATACATAAATAAAATGTATATACAAAATATGTTAAAATATGCCCTTATATACATAATTCCTTATATATTTGTATTAATTAAAACTTAAAACTTAAAACTTAAAACTTAAAAC
>ULNT01019557.1_pt1 | contig 26422 bp, 19 predicted proteins | sample 1952001 | NCBI WGS metagenome assembly ULNT01 (sample SAMEA4835585, study PRJEB28245) | human gut metagenome | biome: gut microbiome; material: fecal sample | place: Denmark | collected 2008
TTAAGCCACTATTGCACAACCCCTTTCTTTGAAAAAAACGTAAAATCAATAGTATTATTGCGGTGATTGTACTGTTAGTAATTGCTTAACTCGTTGCACCGTACTCACACTCTTACCACTCAGCTTCGCCACATCCCGAATGGAATATCTTCTGCGGAGCAAATCTATTAGCTGCCCATACATCGGTTCTTATCTGTTTTTCCGTTTTTACAGAGCCTATCTTGCGTCCGAGTTTTCCACCTTTCTCTATATACCGCTTCCTTCCTGACTGCAATCGGAATGAGGTATTATCACGTTCCAATTGCGCACAGGTCGAAAGCGTGGCTATCATTATAGGAGCAAAGAGGGACGGACTTCCTTCATCGTCCAATAATGTAAGCTGTTCCTTTTGTATGTAGAGGTTGATGCCACAGTCTATGAGTTGCAGGCAACGGGCAATGTGAACATGGTTTACCGTAATCTAAAAGCAGACAAGATACGCAAGCGCATATCGTATTACTTTGTCTTGCAACCAATCGTCTTAGAATCTTGGATAACGTCTTTGACATTGTTGCGAAATGCCTGTTGTCGCCCAACATCATACACTTTGGGGTAATATCGGTGTAAGCGAAAGTTAAATACGTTAAATTATTACCTTTCCGTATCTAAACAGAATCCACACAGTCACTTTTCTACCGTTTAGAGCGTATAGTATTGATAATCAACTGATAACAGATCTATTCCTGTTTTTATAATTTGCTTTGTTGGTATTTTATTTATAATAAGACACCGTTATACGGTGACTCTTTTGCCGTAAAGATAAGTACTTTCTTTTGTTTATCTATTATGGAACCATCGTATTCTTTCACTTGGACCATCGCAATGCTTCACTTTAACCATCGAATTCTTTTAAAAATTCATCGCAATGTTTTTTCACCCGATTCAGAATGTGCTGTAGGGTCGGTTTCAAGTGGAAGAAAAAATGCATATCTTTGCGGCAGATATAAAAACTACTGTGGATAAAATTACATTTTGCAATAAAGAAGAAGCCATCGCACGCATGAACCGATGGGCGGGAGAGGGTACACCGTTTTTCTTCATGATTAGCTACTACGGAAATCAGTGCGTGGTAGAAAAGCCGGAAGATGTATTTGCGGATGAATTACTATACCAATTCCCCGCGGCTACTAATGTACGGATTGGCGATGATGGCGAGGTAAGCCGTAAGCCGTTTTCGTGGCAGCCTCATCCGGAGTCGTATGAAGAATATAAGGAGTCGTTTGATGTGGTGCACCGTAACTTGATGGGCGGCAACTCGTTTCTTACTAACCTTACGTGCGCTACGCCCGTAGATACCGATCTTACGCTGAAAGATATCTTCTTCCTATCGAAGGCACGCTATAAGGTGTGGCTGAAAGACCGATTCGTGGTTTTCTCGCCCGAGATATTCGTACGGATAGACAACGGATGGATTTATTCTTTCCCGATGAAGGGTACGCTGGACGCTACATTGCCTAACGCTACCGAGCAATTGCTGACCGATCCGAAGGAAATGGCTGAACATGCTACCATTACCGACTTGATTAGGAATGACTTGAGTAGGGTAGCGTCGAAGGTAGAAGTGGCACGCTATCGTTACATAGAAACACTGCACACGCACAGCGGACCACTGCTGCAGATGAGTTCGGAGATAAAAGGATTGCTGGACGAAGGCTATCAGAATAATTTAGGCGAGTTGCTCTTCTCCATGCTTCCGGCAGGCTCTATAACCGGAGCGCCAAAGAAGCGTACGGTAGAGATTATTGCCGAAGCCGAACATTACGAACGTGGATTCTATACCGGGGTGACCGGATATTTCGACGGGCGAAATCTGGATAGTGCGGTAATGATTCGTTTTGTAGAGCGAACCGACGATGGGAATATGATTTTTAAAAGTGGCGGAGGCATTACCTTTCAGAGTGATGCCGTAAGCGAATACCAAGAAATGATTCAGAAAGTATATGTGCCGATTTATTGAGACTATTTGTGTGGAAGCCGGAAGTGCGCTCCGGATTGATTATCATAACAGCCGACTGAACGCCACGCGCCATGAGTTGTGGGGCGATGTTCCTGAGCTGCGGATAGAGCAGTATATCCAAACCGACGGTTACGTGGAGAGAACTCGCCTCCGCATAGAGTATGATACGGAAATAAGAAAGGTGGAGTACATACCTTACCATCTTTGCCCGGTGTCATCGTTGCGACTGGTGGAGATGCCCGATGACGCTGATTATCATCTGAAGTATGCCGACCGCAGTGTGCTTAACGCTTTGTTTGAGCGTAGAGACGGAGCCGACGATGTATTGGCGGTGAGAGACGGCTTCATAACGGATACGTCGATAGCGAATGTGGCTTTATGGGATGGCGAGCAATGGCATACGCCTTCACATCCGCTGCTTAAAGGTACGCATCGTCAGTTTCTGATAGATAACGGTATGATAGCGGAGCGTGAAATAAAAACAGACGAACTTTCGCGTTACACGAAAATCCGTCTGTTCAATGCTATGATTCATTTCGGCGAGATTGAGTTCTCTACCGATAGATTATTTATTTCCAACCCTCTTCTTTAAGAGCTTCTTTCAGTTGCATGAAAGCTTCGGGTTCTATTCCTCGGCGTATCAGTTCGTCGAACTCTCTTAGGTTGTAGTCGGCCCATCCTGTTCTGCCTTCAACCTTCTGGTTGGGGCTTAATGAGAGATAGAGCTTAACCGCCTTTTCGTATTCGCCTTGCAGCAGATATGTGTTGGCTAATGATGAAACAACTTTCGGAGTCTCTTTCAGCTTATCGGGCAGAGTGTTGTATATAACCTCTGCAGCTTCGGGCTGTTCGTGACGGATGGCTGTACGCATAGCTTCGGTAATGGTTTTCACTCCACGAGTATTGCTGAAGAAGCAATCGAACACCTGGATAGAAAGTATCTGCGAGATAATGAATATGCGCGGTTCTCCGTTGTGCGCACTCATAGCCACGATATGTTCGGGGTCTATTTTCTCTTCGAACATATCATCGAACATATTGTCGTACGGCAATCGGATGATGCGTTTATCTGCCGGCTGGAAGCACAACCAATACAGGTTCTTTTCAGAGATACGTCCGTTCTTGTCGCGGTAAGTAACGTGTACGGGGTGCGACGCACAGATAGCTGCCAACAGAGTTTCGGCTATGGCGGTAACATCATCTTCCACACTGTTTGTTATCTGCTCGGTGCTGTATATAGTGTCGAGTCCTTCTATCTGGTCTATCTCATCGTAAGGGATGAAGTGATACTCGTCGAGAATCATTTCCTTTCCTTCTATTCCCCAAACGAAAAGCTCGGCTTTCAGTCCCAACGTATGCGAGTCGTATATATACTGTCGGCTGTCGGGTGCGCAAGTGATACGAGTGTAGGGGAACTTCAGCGTTGCTTCTTCCAGCTTAGCTTTCATTTCCTGATAAGCCTCTACTATATCTGTAGGATGCTCAGCGGGTTCTTCTTTCGGTTTTGGCTGTTCTGCCGGTTTCTCGGGCTGAGGTTCCGGTTCTTCCTGCTTAGGCTCTTCGGCTATTTCTTCCTCTTTTTGTTCAGGCTCTTCGGTCTCTTTTTCAACTTCTTCTTCAGCTGCAGCTGTTTCCTCTTTTTCTTCTGTTTCCGATTCTTCCGGTTCCTCAGTTTCGGTTGTAGTTTCTTCTTCCGATTCTTTCTCAGGAGTTACAGCTTCCTCTTTTTGTTCTTCTTCCGCAGCTTCAGTAGGCGAGGCTTCTTCTTGAAGTCTTTCCGCTTCTTCTTCTTTAGCGGCCAACTGTTCTTTCAGCAGAGCGTTCTCACGTTGCAGTTCGGCCAATTGAGCTATTACGGCTTGTCGGTCGGCTTCTGCCTCTTCCTTTCCGGCTTGCAGCTCAGAAAGTTTGCCTTCTACTTCGGTCAGAACCTTTTGCGTATCTTCTGCTTGCTGTTTAAGCGATTGATTCTCTTCGCTCTTTGCGGTAATATCGTTCTGTAATTGTTGGTATGTGGTCTGCAATTCGCGCAATTGCTTCTGAGCGTTCGCTTCGGCTTCTGCTTTATCCGCTTGCAATTGCTTATATTCGTTTTGTAATTCCTTTAATTGAGTTTCGATTTTTGTTTCTGTTTTCGCTTTATCCGCTTGCAATTGCTGGAAAGCGTTTTGCAGGTCATCCAGTTTAGCGTTAGCATTTGCTTCGGCTTCGGCTTTCTCTTTCTGTAGTTGTGAATAAGAATTTTGTGATTCCGAATAAGAGTTCTGTAATTCCGAGAACTTGCTTTCAGCTTCCGCTAAAGCCTTCTGCGCTTCTTCGGCCTGTTGCTTTTGTAATTGATTAGCTTTGACCAGTTCTGCATTTAGTGCAGTCAGTTGGTCGGAAAGCTTTTTAGCTTCGGCTTCCAACTCTTTTATGCGGTTTTCTGCATCTTCTTTTTCTTTAAGCAAAGCCTCGTTCTGCAGTTTCAGGTTTACCAGCTGCTCATTGCTTTGCTGCAAACTATCGCATTCGGCCTCTTTAGCCTTCTGTAAGTCAGTAACGCCGCTCTGTAGGCGAGTTATCTCTTCCTGTAGGTTAGATATATTCTTTTGCAATTCGGTTACAGCCGCTTGCGACTGCGTAAGCTCTTCTTGCGTCTTAGTTAATTCCTCTTGCGTTTTAGTCAGCTCCTCTTGCGTTTTAGTCAGCTCCTCTTGCGCTTCGCTAAGTTGCGTACGCTTGTATGCCGCCTCTTTATTAGCGTCTTTTACGTCGAATGATAACTGCTGCGTTTTTATATTAAGAGAATTATTATCCTCTTGCAACTGCTCGATATCTACACCTGTAAGTTTCTTTATAAGATGAAATGTAAGTTTGCCCATATATCTAATACTTGTCCTAACGGAAGGATGTGATTATAATAGTTTTTGTTAAATGGAAAATATATGCAAACATACATAATTAATATTAAAAAGCCAATCTTCGTTTGGACGAATTAATTAGGCGTGATGAATAATTATCGACGAAAAACACAGCTATACAAACTTTGCACTATCTTTGTGCAACGTAAAAATAGCTTCGTGCTGTATTTTTTAATAGATATGATGGAAGATAATTATAGTAAATTTATAAGGGGAAACCGAGGAAACAGTTTAATAAACCAACGCTTGATACTGAAGATACTGGGCGTATTGCTCTTTATAGAGGGGTTAGTGTTTTTAGTGTGCGCAGGTGTGGGACTGCTGTATAGAGAGAAAGACTACATCTACTTTATCTATTCACTTCTCGCCACATCGGGGGTAGGCGCATTGTTCTTGTTCTTAGGCAAGGGATCCGAAAACAAACTGACCCGTCGCGACAGTTACTGCATCGTAACTTTTACATGGTTACTGTTTTCGTGTTTTGGTGCTATGCCGTTCTGGCTCAGCGGAGAAGTGGATAATATAACCGATGCCTTTTTCGAGACCATGTCGGGTTTCACTACAACCGGAGCTTCTGTGCTTAATAACATAGGGTCGCTTTCGCACGGTATGCTGTTCTGGCGAAGCCTTACACAGTGGATAGGTGGTATGGGAATAGTGTTCTTTACGATAGCCGTACTGCCGATATTCGGCATAGGAAACCAAACCCTCTTCTCTGCGGAAGCCACTGGTGTGATGCACGATAAGATTCATCCTAAGATAAGCGTAATGGCCAAGCAGTTATGGAGTGTATATCTTATACTTACAGTTACAGAGACGGTTCTTCTTTTGCTGGGAGGCATGAATCTGTTTGATGCCGTGTGTCATTCGTTCTCTACCACTAGCACCGGAGGCTATTCTACCAAGCAGGTCAGCGTGGCTTATTGGAACTCGCCGTTTATAGAGTATGTTATAGCCGTATTCATGGTGCTGTCGGGCGTTAGTTACTCTCTCTACTTTATGTGCCTGAAAGGACGTTTCAAGAACTTGCTTAAGGACGACGAAATTAAGTGGTTCTTCACTTCGGTAGGAGTTATTACGCTGCTAATTACCGTGTCGCTGGTTTATCATAACCATTACGGAGTGGAAGAGGCATTTCGTAAGGCTTTCTTCCAAGTGGCATCGGTACATACATCTACCGGATTCGCTACCGACGACTATAATCTGTGGGCTCCATATACATGGCTCTTCATCATTTACGCCATGCTGATGGGCGGATGTACCGGCTCTACCGTAGGAGGTATAAAAGGAATCCGTTTTGTAATTGTTATGCGTAATATCAAGAATGAGTTCAGCCGCCTTATCCATCCGCGTGCTGTACTGCCCGTCAAGGCCAATGGTCAGGCTCTTTCGTCGGCATTGATATCTACTGTTTCTACCTTTATTCTGCTTTACTTTACCTGCCTTTTCATAGGATGGTTTGTGCTGATGGTGATGGGAATAGACATGGTAGAAGCCTTCGGACTTTCAGTGTCTGGTTTGGGTAATGTAGGACCCGCACTCGGAGCCTTCGGCCCCGAATATTCATGGGACGCTTTGCCCGACGCCGCCAAATGGTTTCTGTCATTTCTTATGCTTATAGGACGTCTTGAAATTTTCGGTGTTTTGGTAATGCTTGCACCAAGTTTTTGGCATAAAAGGTAGCTATTTAATTGATTTATGATTAGATTTTGTCTATTTTACTCTGTTTTTTTTTCTAATCATTTGTTAGTTATTGGTCTGAAATATTATTTTTGCATTGATTTTATATAAAAACATGTGGGCTTGAGCAGGCTCTAGTAAAAATGGGATTGGAGTCTGCCAAAATGAGAGAATTGAAATGGATAAAAATACTATGGTTCCTGGAAATTTGAAGATGCCTTTAGACAAAATCAAAGCTGTTCTTGACGCTGCCGCTGTAGGGGTTTATCGGATAATCTTAACTTCAGGATGTAAGCCTCGGATGGAAGCATCTGCTAAAATGCTTGAACTTCTGGGGCTTGAAAGAAATTGTAATCTATCTGAAGAAGAAGTCTATGAATATTGGTTTTCAAGGGTTTGTTCGGATTCGATAGATTTGGTAAAATCTACGATGAAACAGATAAATGCCGGGGTACAGCGTGAGGCGGTGTATAAGTGGGATAATCCTAAACTTGGCCTCAGGTATGTGAGATGCGGCGGTGTATGCGAAATCCTTGATGACGGTACATGTATAATAGAGGGTTATCATTCTGATATAACCGAAGAGATGGACCAACGCTTGCGGGATGAGATTGTGCTGAAAGCGTTTGCCAGCATATTCTATTGCCTGTTCTATATAGATTTAGATAAAGATACGTATGTGGCGTACTTCAATCGGTTTGAAAAAGCGGCAAGGGTTATTCCAAAAACCGGATGCTTCAGCAAAGCGCTTTCTATTTTGCCCGAAAGACTTTGTCCGACTTCTGAAAAAGAGAAAATGCGTCAGTTTGCCGATCTGTCTACACTGAAACGTAGATTGAAAGATCAGAATTATATAAGCATAAAATATAGAGGAATAGAGGTGTCATGGTTGCGTTTGGCGTTTGTGGTAAGCGGACGCCATGCCGATGATACCCCGCACTATCTGGTAGCAACGGTGACAGATATCAGCGAAGAGATGGAGAAAGACGCGCAAAAGCTGAAGCATATGAAGGAGAGTATCGAGGCCAATCGCTCTAAGACGATGATGCTTCAAAATATGACGCACGAGATACGAACTCCGCTGAATGCCATGTTCGGATTCTCGCAGCTGCTCAGTATGCCCGAAGAAACTGTTTCAAACGATGAGAAGAGGGAGTATTTCAACTACATTTATAATAGCTTCAATATGTTGTCTATGCTTATAGACGACGTGCTTGACATGGCAAATGCTGAACATGGTAACTATAAGATTCAGAAAAGCGAGTTCAAGGTAAACGAAATGTGCCGAAGTGCCGTACAGATGGTGGAAATGCGACTCATGGCAGGGGTGAAGATGTATTTTACCTCTGAGGTGGACGATAATTATACTGTGGTGTCTGACTGCAGGCGCATACAGCAAGTGCTTATTAACTTCCTGACTAATTCATGTAAGCATACCCGTAAGGGAGAGATACATCTGCATCTGTCTACTACCGAGAATCCGGGACGACTTACGTTCTCGGTTGCGGATACTGGTACCGGTGTGTCAAAAGATGTAGCTAAAGATGTATTCGAACGCTATAAGAAGGCCGATGATAACACTCAAGGTTCGGGCCTTGGACTTAATATTTGCAAGACCATTGCCGATAAACTTGGTGCAGAGATAAAATTAGACGAAACCTACACCGGAGGAGCGCGTTTCGTGTTTGTCCTTCCGATTGGATAAGATTACATCATATTTAAAACTAAGATAAAGTATGACGAGAGACATCTATTGGGTGGTAGCATTAGCCTTCGGCTTTATACTGCTGCTGATATTGTGTAGAGAGAAAAACAGAATCAAGGATGACTTTGGTGGGGTAACTCGTGCTTTTTTCTTCTTGGGCATTGCTGCTTTCATCTTTTGCGTGATGGATATGCTATGGGAGCTTTGCTGCAGTCATGTGATAAATAATGGCACGGCGCTGTTTGTGTGCTCTACTGTCTTTTTCATAGTGCCTGTTTTCACTGTGATGTCTTGGCTATACTTTGTACTTAAGTATGTAAAGTGTAAGAAGCAGTGTCTAACGGTATTTTTAGGACTATATGGAGCGATAGCTGTGGCGCAGATTGCGTTGGTTATATATAACATCTTTGATCACGTAATATTTAGTGTAGTAAACGGTGAATACGTAATAGGGACGTTTCGTCCTATAACGTTTATCTTTCATTTCGGTGCGTATGTCATTATGGCATTATGTATGCTGGTGGCGATATTCCACAACGGTTTCAGATATAAGGAGTTCAAAGGAAAGTTCGGGGCTGTGCTCATAGCGTCTGCTGTCCCTTTGTTCTTTGGTTTACTTCAGTACAAGTATCCCGAAGCGCCTTTCAACAGTATGGGTATGTCGCTGTCATACCTCACCATATATATATATGCGGTGTCGGTAGACCGTGAAAGACTTACTCAAGGCAAGAATGTTTTCTTGCAGAACATGAGCCATGAGATACGTACCACGCTAAACTCGGTATACGGTTTTGCACAATTGCTTTCTCTGCCCGACGGTACATGGACCGACGAGGAGCGTAAGGCATACGCCAAGCATATTAACGACAGCTATAATATGCTCGACATGCTGCTAAACGACCTTATGGTTTCTACACGATACAACACCCATAATTACAGCATCGAAATAAAGCCGATGAATGTAAGGGTAGTATGCGAAGACGCTATTCAAGCCTTGGAAGTATGCCGACCGGCAAGTGTGGAGCTGAAAATGGTGTCTACATTGCCCGAAGACTTTATCATAGAAAGCGACGGACGACGGATACGTCAGGTGTTGCAGAATATGCTTACCAACGCTTGCCAGTTTGTAAGCAAAGGTGTGATAGAACTGAATGTAAGCTTGCAAGACGATGATTTGGTATTTATGGTAACTGACAATGTGCCGAGAATAAACAACAAACTGAATGACAAAACTCCGGCAGAACTGCATAACAACCGTATGGAGGGGATAGGATTGCGATTGCAGATATGCGAGGTTATGGCACGCAAGCTTGGCGGTAGCATGTATAAAGACGTAGATTACACAAAAGGTACAAGATATATATTTTCAATAAAAACAAAATAATTTATATAACAACTATGACGAACGTTTCTATTAGAAGTGTGATTAAGACGAGAGGGTTATTATTTTTTATGACCGCAATGGCGTTTACGGCATGTACATCGGACTTTTCAGATTCTGACGCTACAACAGCTACGGACGAGATGAGTACGGAAGTATATGCGATGGGTAAGCTTTTGGACGGCAGTGGCTCACGCTCTAGAGCGTATGAAAGCGAAGCTCTGTCGCGTGCGGCACAAGTCGTAAACTATGCTGACGCTTATTTCTTTATAAGAATAGATAGCCGTATTCCGGAATTGGTGGGCAACTACAATCCTGATGACTACTTGCCATGGAATAACGGTTCTGTATTTAAACCGGAAAATAAAGGTAAGGTGAACTTGGACTATCCTTATTGGAATATTTCTTCTACTTATGGTGTAGGTAAGTATCTCTACGATACAAGCGGTAAGTCTGTAGAAACAATTATCGATGATGTGCCTACATTCGCGTCATTGATGAGCGTAAATAAGAAAGGTTCGGCTCTCGACGCTAACATCGATACAGAGAATCTCAAGATTATATGGTATGTAGCTAAATATACCTTTGGCATTTGGCACGTAGACGGCGTGTTGACATTCAAGAGCACAGACGATATTACCGAAGTTCCGGGCGTTAGCAAAGATCCGAGTTTCGAGAACAAGGCAGAAGAGCCAACTCCGCTTCCTTCGCTCGGCGGTAAGGGTAATATCGAAGTCGATATTCATCAGCAGCAACATGGCGACTGGCAGGAAATTAAAACCTCAGTTCATGTTCGCGACCTCGTGGAGAAGGTAACAGTTGAGATTCCTCTGGAATATGATAACATTGCCGAAGCCGACGATTTCGCTATCCGTACTTATGACCTTGAGCTGGAATCAAAGGTGTTTATCAACAAGACTGAGTACACACTTGACAGCACAAATCCTGTTAAGGTAACCATCGAACATAAGGCTGACAAGGCAGTGTTTACCATAGTGTGCACAGACGAAAAATACCTTAAGGCTCTGCGCAAGGAGTATGGCGACGGTGTGACTATCGAAATTCATACTTATCCTAAAAACATCTCTAAAGATGTAGTTTGGACCAAGCTTCAAAGCTCTGAAGTCAAGGTTTCACCTTCTACATACGAAAACTTGATTTTCAAGGGAGCCACTAGCGCGTTTTTTTCTAAATAACCTTAAAAAAAGTATTTAGTTGTGGTAGAATATCCCAACGGACAAGGAGTTGATTTCTACGGGTTCGAAGTGATAGGTTTTTATTTTAAACGCTTCTTACTCTACTATTCTGACTATGCACTGAATATCCGTCTTCTATACGGACTGATATTCTGGTGCATAGTCACTATGATTATATTGTTCTTCCTGTTCATCAGGTCGATAAGGCGTACCCGCAAGCGGAAGCGCGAGTATGACAAGGCTCATAAAGAACTCTACAATGGTTTCTATCAGATATTGATTATGGCAGAGAGACCCAGCGTGGAGGAGGTGGAGGCTGCATGTGGCATGACGCTCGATGATATGCAGAAGCGTTACCGAAGCGCTACGTTGTCTCGACTTATCTCTGAGATATGTATGGACCTTAGTCGAGAGCTGGACACTATTCCCAATGCTGATGTGCTCTGTTCGCTTACGGGCGTGAAGACTCTTTATGAGAAGAACCTGGTTACTAAGCACAATGTGTTCCTTACTCTGCAGAATCTTGCCAACATGCACATACCGGTCAGCGAGGGACTTCTGGCTATATATACCAACTGTTTCGACGCTAACATGCGCCGCATGGCCCGTATTTGCTATATCATATCGTCGAATGCCGCTCCGTATCAATATCTCATGGAAGACTTCAATGATAAGTTGGGCTTGTGGCAAATCATGATGTTGCACCGCCAGTTTGGTTGGGTAAGAGCCAACGAACGGCAGATGCCTCAGTTCTCTGTGATGGCGCACGAGGTGAAAGATGAAGATTCGGTGGCATTCCTTATCAGGGAAATAGCGTACTGGGGTAGCGAGGAAGAAAAATCGGGATTGCACCAATGGTTCCTGTCGCCCAATTATAAATATCGTGTAGCCGCATTCGATGCGGTGTCAATGTTGCGCGACAAGAGACAAGAGCAAGCTGCCATCGATTCTTACGACGCTCAACCGGAATTCATTCGCCAAGAGGTGCTGAAAGTTATTCATTCCATCAACTCTGGTTTGCATACCGACTTCTTTGTGCGGGCTTACCGTACTTCTACGCTGAAACAGACGCGCGAGGTTGCCTTGGCTTGTCTTTATAATTACGGTCACGATGGACGCCGCACTTTCGAAATGGTGAGAGATGAAGTCATCAATAACCCTGCCGACCGTATGCTGATGGATCAAATTGACTCAATAGGAGTCCTTAATCAAATGAGAATGCTTTAACATTATGTGGGAGTTTATATTATATTTCTTTGGATACGTAATCTTTGGCTATTCGTTGTTGTTGCTGGCATCCTACATCATGCTGCTGATATTCGCTTATCAGTACAGTAAAGGCTGTAAGCGATGGTCGGACGACTATATTCGGCACATGGTGCAGAGTTCTCCTTATGTGCCGGGCATCTCTATCGTGGCTCCGGCATATAATGAAGAGAAGACCATTATCGATAACGTGCAGTCACTGCTTAGGATGGACTATCCCAACTTTGAGGTTTGCATCGTGAACGACGGTAGTAAGGATAAGACTCTTGAGTTGCTTATCGATACCTTCGATATGGTGGAGGTGCCGTTTGAATATGTTTCGAAAGTGAACTGTGCGCCTTTCAAGCGTTTGTTCCGTTCGGCCAATCCTAAATATTCCAGACTGATAGTAGTAGATAAGGTGAACGGTGGTACCAAGGCCGATGCCGTAAATGCCGGACTGAACGTAATCACTAATCCCTTCTTCATTAATACCGACGTAGACTGTATCTTGGCTAAGGACGCCATGTATCAGTGCGTATTCCCGGTTATTACAGACGAAACCATCATAGCCGTATCGGGAACCATGTCAATGAGTAACGGTTCTACCATCGACAACGGTGAGCTGGTAGATATTCGCCCGTCGAACCGCCCCATTCCGCTGTTTCAGGACTTGGAGTATAAACGCTCGTTCCTTGTAGGTAAGATGGGATGGAGTAAGATTAACGCCATGAACAACGTTTCGGGTGGATACGGACTGTTCTCTACCGAAGTCGTTATCGGCGCCGGCGGATACAGTAGCTCTTCATTCGCCGAGGATATGGATATGATAACCCGTATGATTGCGTATTGCTGCGATTTCAACCGTGTATATAGGGTAGTGCAGATTCCGCATAACTGCTGCTGGACAGAAGGTCCGTCTAACCTGCGAATGCTTTATCGTCAGCGTACCCGTTGGGGCCGTGGATTGATACAGATGATGTGGGAGCACCGCCGTCTTTTGTTCAACCGTAAGTATAAGCGATTGGGACTCATTACCATGGTCTATACATTCCTCTTCGAGTTTATGGCCCCCATCATAGAGAGCGTAGGTTTATTGTTGATGATTTACCTGGCGTTTACCGGAGGTGTAAACTGGGATACTTTCTTCGTGACATTCTTCGCTATCTACATATTCAGTTTCATGCTTTCGGCATTCGTGGTGTTCTACGACTTTATCTTAGGGTCATCGTATACCAAGCTGAGAAGTTATCTGAAACTACTGTTGGCGGCGGCTTTGGAACCGATAATTTATCACCCCATCATCGTATTTTGCTCTATAGTAGGATACTTTAAGTACGTAACTCGTCAGAAGGCCGTATGGAAGGCTATGGAACGTACGGGTATGAAACGTTCTACTACGGCAGCGACGGCAAGCCCGTCGGGAGCAGGAGCGACAACTAAATAGTATAGCATGATGAAAAAGGTTAAGATACACAGATTATATACTGCGTTGCTGCTGGCCGCGTTGATAGCACCGCCTATGGTGGCGCAAGAGCGACAGAACAGCCGACGCAATGATAACTATACGCCTACCAAGAAAGGTACACCGGGTTATTACGACCAAAAGGTACGTCAGATGTTTAAGCAAGGCGACTGGGAGGGCGGAAAGACTCTGCTCGACGAGGGGCTTGCCAAGTATCAAACCGTATCTGGACTGAATGAACTGATGGGTTCTTATTGGCTGCACCATAAAGACTATGACAAGGCTCGCTATTTCCTTATCCGCTCACTGCGCGATGACAACAAGAACCCGCAGTCATTGCAGATGCTGATGAAGATAGAAGAGGAGACCAAGCATTACAGTTCGGCCATAGTTTATTGCAACGAATTGCTTGAACAGGCTCCTTATGAATACACTTTGTGGCGTAAGAAGATAGAACTATTCCGCTTGCAGGGCAACGAGGTTGAGGCGGCGCGTATGCTGAAGCGATTGGGAGAGATTTACCCCGACCGCATGGAGGTGAAGAAAGAAATAGCGTGGGACTATGAAGAGAAATATCGCAAGTACCGAAAGGACGGCGACATTGCCGGACAGGAGGAGATGCTGAGAAACTTGGTTAAACTATCGCCTAAGGATGCCGAGTTCCAGATGGCGCTGTGTAATCTGCTGCTTAACTCCGGTCGTACGGGCGAGGCTATCGATGTGGCAGGATATGCCGCAACCATCGTTTCGCAACCTTATCCTTTTGTTGAGAAGAAGGCCGCTATACTTGGCGATCTCTCTCGCTATGACGAGGCATTGTCTTATCTGCGCAGCGTGCAGAGAGGGATGCCGGCATTGGCATCCCATCGTATGCAGTTGGCACGTTTGATAAGCAATCTTGAGAAGGAGTCGGCTAACGTGGCTTTACGAAACGATGCTTATACCGCTTACGCCAAACTTTATGAAAGAGAGCATTCAGAAGAAGCGTTGACTTATTTGCTCAATACATCCATGTCGCGCGGCTACCTTGACGATGCTTTGGTATATATCCGTGAGGCGCGTCGTAGGCATGGCGATACGCAGAATCTGCTTTACCGCGAGTATACCGTGCTTCGCCGTCTGGGATATACCAATGCGGCGATAAATATGCTAGAGACTATCCATACTAAATGGCCCGACGATGTTGATGTCAATAATGAGCTGTGCGGCATCCGTATGGACGATGTGCGCCGAATGATGGACTTTGAACAGTACGATGAAGCCATACCCATGCTTGAAAGAGTGAGAGAATATAAGGTAGACGATGATACCCATGCAGCCATAGAAAGAAGATTGTTTACCTGTTACGTAAAGGCCGGACAACGTGCCAAGGCTTTGCATCAGTTGGAAAGAATAAGCAACGACCCGCTGGTACAAGCCGGATTGCTCGAAGAGGTGGAGTTGCCTTTCATTAAGGAACTCATGGCGCAGGGACGTATGCATCAGGCTGAGGCCGAGATTCAGAAGGTGCTTGAGTTGGGAGAGCCTTCGGCTGATATACTTCGTATGGCCATCACTACTGCTATGGTTCTGAAGAAGAATAACCAGGCTCGCGTATTGGTGGATATCGGTCAGGAACGATTCCCGGAAGACCCTTACTTCATTCTGAAGGATGCGCAGCTGAAGGCTGGAAAAGGCGATTTCGAGACTGCTCTGAATTTGCTTAAGCCTATGCTCGATACATACAGCGGTGATAATGCTGTTATAGACGCATATGCTGATTGTAGCGAGGCGCTTGCCATGAAGCATCTCAAAGAAAAGAATTTCGATGAGGCCATGCGCCTTGTCGATGATGGTTTGGTGTATAGTCCCAATAACCAGATGCTTATTCTTGCTAAGTCTATGATTTACGAGGCGCAGAAAGACTGGGATAATGCCATAGAGACATACCGAGAATACCATCCTGCTATGGGTGAGTTGCGTGAGTACAAGTTGCGTATGGAGGCATTGCGCCGACATCTCATGAAAAATCAGTTGCTGATAGATTACCAGAGAGCGAGGCCTTCAGATTATGATGGTATAACTTCGGCGGGGACTATCACCTATACCCGATACGCTAAGATTAATGCCTATAGTTTGGGCATGACTTATGCCGGACGCGATGGACTTATACATAATGCCGCCAATACTGACTCTATCGGTGGAACAGGTTTTCAGGTTACAGGCGAGTGGCAGCATGAATGGAATAGCCGATTCACTACCAACCTTACGGTGGGAGGGGCCAACAAGTTCTTCCCGAGAGTGAAGGTGGGATTGGCAGGAAGCTACAGTCTGCGTAATGACTGGACCGCAAAAGGCGATGTGTCATACCGATTGATTGGCCCTGGCGATAAAGCTAACACTTCGCTTATAGGCTTAGGCGTTGGAGCTAATAAAGAGATTGATCATTTCAGCTTCGGAGCCGATGCGCACGCATTCGCCATGATGGGAAAGCAGACCGATTATTTCGGTGGAAAGTTCTTCGTCAGCGGTGGGCTGGTGGCCAAGTGCTATCCGTTCGACGGAAGTCGCACGCATCTGTTCTTGTCGGGAAGCGTTGGTACCGCGCCCGATTTATCCGTGATAGACAACACCATGCCTACAAAGTTCAATCAGCTTAATACCATGCTCAACTTTGGCGGTATGTATGTAATAAACTCCGTGTTAGATTTCGGCTTGTCCGGACTGTGGTATACCATGACGCTCGATTCAAGTTCGGCAGCCAAGGCAAGTTATAGTAAGAACTACTTATATTTTAACGCAAATGTTACGATACATTTCTAAAAGCATCACCGTATTGCTTACAGCATTGGTGGTAGGAGGCTGTTCGGGTACGGCACAGACCGTAAAAGAAAACTCTAAAGCCGAATACCACGGACTATATACGCCTTCTAACACCGCCAGCGTGCAGAAGGCACTTAACACCAATCACCCCGATTACGACTGGGGATTGTGGGGGCATAACTTGGGAAAGATTATCCAAGACGATGCCACAGACGATATGTATGCTATGGTAGACGGAAAGCGAAACAAGAAACAGTTGTGCTTTTCGAGCGATGATTTGTATAAAGCCGTCCGCAGCTACATTATCGACCAGTATGGATATGGCACCGACGAGTATAGCGAGCGCATCAGCATAATGCCTATGGATAATAAGATGGCATGTACCTGCGCTAAGTGTAAGGCCAAAGGCAATACAAATACCAACGCTACTCCGGCGGTATCCTATTTCGTGTCGCGTTTGGCAAATGAGTTTCCTAAGCATAACTTCTACACCTCGGCTTATCATACTACCAAGGCTGTGCCAGCTAAGCCCTTGCCGCAGAACGTTGGGGTATTCATTTCGAGCGTATCTATGCAGATGCGTATCGATTTCTCTAACGCCAAAGGTTACACCGAGTTTGTATCAATGGTGAAAGAATGGAAGAAGAAGTGCGATAGAATACTTGTTTGGGATTACGAGCGCAACTTCGACGATTATCTTTCTCCCTTCCCGTGTCTGCTGGCCATGCAGTCGCGCTTGCAGTTATATAAGAAATTAGGTGTAAGCGGAGTTTTCATAAATGGCAGCGGCGATGATTATTCGGCTTTCGATGATATGCAGACCCATGTGTTGGCTCTGCTTATGAACAATCCCGATACCGATGTGCGCACTGCCGTAAGTCAATACTTCGAAGAGTACTATCCGCATACAGCTGATGTGCTGACCAACTATTATTGGGGATTGGAATCTCGCCTTAAGGCTACAAACCATGCCTTGCCGCTGTACGGTACCATGCAGGATATGTGCGAATCTTATCTCGATGCCAAAGAGTTCGTTCGTTTCCGCAGCGAGCTTGACGCCAAGAGCAAGCAAAGCACCGGCGATGAGAGAAAACGTCTTAACGCACTGCTTACGGGCTTCGCCTACACCCAGCTTGAGATGTACCGCACAGGTATTTTGCCTAAAGACGTAGAAATGGCCATCGAGATGAAAGAAATACTGAAAGGTCACAGCGAACTTAAAAACATGAAGAACCGCGATGAGGTAGGTCATACCATAGATGATTATTTGAAATTATGGAAATGAAAATAAAATCTGTAGAAAATGCTCTCCTTGGCGTTGTATTGGCTTTGGCGCTAATGCTGTCGGCTTCGTCTTGTCATAAGAAACTTGGGCCTACCGCCATACGTATAGAAGACTCCATACGTCATTATCCCGCCACCATCCTTGGCGATGATTTGGAGATGGTGTATGTGGTTCGTAACATAGGCAATGATGTACTTGTCATTACCGATATGCAGCCATCGTGTCCTACCTTAGAGGTAGATTCTAAGAATGTCTCAATGATACCACCTGGTAGCGAGGCGCACCTTAGGTTCATCTTTCATTCTGATAAGAACATCGGTTGGGCTCGTCATTGCGTACGTCTGTTCGGCAATATCGCCCCTGAGGGCATGGCAATGATTATATTCGATACGCACGTGGTAAGACCCTCCATCGATTTGTCGGATTATGAAGAGTATTATCAGGAGAAGCTGAAGAACAGCGGAGAGAATATACTCGACGAGAACAAGGGTGCAAAAGAGTATTACACCGACAGTATAACTGATAGCAGAGACATTATAAACGATAGACATCGCTACATAGACCATATGGGCGAATAACTTACGGAGAGAAATATCAAACAGCATATATTAAAATAGGAAGGACAAACAACACATATTATATTATGAAACAAATAGCAGGAATTGATACAAACAGACTAAAGCTTCTTCTGGTAGACGATATCCCTTTAAATTTAATTCTGCTGGATAAGATGCTTAAGCCATACGAGTTTCAGATAGTTAAGACCAACAACGGTCGCGAGGCTTTAGAGCAGATACAGGCTGTTCAAGACACGCCCGAGGCTTTCGACTTAGCCATTGTAGACATAATGATGCCCGAGATAGACGGCTATCAGGTGCTGGAGTACGTGCGTAGAGGATGCCCTGACGGACAATTCAGCATAACCCCGAAGACCAAAGAAGAGTTTCCTATCATCATTCTCTCTGGCATGAATTTTAACGACGATGTTACAAAGGGTCTGTCACTTGGAGCCAATCAGTTCCTCACCAAGCCGGTAGTAATGGAACGCCTTTATGCGGCGGTAGATGAAGAACTCGAAAAGAAAATTCAGGCGGTAGGCGCAAGCTTTGCAAAATAAGCATGGCGCAAACAGCACAAGCAGCAAAATAAAACTGTATTTTTGCCCACGCAATATAAAAATAGAAGAAAATGCAGAAAAAAGACATTCCTGTACTGCTCCTGACCGGTTATCTGGGCAGTGGAAAGACTACTTTGGTAAACCATATTCTCGCTAACGAGAAAGGAATAAAGTTCGCGGTTATAGTAAACGATATAGGCGAGGTTAACATTGATGCCGACCTCATTCAGAAGGGTGGCGTTGTAGGCAAGAAAGATGATAGCCTTGTGGCGCTGCAGAACGGATGTATCTGCTGCACACTGAAGATGGACCTTATAGAACAGATATTCGACCTTATGAAGATGCAGCGTTTCGATTACATCGTTATCGAGGCGAGCGGTATCTGCGAACCGGAACCGATAGCTCAGACCATTTGTTCTATTCCGCAGATGGGTGGCGCTTATGTTAAGTACGGAGTGTGCCGTCTTGATAGTATAGTAACCGTGGTCGATGCGCTTCGCCTTCAGAGCGAATTCGCTTGTGGCGACGAACTTACACGTAAGCACATTGATGAGGAGGATATAGAAAATCTTATTATCCAGCAGATAGAATTCTGTAATATCATATTGCTGAATAAGGCTTCCGAGGTTAAGCCCGAAGAGTTGGCTCGTATCAAGCAGATACTTCACACATTGCAGCCCGCCGCCGAGATTATAGAATGCGATTATGCCGATGTGGATATTGATAAGCTGATAAATACTCACTTGTTTAATTTCGAGAGAGTGGCTACTTCTGCCGGATGGATTCGCGAGATAGAGCGTCAGGCTACCGAAGAAGAGGAGCACGAGGCTAAGGCGGATCATCATCACCATCATGATCATGAAGAGCATCATCACGAAGATGAGCATCACCATCACGATGACGATGATGACGACGATGATCACGACCACGAAGACCACCATCATCACGACCATGAGGGCGGCGAAGTGGAAGAGTACGGCATAGGTACGTTTGTTTATTACCGTCGTCCGGCGTTCAATTTGAATAAGTTCGATCATTTTGTTGCTACCAAGTGGAGTAAGAACATTATCCGTGCCAAGGGTGTATGCTATTTCAGCAATAACCGTGATATGTCGATGTTGTTCGAACAGGCTGGAGTGCAGAAGAAGATTACTCCCGCAGGATTGTGGTACGCCACAGCTCCCGAGGAGGATTTGATTCAGTTGATGCAGCAAGAGCCGGGACTTATGCGCGACTGGGACGAGAAGTATGGCGACCGTATGCAGAAAATAGTATTCATTGGTCAGCACCTCGATAAGGAACAAATCACTCGCGACTTAGACGAGTGTCTGGAGTAACGGGCGAAGGTGTATCATAAGTAATATATAGCGGACTGAAATTCCATCGATTATTCGTTGGTTTTTCAGTCCGTTATTTTTTTTCTGTGTTGCGAAACATATTTTACACCCTTTCAGTGAGAATAAATGTTAAAAACACGCGCCTTTCTCTAATATGAATCAATTTGAACTTAATGTATTCATAAAAAAGCCTTTCTTTTGTATGAAAAATACAAAAAGATGAAAAAACACTATTACTATTTAATTACTTGCCTTACCGCACTGCTTTTGGCAGCGTGCCAAAATGAAACACCTGTAGAAAGGACACACAGAGCGGAATTCAAACTTACATTGGCGGGAGAGATAGACCAACTCTACCTAAGCCGAGTTAATGATAATGGTTTTGCCGACGGTGATGTGATGGGAGTGTACGTGGTAGATTACGTAAGCCAGCAGCCAGGCAAATTGCAGGCATCAGGCAATAGGGGTACTAATGTTAAACATACTTTCGATGAACCCAACTTTAAATGGAATTCTTCTTACGATATATATTTTCGCGACGATAAGACTCCGGTAGACATCTACGGATATTATCCATATTCCGCAAATAATCCCGAAGCCCCGGAAAATTATGCTTTCCAAGTACAGCACGACCAGCAGATTGCCGCTCACGATGGTCTACTGAGCGGTTATGAGCGGAGCGATTTCTTATGGGGAAAGGTAGCGAAGGTCTATGCTACAGAACACGTTATCCGCTTGCCTCTAAAGCATCGCCTTGGCAATGTATGTGTAAAGCTGAAAGAAGGCAAAGGCTTTTCGCAAGGCGAATGGGCGGAGCTTAAAAAGACGGTGATGGTGCTTAATACTACCACCGACGCATTGATAAACCTTTCTACCGGCGAGTGTACACCGCAAGGCGAAGCTAAAGAGGCAGGCATCTTGCCCCACGAGCACGAAGGCGAGTACCGTGCCATTGTAGTGCCGCAAACAGTGGGTAGTGGCAAGACTCTTTTTTCTATTACTGTAGGAAGCGTGGCTTATAAGTTCTCTAAAGATGTAGCTACGGTTTACGAGGCAGGCAAAATGACCAACTTTACCATAGAAGTAAATAAGAAAGCCGCTACAGGCGACTATGAATTCCGTCTTACTGACGAGAGCATTGCTCCGTGGGAGGCAGACATTGCTTCGCACGAAGGAAACATGAAAGAGTATGTGGTGATTAATGTGCCTAAGGCAGGTACGCTGAAAGAATGCATCGCAGCGGCGGGTAAAGACTATACACGCATACAGAGCTTAAAGATTACAGGGCAAATAGAGATGGTAGACTTTGTCTTTATGAAAGGCATGAAGAATCTATCTGCGCTGAATTTGAAAGAAGTTAAGATAATGAAAAGCGATGATGGATATTACGCAGAGGATATGATACCGATAGATGCCTTTGCCAGTGGGTTAAGTGGTGATGGCAATGTTCCACGTATTTATAATTTAGTATTGCCGGATAATTTAAAGGCTATAGGTTATAGGGCTTTCGGTAATCAATCTCTTAGCGGTTCTTTAATTATTCCGGAAGGAGTGAAAGAAATAAGAGAAATGGCATTTAGGGAGTGTAATAATTTAACGGGAACATTATCATTGCCTTCTACATTAGAGATAATTGGTGGTCAAGCCTTTTTTGGGTGTGGATTTACCTGTGAATTGTTGTTGCCTCAGAATTTAAAAGAAATAGGTGCCGAGGCATTCCACGATTGCGGTGGCTTTTATGGAAATCTTATTTTACCTGAAGGATTGTCGAAAATAGAAAGTAGTGTGTTTTATATGTGCAGAAATCTGACTGGAAATTTGATAATTCCTCAGAATGTAAAAGAAATAAAGAGTGAAGCATTCAATTATTGCCACGGATTGAATGGAAGATTAATACTTCCAGAAGGATTGGAATATATAGAATATCAAGCTTTTCATTTGTGTAATTTTAGAGGACCATTGATTTTGCCGCCAACATTGAAAAGTATAGGCAGTGAGGCTTTCGGAAATAATATGTTCTCTGGATAATTAAAGCTTCCTTCATCATTGCTGGAATTAGGCTCTAATGCTTTCGCTGGTTGTTCTCGCATTAGCGGTACATTAGAAATCCCTGATAATATAACGGCTATCAAGGAATATACGTTTGCTAGTTGTAGCAGTATAGAAAAACTTGTTTTACATTCTAAAATTGATGTAATTAAGTCTGGTGCATTTCAAGATTGTTTTGGTTTAGGAAGCATTGTCTGCAATGCGGTAAATCCGCCTTATGTAGAAAGCTCAGCTTTCGATCGTGTATATAAAAGTAATGTTGTAGTAGAGGTGCCCGAAGCATCTTTGGAGGCTTATCGTACGGCATCCGGATGGAGTGATTTCAAGAAAATTGTGGCGCATCATGAATTGATATGTAGTCCTGACTCTGTAGTTGCGCTTAATGCATCACTACAGAAAAAGTTGGTTATTAATGCCGAAAGCGATTGGGAAGTAGAAAAATGCCCATCGTGGTGTCATTTGGATAAGACTTCCGGTTCTAAGAAAACCGAAGTAACGCTTACTATAGATGCACTTGCCAAGGGACAAAAACCTCGTGAAGACGATATCGTATTTGTTCTGAAAGATAAAGGCTATACCACCAGCTGCGGCGTATCGCAATGCAGTTATGATTATGACGAAGACGAAGTTATTACCCTGCAGAAAGCTACTCGTGGAAATGGCGTGAACTTGGTATTCTTGGGCGATGGATATAATAATAAAGATATAGCAAACGGCACATACCTGAAAGATATGAAGCAGCAAATGGAATACTTCTTCGGTGTAGAGCCTTACACTACATATCGAGATTATTTCAATGTATATACAGCCATTGCCTTGAGTCAGGAAAGCGGTGTGGGTACAGTGAATACGCTTTGCGATAGTAAGTTCGAAACCACGTTTACAGGTGGAGCGTCGTTGATGTGCAATACAAACGATGTATTTAAGTATGCTCTGCGTATGCCTACCGTAAACAGTGGTAATCTTAACCAAACGCTTATAGTTCTTACCCCTAACACTACAGATTATGGCGGCGTAACAAGTATGTGGGCAGATGGTTCTGCTATCGCCATCACTCCAAAGAGTTCCGATTATTATCCGTACGATTCGCGCGGCATTGTGCAGCACGAAGCCGGTGGGCATGGCTTTGGTAAGTTGGGCGATGAATATATCTATCACAATGCGTTTATCTCAAGTTGCCAATGTTTTTGCTGTCCTCACGAAGAAGAGTTCAATGCCGCAAAAGCCAATGGTTGGTACGAGAACTTGTCGCTTACTGGTAAGATGCACGAAGTGCCTTGGTCGCACCTTATCTTTAACGATAAGTATAGCGCGGTGGTAGATATATACGAAGGCGGATTTATGCACTCTCGTGGCGTGTTCCGCTCAGAACTGAATAGCTGTATGAATAACAATATTCCTTACTTCAGTACCATCAGTCGCGAGGCAATAGTGAAACGCATCAAGCAATATGCCGGCGAAACCTACTCGTTCGACGAGTTTGTTAAGAACGATAACCCAAACCCCGGCAGTCGCTCTACTCGCTATGATGTAGCGCCATGGAACAAACTCAGCGATAAGCCCGCTCCAAACCACAGTCAGCCTATCATTCATAAAGGCTCTCCTAAGTTTTGAGAAAGCTAAAACAATTATTTAATTACGGACCAATTTAAACCATTATGAAACAAGTAATAAATAAAGCTATACATACATTAATTCCGTCCGGCATAAGCATAATGCTGGTAGGGCTTATGGCTTTCCCATCGTGCACAAGCCACAATCTGCAGTCGGATAGCGAAGACCCGGATATAATGAAATTCCATGTGCTTCATCCCGATGCGGCAGGTTCTCGCGCCACAGAAACCGGATTCGAGAATAACGACCGTATAGGTCTCTTCGTTACAGAAGAAAAATCACTGCTACAGATAGGCGGCAACTATGTAAACAATGCCAAGCTTACATATACCGCACCCGAGTGGAAGACAGAAACACCCGTGTATTGGAATAACGGAACTTACGATGTTTACGCCTATGCACCCTACAGTCAGTCTATCAATTCCATTTCCGACTATCAGTTTAGCGTGGCGTTAGATCAGACTTCGCAAGGATATAATGAAAGCGATTTCTTATTCTCCTCGGCAAAGTCGCAAACCGCTTCTGCCGCAGGTGTACCTTTGCAGTTCAGGCACTGCATGAGCAGGGTATGCATTCGCTTGGTGAAAGGTCGCGATTACGATGGCGACTTGCCCGACGACGCTAAAGTCTATATTCATAACACCGTGCCTCAGGCTACTATAGACCTTAGTGCCGGAATAGCTACAAAATATATGTACGGACGCGAAGCCACCATCATCGCACGCAACGAAGGGAATCATAAGTTTGGCGCCATCTTGGTTCCGCAGCGTATAGACCGCCGTCGTCCACTATTCGAAGTAGTAATGAACGGAGTAGCGTATCTGGTAGAAGATAACTTCGTATTCCGTATGGGCATGTGTCACACCATATCGCTTGTTATCTCTAAAGCTCCAGAGCAAGTAAAGATAGAGATAGGCGGAGAAATAGAGAACTGGAACAAAGAACAATAACATTTAATACTTAAAGATATGAAAAAACAGAATATATTCGGCTCATTATTGGTAGCTTGTCTCGTGGCATCTTGTTCTTCTGGCAGCTCGGACGAAATCATTCCGTCGGCACCAGAGAAACCGGCAGAGAAACTTCCTATTACCCTTACAACTCAGTTGAGCCGCATTACAGATAACTCGTTCGATAGCGGCGACAAGATAGGCGTCTATGTGGTGAACTATTCTGGCGGAACTGCCGGCACGCTGAAGAACAGCGGAAATCATGTAAACAACATGGGCTTTACTTACTCCGGCACATGGAATCCGGATACACCTATCTATTGGGCAGATAATTCTACTCATGCCGATTTCTACGTTTATCATCCGTACGTAAGCAGCGTAGCCGATGTAACTAAGTTGGCGTTTACAGCTATGGATAATCAGTCGGCCGAATCAGATTATAAGAAGAGCGACTTTGTTTACGGCAAGACGGCGAACGTAGCCCCCACAGCCGAAGCCGTAAAAGTAATGACTTCGCACATGATGAGTAATATGCACATCACCGTGAAGCCCGGAAACGGTTTCACCGCCGAGTCATTGAAGGCAGCCGATGTAAAGGTAGCAGTAAACGGCCTTAAGACTAACGCCACTATCAATTTGTCTACCGGCACCATCAGTGCCACAGGCGATGCAAAGACTTGCACCCCTTGGCTCTCTGGCGAAACATATAAGCTATTGGTAGTGCCTCAAACCGTAGAGAGCACCCAGCTTATCACCGTAACCATAAATGGCAAGCCGTATAACCTCACCAAGGCTTTCACCTTCGAAAAGGGTAAGGTATATAACTGTCCGGTAGTAGTCACCAAGACTAACAACGGCATCAACGTAGGCATCAATCCATGGGAAACCGATGGCGAAGACCACGGTGGTACTGCGGAGTAATAGCTATTTTGTATCATAATTAATATCACCTGAAAATAGCGGACTGAAAGCCCAACGAGTCAACAGCCCGCTATTTTCAGAAGGTAATAACACCTTAGTATTCAGGCTTTACACGATTAGAAAATGAGATGTATAATCGTTTATTCGTTTTAATTTTATACTTTTGTGCAAAACATGTATTTAGCACAATAAAATTGAAGCATTATGAAATATCCGGTTGGCATACAGACATTCGAAAAGATAATTGAAGGAGAGTTTGTCTATGTTGATAAAACAGATTTGGTATATTCTTTGGTGAAGGAAGGACAAATATATTTTTTGAGCCGTCCCCGACGCTTCGGAAAAAGTCTGTTGCTCTCTACGCTTCGAGCTTATTTCGAAGGCAAAAAGAATCTGTTCGCAGGTCTAAAGATTGATGCTTTGGAGCACGACTGGCACGTTCATAAGGTATTTCATTTCGATTTTAATGGCACTAATTTTTCGGAGCCTAATGCTCTGAACATGAAAATCGAAGGCTATTTGCACGATTGGGAAAAAGAATACGGAATAACTCCGGAGGTAGATTTTAATTTGGGTTCTCGTTTCAACCGCATCCTACAAGCCGCTGCCGAACATACAGGACGAGGCGCTGTAGTCTTAGTCGATGAGTACGACAAACCACTGCTCGATGTACTAGAGAAAGATCCTGAGTTATTGGAGCAGAATCGTGAAATTCTTAAATCATTCTATTCCGTATTCAAACAAGCCGATGCTTCACTCCGTTTCGTCTTCCTTAC
>ULNT01002114.1_pt1 | contig 25036 bp, 27 predicted proteins | sample 1952001 | NCBI WGS metagenome assembly ULNT01 (sample SAMEA4835585, study PRJEB28245) | human gut metagenome | biome: gut microbiome; material: fecal sample | place: Denmark | collected 2008
AATTCGAAAAGATATTTTAATCAGGAAATAAAAGCAAATTTTACAGAGGAAGATCAGCGCGTGGATTTGACCTACAATGTGATGCCAGAGTCAGAAGAAGCAGCAGATAAAATAGTTGCTAATTTCTTAAAGAAAGTTAAGAGACTACGAAAAAAGAGGGAACTTCCACCTCTGAAATATATCTGGGTGAACGAGAAGGGGAAGAATAACCGTATACACCACCATCTTTTGATAAATGGTGGACTGGGCAGGGAGGAGATAGAGGCTCTTTGGTGCTACAGGAAGAAAAAGGGGCAGTCAGAACCTACACCGATAGGGTATGTCAGGTGTGAGCCATTACGGTTCAGCCCGTCAGGGATAGATGGACTTGTGAACTATATCACAAAAGAGACATTCAAACGTGACGATGAGCCATGTGGCCAGATGGCATTTTCTGACCTGTCAGATGGAGCAGAATTGAGCCTGTCGGATTTGCTTGTGGATGATGCAAAAGGGAAAAAGCGCTGGAAGCAGAGCAAGAACCTGATCAAGCCGCACAAGAGTACCAAGGATAATGCATTGTCCAGAAGACAGGTACTGAAACTGGTGAGCATGCCGTCAGACTGTGAGTATGTCCGCAATTTCTTTACGCAGCGTTTCCCAGGCTATGCCATTGACACGGTAACATACAGGTTCAATGAGGTGCTTGCAAGCTGGTCAATATACCTGACTATGCACCGGCTAAATTGAATATTGTGGATAACTCCGCTTTACTTTCAACTTATGCAGGTTTGAGGGTATTTTACATAGAATTTTGGTATCGAAAAACACGGGGTTATATAAGGCAGCAGGAGAAAGACCGTAAAAACACGGTGGATAACTCCTGAAATGCTGATAAGTAGAAAGCAAGGAGGGATGTCAAGTGAGGCTGAAACATGTGGATATCTACATCACCCATAATGTGCGTGGATTTAAAACAGAACACGGTACGTATGGATATACGCTTACTTTTCAGAAACAGGATGGAGAGCTTAAAACGATAGAAGATTATGCAAGCGTAGGAGAGACTACACAGAACGGCATAATCCTTACAGCAATGGAAAAAGCACTCGGAAGGATGACAACAGCTTGCGAGATTGTTATTTATGAGGATTCAGCGTATATAGCGAATATGTTTTCGATGGGGCAATTGAGGACATGGTATGTAAACGGTTTCCGTAATGCAAAGGGTAAGAAGGTAGTGGATGCAGATAAGTGGCGGGAGATAGAGAAATTATGCAGGCAGCATGTAGTCACTGTGGAATTTTATACCCATCATGCATTCACAGACCATATGAAGTATGAAATCAGGAAAAGGATAGGAAGTGTGAACAAAAATGCTGGTGACAGCGGAGAGGAGAAGACAGGATGAACTTAAGGTACAAGAAGAAAGGCGAGGATACGGAGCAGATTCTATTTATACAGTGGTGCAGGCTCCACGAAGATGTATATCCTCAACTGCGCTGGATACATCATATCCCGAACGGAGGGAGAAGGGATGCAAAAGAAGCAGCTGTATTAAAGCAGATGGGCGTAAAAGCAGGAGTATCAGACATCCATTTTCCATACCCAAGCGGCAGGTATATTGGCATGTACATCGAAATGAAGTATGGAACCAATCTGCCAAGCAAGGAGCAACGGGAGTTCATGCGTGAGATGGAGCTTGCCGGCCATTATTGCTGTATCTGTTATTCTGCAGCGACAGCAGTTAAGGCGGTAGAAGAATATATGAACCTTTCAGGCGGGGCAGAAATGAACGGCGCTTCATTTGAGGAGCCTTTGCAGTACCAGATACATAAAACATGGGGTGTGCCGGTAATCAAGTAGCCTTTGATCTCAGATCAGGGAGTATTTTATATATCACATTTTATAAAAAGCCATTGTAAAGCCTGCCTGCGGAGCGTAGGCAGGGGAAAGGAGCAGAATGTATAAATGACATATCGTGAATTCCTTGAAAGCAAGATAGAGCTGGCAGCAGACAGCGGATTCGAGCTGGACAGAAGCAAAATTAATAAAGCCCTAAAGCCACATCAGGCTGATGCGGTTATGTGGGCATTAAAAGGCGGGCGCAGGGCGCTGTTTGAATCTTTTGGACTGGGAAAGACAGTGCAGGAAATAGAATTCTGCCATCAGGCAGCAGAGCATGAAAGAGGACAAGCTCTTATAGTACTTCCGCTGGGAGTAAAACAGGAGTTTACAAGGGATGCAGTACAGGTACTGGGATATGAAAGGCCGATGTACTGCAGAACGATGGAAGAGGTAAAAATGTACTACGATGTGCAGATCATCATAACCAATTATGAAAGGGTAAGAGACGGTGATATTGATCCTACATATTTCGTAGCAACCTCGCTGGATGAAGCCAGCGTGCTCAGATCGTTCGGAAGTAAGACCTATCAGACATTTCTTGATAAGTTCAAGGGCGTGAAATATAAGCTGGTGGCAACGGCGACACCGTCACCCAACCGGTACAAGGAACTGATCCATTACGCAGGCTATTTGGAGGTAATGGATACAGGACAGGCGCTGACCAGATTTTTCCAGAGGGACAGCACAAAGGCAAATAACCTGACCTTATATCCGAACATAGAAGATGAATTCTGGTTATGGATAAGCAGCTGGGCATTGTTCATCACGAAACCTTCAGATCTGGATCCTAATTATTCTGACGATGGATATAATCTGCCGGAATTGGATGTAAGGTGGCATGAGCTTCCTATCCATTACGGCGATTCAATGAGAAAAGATGGCCAGATGCAGTTATTTGAACAGGCATCAGCTGGCCTGAAAGAGGCAGCTGATATAAAGAGAAACAGCATCTTAGCACGAGTTGCTAAGATGAAAGAGATCGTAGATGCATCGCCGGAAGATAATTTCCTGCTGTGGCATGATCTGGAAAGTGAGCGCCATGAGATAAAGAAAGCAATGCCGGATGTAGTAGATATCTACGGGGCGCAGGACTATGACATCAGAGAGCAGCGTGTTATAGATTTCTCCGAGGGACGGACAAGGTTATTCGCCACGAAAAAAGAGCTGTCAGGTTCAGGATGTAACTTCCAAAGGCATTGCCACAGGGAGATATTTCTGGGAATAGATTATGAATTCAATGATTTTATCCAGGCAATCCACCGCTGCTATAGATTCCTCCAAAAGGAGCAGGTAGTGGTAGATATCATCTACATGGAGAATGAGCGGCAGATCAAGGAAGCTCTTTTGGAAAAGTGGAAAAACCATGAATATATGGTTAACAGAATGGTCGAGATTGTAAAAAAATATGGCCTGAATACCGCCTGCAAGACTAAGCGGCTTGAAAGAAAGATGGGTGTAGAGACAGTGAGAGTAGAAGGGAAATATTATACAGCAGTCCATGACGACTGCGTAGAAGAGACAAGGAGAATGGAAGAGAACAGTGTAGACCTGATACATACCTCTATCCCATTTGGTAATCATTATGAGTATTCTGCAAATTATAACGATTTCGGGCATAACCAGAATACAGAGAAGTTTTTTGAACAAATGGACTTCTTGACACCGGAGCTGTTCAGGGTGCTGAAACCGGGAAGAGTGGCAGCAATCCATGTAAAGGATCGTGTACTGTTTGGAAATGCTACAGGAACAGGAATGCCAACCATAGAGCCGTTCCATGCGCTGTGTATTGAACATTACATGAAGCATGGATTCCAGTATTTCGGGATGATCACGGTAGTTACGGACGTGGTGAGGGAGAACAACCAGACATACCGACTCGGGTGGACGGAACAGTGCAAGGATGGCTCTAAGATGGGCGTAGGGTGTCCGGAGTACATTTTACTGTTCAGGAAGCTTCCGACAGACAGGAGTACAGCATATGCAGATGATCCTGTGACCAAGAGCAAAGAGGAATATACAAGGGCGCAGTGGCAGATAGATGCGCATGCATACTGGCGCAGCGCAGGTGACAGGCTTGTAAGCAAAGAGGAGCTGGAGCATATACCGATAGATAACCTGCAGGCAGTATACAGGAAATTCAGCAGGGATACGGTGTATAAATATGAAGACCATGTAAGGCTTGCAAAGCAGCTGGACATGAACGGAAAGCTTCCAGCCACATTCATGGTAGTAGCGCCGGGGAGCTGGAATCTGGACGAAGTATGGGATGATATCAACCGAATGCGTACATTGAATACGACACAGAGCAGACGGCGGCAGCAGATGCATGTGTGTCCTTTACAGCTGGATATTGTAGAAAGAATCATTAATAGATACAGCAATGAGGGTGATCTGGTGTTTGATCCTTTTGGCGGCCTGATGACAGTACCGATGACAGCAGTTAAGATGAAGCGCCGTGGCTATGGAATAGAACTGAATCCGGATTACTTCCGTGATGGTGTGGGTTACTTGCAGGCAGCAGAAGCTGAGAGAACAATGCCGACCTTATTTGATTTCCTATAAGGCAGCAGGAAGGAGCAGGAATGAAAAAACAGAGAAGTAAAGCAGAGCTGCTTGCCCATATGAGGACATATGCAGCTTTAAAGAAGGAAGAACGTGACGGAACGGAGCTAAATAAGAAAGTTTCGTACTGGCGTATGGGGGTAGAGTGGAGCAGTGTCTTATGGAAAGAGGAAAAATGGAGTGCTAATGAGATTGCTAAGCTACTGCAGTATGTCAATTCCCATGATGTGACTTATCTCCCGGAAGAACGCAGGGAAGAAATCAGGGAAATGCTCGGAGACAGGGTGGACTGGACATTACGTAATTGTATAAATCGGGACAAGAAATGTAAGAATGCAGTAGATCAGGCAATCAATGACCTTGCCTATTATAATACAAAAACATCTGTTGATTATAGTCTGCTTGCCTGTGAATATCTTATAACATGCAAAGGATATGGGAAGAAGCGTCTTAATAGGGTGATAGGCTGTGTACGTTATGCGGATATGCAGGAAGCACAGATTGTAATGTGGTTGAGACAGGATTTATATGAGAATAAGGGCATCTGGATAGAATTGGATGGAGATACACCGGAAGACCCTGCGAATATGGAAAGTGCAAGGATAATATAGTTAATTGCCCCTATGGCAGCAGGAGAGATGACTATGGATGATAAGTGGAAAGTTTTGGCAGTAGTGCTGATATGGTTGATATTGATGGTATTAGAATCCAGAAGCGATAGCGAATATTAGGAGGGAGAAAATGAGCGAATTGGCAAAAGAGTTGGCAACAATGCTACTTGTCCGGAATAAGGACGGAGACTTTGTAGAATACAAAGAACCCTTCGCAACAATCGAATGCGAGACGGAAGATGATTTAAAACAGATACAGGAGGCAATGAGGCAATATAAAGGTTGGATTCCAATAGAAGAATCCATTCCGGATCCAGATGAGCACATTCTGGTATCATTTGAGAACTTCAGCATACCGATGATCGGAAGGTATACGGTTGACGATGATGATAGTGGTACATTCCGCATTGGTGATGTGGATGAGACATTCATTGAGAATGATCTGTATGTAAATGCGTGGATGCCATTGCCTGAATCATACAGGTATGTACCGGATCAGGAGAGCTGAGAGGGGATATATGCAATGATTAATGGTGAATTGATAGTTGATAACTTTGCAGGTGGAGGTGGAGCTTCCACAGGGATAGAAATGGCAACAGGCTACAGCGTGGATATTGCAATCAACCATGATCCGGAAGCTATCCGGATGCACAAGGCTAATCATCCCAATACGAAACATTACTGTGAGGATGTTTGGCAGGTAGATCCGGTTAAGGCATGTAACGGGCATCCGGTAGGACTTGCCTGGTTCTCTCCGGACTGCAAACACTTTTCCAAAGCCAAAGGCGGTAAGCCAAAAGACAAGTTTATCCGTGGTCTTGCATGGGTGGCTTGTCGTTGGGCTGGACTTGTACGACCGAGGGTAATCATGTTGGAGAACGTGGAAGAATTTAAAACCTGGGGACCACTCAACAGAGGACATCATCCTATTAAGGCAAAACAGGGCAAGACTTTTGAGAAGTTTGTGCAACAGCTTACCGATTTGGGATACGAGGTACAGTTCCGTGAGTTGGTAGCTGCTGATTATGGGGCACCGACCATGAGAAAAAGGTTCTTCCTCATTGCCAGATGTGACGGCAAGCCGATTGTGTGGCCAGAGCCGACACACGCACCAGCAGACAGCGAAGAGGTAAAAGCAGGACTTCTCAAACCGTATGTTGGAGCATACACACAGCTTGATTTTTCTCTTCCCTGTCCGAGCATCTTTGATACATCCGAAGAGATTAAGGAGAAGTACGGGATCCGGGCGGTACGTCCATTAGCGCCTAAAACAATGGAACGTATTGCTAGAGGGTTGAAAAAGTTTGTATTGGAAAATCCAGAACCGTTTATTATCCAATGTAATCATGGAGGTGAACGTAGAGCGAATGATATCAGAAAGCCGATACCAACGATTACGGGAAATCATGGATATGGAATCGTGGAGCCGTATATGATACAGATCGGTCAGACTGGATTTACAGCGGATAGAAGTAAGGATGTAAGAGATCCTCTGACTACAATCGTGAGTAAAAATGAGCATTGCCTTATTGAACCTAAACTTGCGCTATATATGGGAACCAATACAACTAATCATCCCGGCGGAAGTTGCAAAGATCCGTTGCATACCATTACAACCGGCAACCAGCAATGTTTAATTAGCCCGACATTGATCCAGTATCATTCAGAAACAGCACAAGGAGAAGTCATGGGGCAAACGATTAAAGAACCGATTATGACGGTAGACGGATCCAACCGGTACGGCCTGGTTACATCATTCTTGCACAAATATTATGACGGTGGTTACAAAGGTGCAGGAGACAGTGTGGAAAATCCATTGCCAACGGTAACAGCGTGGGATCATAACAGTATTGTTACAGCAAATCTTATTCAGATGAATAATCATTGTGATGGGCGGGATTTAAGAGATCCTATACCAACTATCACCGCTGGGTATGGTCACTTTGGTGAAGTCAAAGCATTTTTGATTAAATATTATGGGCAGGGAACCGGACAGAATATCAAGGAACCTTTGGATACAGTAACTGCACAGGATCGGTTTGGACTTGTTACTATCGAAGGTGAAGATTATCAGATTGTCGATATTGGATTACGGATGTTGGAACCAAAGGAACTGTATGGATGTCAGGGCTTTCCGGACGATTACATAATTGATCATGACTGCACAGGAAAGACATATCCAAGAAGCGAACAGGTGCGTAGATGTGGAAATGCAGTATGTCCTCCCATTCCTGCAGCATTGGTAAATGCAAATCTGCCAGAAATGTGTATAGCAAAAAGGCAACCAAATCTTAGGATTGATGATAGCCAGGCCCAGTTGCGATTTTCATAATTGGACAGGAGATACGAAATATATTATTAACTAAAACTAAAAATTTTGGGGGAATGCTCATGGAGAATAACATAGTATCATTCGATATTGTTAGAATTAATCGTGCTAGAGATAAAATTTGCAAATGCAATCCGGCACATTATGAAGTAGATACTACGAACCGGATAGTTACTTGTCAAGATTGCGGATCTATCGTGAACGCATTTGATGCGCTTGTATCTCTGGCAGGAAGGTATGAAGAGATTGAGAAAACGCAACAAAGAATGTTATCTAAGGCACAGAGTTATGCTAAGTTGGCAGATGAGGAATTCCAAAGAATGAGAAAGAATAAAGTTTTTAGGGATATGGAAAGTAAATATCGTAATGGTTTGTATCCAATGTGTCCCAAGTGCATGAAAGCGTTTGATCCTGTACATATACAGAGTTGGACAAGAGGGAATTAGAGGATTCGTCATAGAATAAGAATTTTAAAGGAGAAAAAATATGGCGACAAAATTAATCAGAACAAATGAAGAAGCGATTGATTGTTTAATAAAAAATAAACCAACAAGTGGATATCAAATGTTGCAGGAATCCGTAGATATGGCAATTGAGGCATTAAAAAACAAAGAAGGGGAAAAGAATGCAGTTATTAACTATTCGGTCGCAGTGTTAGCGGATGTTGCGGAAAGCGCTAGACAGGAAGATGCACCAATTTACGAAGGGGACAAAGAAGTTGACCAGTGGGTGCGTTTGTCGGATGTAGAGGATGCGATTAATAAGTATTTAAACTGAGATTTAGGAGGAAAAGGTAATGAAAAAGAGCATATTGATAGCAATAGCGACTATTACGGCGATCTGCTTCACCGGATGCCAGTCTGTTACGAAAAGTTTTGGTGGAACAACAACTATTAATTTGGAGCCGAACCAAAAGCTGGAGGAAATAACCTGGAAAGATGATTCTTTATGGTATCTCACAAGACTAATGACAGAAAATGATATTGCAGAGATACATACGTTTCAGCAATCATCAAACTATGGTGTATTTGAAGGAAAGGTAATAGTTGTAGAATCAAAATAGAAAACTGAATATAGAAAAAGTGGCAGAGCACCGACCAAAGTACCTCTGCCACAACATTCATTGTCCAAGAGTATATTAACATAATTCTATTTCTTGGACAAGTGCCAATTAATTACATCCAAGGAGAGACAGAAGATATGACTTGTAAAGATAGACTTAAAAATGACATTGTTGTTGGTATGAGATTGTATTTAGACCAGAACCAGATGAACATTCTGGAAGCGGTAATAGTACAGGTAACAAGAAATCTGGATATCACGGAGCAGGAAACACTTCCGGCTACAGCAGACAATACAAATGATTATATCCTTAACCTGTTTATGGCGAGGAAAGCCCCTAAGTTGAAACAAAAGACGGTAGATGCATACATGTTGACGATTCGGGAGCTGATCGCATTACTTAATAAACCATTGAACCAGATTTCAGAAGGAGACATAGAATATTATCTTTACAAGAAGAGCCAAATGGGAAATAACAACACTTCGTTGAACAACTGCAGGCGAAACATATCAGCATTTTATACATGGATGCGCAAAGTCAAGATTGTATCTGAGAATCCCTGTGACGGGATTGATACATATACGCAGGTAGAGAAGCCAATAGATCATCTGGAGCCTACAGAGTGGGAGCTTCTAAAAAAAGGATGCTGGGATGCTAGGTCACGCGCACTCATTGAATTTATGCGCTGCACGGCAATGCGTAGAGGTGAAATACCTCAGGTAAAAATCAATGATGTAAATTTTTCAACCGGAGCAATAGAAATATTCGGACATAAGGCAAGCAGGTATAGGACGGTATACCTGGATAAGGTCGCAATATTCTATATCCGGGAATATTTAAGAGAGCGTGAAGTATCGGAGACAAGCAATCAATATCTTTTTACCCATCTACGAGGGAATACTGCTATGCAGTTAGGAGACAGGGGGATATATACACTTATAAAGACAATAGGCAAAAGAGCCGGACTTGACAGAAGAATTTACCCGCATTTGTTCAGGAAGACAACGGCGACTGCGATTGTTAAAAGAGGTGGCAGCGAGGATGCAGCAGGAGAATATTTAGGACATGCACCCAGAAACGTTACCGGGAAGCACTATACATATAAATCTACACAGTATGTTGAGCAGATTTTCCACAATTACGTAGAAGCAGTGTGATGAGGGAGGAAAGTTAATCTATGTATGGGTTAGAAGTAGGACAGATAATCGAATTAGAGAGCAGACATGATACTGATGAGGCAGTAGAGAAGAGAAGCGGCAGAAAAATGCTGGTAAAAGAGAAATATATAATAGTGCAGATATGCAAAAATCAGATCATAGTTCAGAATAAAAAAGGATTTAAACGAGGGGTAACAACAGGAGAGCTGATTGTAAGAGGAATAATCAAGCAGACCGGGAAATATGAGGAACTACGTGAGGAACGCTGTGACAAAGAAACCAGTAAGAGAAAAGTAAGATATAGTTATAAAAAGTAACTATAGACTTTAAAATTAATTATTTTATAATAAGAGTAAGAAATAGAGCCAAGAGCCAATATGTAGTCTGGATAAAGACTGTGTATTGGCTCTTTTTTAGAAGAAAGGAGAATTCTGTGTATAAAACAGTAAGGAACTACGAGAATATGCAAAAGTGCATGTTTGACGGAGTAGGACAGTATAATGTGCCTGCAATAGAACCGGAACAGTACGATGGATGTAGTGAGTGGATAGGATTCAATTATGCAGGAAAAAGCACTGACAGGCAGCAGAAAGGCGTACATTTCTTCCTGGATGATTATCAATTTATAAGATTATGGACGAATGTAGACAGGTACATCCCCATGCTGCGGGAATTTGCTTATGTGCTGACACCTGACTTTTCACTGTACACAGATTACCCGGCAGCATTGCAGATATATAACCATTATCGCAAACACTGGCTTGGTGCATACTGGCAGGGGGTCGGTATCAAAGTGATTCCAACAATATGTTGGTCAGATGAAAGTTCTTTCGACTGGTGCTTTGATGGAGAACCTACACACAGTACAGTTGCAATTTCTTCTGTTGGAACACAGGGAAGCAGTGAGAAAAAGCAGAAGTTTCTGGAAGGGTACAATGAAATGATGCGTAGATTAGAGCCAGCACAGATTATTTTCTATGGAAAAGTGCCGGACGAGTGCAAGGGCAATATCGTAAGGGTTAAGGCATTTAGTGAGAAGTGGAATGAAGCGGAGGTAGCACAATGGTAATGAATTTGCAGTATTTTGGTGGTCGTGGTGGCAGCAGTGGGATAGGGGGAAACTCTATTGAAATTTCAAACAGAATAAAAAAAGAAATGCTTGACAGTGGTCTGAAAAGTAAATTCAAGGGTGTGCAGAGGAATGCGCAAAATGGAACAGGTAGTTATTCATACAAAGATGCAAAAGCAGTAGGAAGTGCGGAGGCATTGAAAATGGATGTATATGGAGTCCATGAAAAGAATGGGAATACGCTTTTTGAAGGAACAATTCGCAGGGAAAAGGTTTTCTATGCAAATAAAGATTCCGATGGTACTGTCCAGAAGATAAAAAGCAGATTATCAGATCAAAAGGAACAGCAGATTCGAGATTCCAAGAATAGACCTGAGAATCAAACGATAACAAGCACTTATAACAGGTGGAAAAAAAATCATGATAAAAATTATGCTGCATGGTTTTATGGAGAGAAAAATTAGATGGGTGGCAGGAGGTGAAACAGCAATATGCCAAAAAAGAACCCTCTGAGCAATAAGGCACGTAAGTTATATGAGCAGGGAATGAAACTGGTTGATATTGCTGATAAGCTGGACGTGCCGCCGGGAACTATAAGAAGATGGAAGAGTACACAGAATTGGGATAAAAAAAGTCAAGAATCAAAACCCGAACGTTCGGGTAAAAAAAGCGAACGTTCGCCTAATAAAAAAGAACGTCTCATTGTGGCAGCAGAGGACGGCACAAAAGAGACTATGCAAAACGATGAATTATCCACTGAAGAACAGCTATTTTGTGTGTATTATAACCGGACATACAATGCAACACAAAGCTATCTGAAAGCATATCAGACTGGATATGATACTGCCAACGCAGAAGGGTACAAGCTCCTTGTAAGACCTCGTATACAGAAAGAACTTGCCAGATTAAAAGAAATCAAGCGCCAAATGATAGCAATGACGGAAGAAGATATTGTTGAATTGCAAATGAGAATCGCTTTCGCAGATGTCGGGGATTATCAGAAATGGAAGGACGGTCTTGTGTCTGCAATATCCTCAGAAATGGTCGATACACAGCTTGTAAAAAGGGTTGGTCAGGGTAAGTTCGGGCTGGAACTGGAGTTAAAAGACAGTCAGAAGGCTATGGACTGGCTTACTAAGTACTTTACGATTCATCCACAGGATAAATACAGACTGGAATTTGAAAAGCAGAAGGCATCTGTAAAGGAGAATACAACAGAACAGGTATTGAAAAATATGAAATCCATAGAGGAACTATTACAAAATCCTGTACAGAACAGAGACATCAATGATTTGGAAAGTCAGGAGGAGTAATCGTGAATAAGCCGGCACCATTTTCCATGCGGCAATATGAATATATGCAACATTGTCTGAAAAGCTGGTTCAATGTGGCAGAGGGAGGGAAGCGTGGGGGCAAGAACGTCCTTCAGACTCTTATATTTTGTATGCTGCTGGAAGAACATGAGAATAAGATACACCTTATAGCAGGGGTATCTGTAGCAACCGCAAAATTAAATATACTGGACTGTGACGGGTATGGTCTTTTGAATTACTTTGAGGGGCGCTGTCGTGAAGGAAAGTATAAGGATCGTGATTGCGTATATGTCCAGACTAAAACAGGAGAAAAGATAGTCCTTGTGTCCGGTGGAGGTAAGGACGGTGATGAGAAGCTCATAAAAGGTAATACCTACGGTATGGCATACATTACTGAGGCAAATGAGTGCCACCAAAAATTTTTAAAAGAGACTTTTGACCGTACTATATCATCATCGAACAGAAAAGTGTTTCATGACCTGAACCCAAAGGACCCGGAAGACTGGTATTACACAGAGATTTTGCGATTCCATGAAGAGCAACAGGAAGCAGACCAGGAATATGGTTATAATTATGGGCATTTTACTCTTGTTGATAATATGTCCCTCTCTAATGAGAAGATCAGGGAAGTATTGAAGACATACCAGAAAGGTACAGTCTGGTATAACAGGGATATCAAAGGAGAAAGGACACCAGCAGAGGGAATCATCTTCAGGTATTTTGCAGATGATAATGTACCGTATCTGTATGATCCAGAAGATGAAAATGAGAAAATCATAGAGCCATATCGGGACAATGCGGGAAACTTGCGATATCGTAGGATCAAAAATTTAAGCAAGATAACCATGGGAATAGACTTCGGTGGTAACGGATCTAAGACAACATTCGTATTAGCCGGTTACATGAACGGATATGAAAAGATTAGATTTATGGAAGAACATGGACTACCTGTGACACAGGCGATAGATGCAGAACGAATAGCCAAAGAATTTATTGTATTTTATAGAGAATGTCTGGAGAAATATGGACGTATTGATTGGATATTTCCAGATAGTGCAAGTCCAACCATGATTAATACTCTAAGGAGCGCAGCACGAAAGGAAGGACTGCGCTATGACAATATAGCTGGCTGTAAGAAGAATGAGGTGTCTGAGCGTCCAAGAACAGTAGATATGCTGCTCACAACAGGAAGATTGAAGATAAACAAGAAGTGCGTGAACTTGCGCAAGGCAATAGGTAAGCTACGTTGGGATGAAGATCATCCGGATGTACCGGAAGATAAGAATATAGGTAACTGTAATGACTGGTGGGATGCATCATGCTATACGTGGCTTGATTTTGTAGGATATATAGATTTGGAAAGAAGATAAGGAGGAGTGTACATAATGGATGGTTTTATTGAGAGTTTTCTTTCGGGGAAAGGGTATGCAGTTAATAAAAATGCGCTAAGTGTAATACGTGAATGTAATAACTGGTATGCAAACAGGGTTATCAGGGAGTTTCATAAGAGATGTACAGTACAGGGCGAAGAATATGAAATGAGCAGGCTTGGATTTGCAAAACGCTGCTGTTCCGATGATGCGAACCTGTGTGAAGTCCTTGAGATAAATGCAGGAGCCAATGAGGAGCAGCAGGAATTTGTAAAGGATGTATTGGACAAGAATCAATTTGAAACTCTGTACAGGGAACAATTGGAAAAGACATCGGCAGCAGGAACAGTAGCCTGTTATGTCAGAATAGAGAAAGCTGACCTGTACGAGGATGGTACAGTAAAAGGTGGAATCATTAAATTAAACTATGTGGACGCAGAATGCTTTTATCCACTGACTGTAGATAATAAGATTGTAGTAGAGGCAGCATTTGTAGGAGAGGATCTTGTAAAAAGCAGGAAACAGACAACACTTGTTATGTTTTTAGTGGAGAATGGTACATATACGTCAGAAACACATGTATTTAACGAGAATGGAGAAGAAAAGAAAGAACTTGCAGTAACTGCCAGAATGGGTAATGTGAAACCGTTCGCAGTCATGAGAAATGCAGAAGTAAACAACATTGATAACATGATTGGGTATGGAAAACCGAAGATATGGGATAATATACCATATTTCAAGGCTTTGGATATATTATTCAATGTGTTGTATGGAGATCTGGATAAATCAGATAAGCTGCTCCTTATCAATGACATGATCGTAAAGTACGATAAAGACGGTAATCCAATCACACCATCGGAACAGGCAAAAAAGATATTTGTAATGCTTGGAGAAAAGTTGCCTGACCAGAAAGAACTGATTCAGGAGTATAATCCAACAATAAGAGTAGAAGAGATTACAAAGGCATTCGAATTAGTACTGTCATTGCTGTCTATGTCATTTGGGTACGGAACCAAGAAGTACAGTTTTGAGAATGGACAAATCAAAACGGCGACAGAATATGCGGGTGAGCGTCAAGATCAGCTACAGGAACTTAACAGGCAGCGTAAGCAGGCAATCTCTTATATTCAGGATATATGTAGGGCTATAATGTGGTACTCCAATACCTATATGGGTACGTCCTATGATATCGATGATGATATAACGATAGAATTTGATGATAGTTATATCCAGGACAAAGAAAGTGAGCTGGAGCGTAAGCGTAATGATGCGATGAGCTTCGACATTCCTAAGTTAACTATATGGTATTTGATGGATGCCTACAATTTGACCGAAGAGGAAGCTACACAGCTGGTAGAAGAGAAGCAGGAACAGGAAGAAGAACAGAGGCAGCAGGAAGAACCGGAGGATTAATGTATGCTGACAGAAGAACAGCTGGAATATATCAGCAGCGCACTTGTACCGCTATTTCAATATCTTGAACATGAAGTAATAGTGGACATAGCAGCCAGGATACAAAAAGCGCTTGCCTATACACGTACAGCAGAGATAAAAGCCCAGGCATTGTATGAACTGGGCTATAGCCCTGCACGAATCCGTAAGGAAGCCATGAAGATATTAAGAGCAGACCCAGAATTCAGGAAACAAGTGGCAAAGAATACACTGGAATATCAGAAACAGGTAAAGAAAAGTCTGAGGGAGATATCAAGACAGGCACAAAAGGCAGGAGAAGAAATATTTGCAGATGTGGGCGACCTGTCATATCTGGATGACCTAAGGACTTGGAAACAGACCGGGAAGGCAATGACAGATGATTCTTTTTTGCCTAAGCTGGTAGATGCTATTGGTAAGCAGACGAATGGGGAACTGGAAAATATTGCACGGACGACAGGATTTAAGGGTATCTATGGGTTTGAGAGCATAGAGAAAGCATACCGGCGTGAGTTGGACAGGGCGCTGATAAAATTTACTAGCGGGGCATATTCCAAGGAAGAGGTGATATATGACGCAATTCACAATATGTCACAAAGCGGTCTGCGTACCATTGATTATAAGAGTGGCAGGAGTAAACAGATTGATACCGGCGTAAAGCTGGCAGTACGGACAGGGGCGCATCAGCTAGTGCATAAGATCAAAGACAATAATTTCCTTCAATCAGGGGAAAATCTTGTATATGTATCGGAGCATATTGGTGCGAGAAATACAGGACATGGACATGCTAATCATGAGTCGTGGCAGGGGCAGGTCTATTATGTGAAGCCGGGACATGATTATACCAAAGAAGCTGACAGAATCGGACAGACGGAGATAAAAGACATGTGGGAGGCTACAGGTTATAGCATTGATGATGCACATGAGAATGATCCGCTAGGTTTTCTGGGATATAATTGCCGACATACATATTATGTGTGGCATGAGGGCAGCAGTCAGTTGAATGATTTTGCTCCAAAAGAAGTACCACCCCAAGTAGAAATAAACGGAAAAACGTATGATTACTATGCACTGACCCAGAAGCAGAGAGCCATGGAAAGAGGAATCCGGGCATTAAAACGTGAAAGGGAAGCCATGAGCAAGCTGCAAATGGACACAGCACAGGTAAATCGCAAGATTAAGACTAAGATACGAGAATATGAAGATTTTTGTAAAAAATATAAAGTACCTGAGAAGTATAACAATATCCGTTATGATGCAGGCAGCTCTGACGTTAAGAAGACACAGGCATGGAAAGAATATGATAGCCTTGTAAAAGCATCGAAAAATGATATAATTAATGTTGAGAAAACCTCGTTGCATGGGAACCCAAACAGCATAACACAAGAGGTATTGAAAAATGGCGGTGTGAACCGTAATTATTATGATAATGAGGGAAAGCAAATTAAGCAGATTTCCAATCATAATCACGGTAATGCAAAGCGTCATCCATTTGGTGAGAAGGGTGAGCACGCACATGATTACACATGGGAAGATGGAAAGCTGACAGGACGCCCAGTAAGAGAACTGACGGAAGAGGAAAGAAAGGAGAACAGCGATATCTTATGAAGCCGGATAAATTAGCTGAAATGATAAATTCACTGGCTGGCGATATTGATTTTGAATACAATGGTAAACATGGAGCTGTTTGCCCTTTTAGCAGAACTGATATAGCACTTTCTTATGGTAAGGAAGCGCACAGCCATATTTCGGTGGATGATGTGATGAATGATAAAATGTTTGATGGCAAATGCTTAAGGGAAATATCTGAGCAAATAGAAATGATGTAAACACAATAAGAGAAGAACTATCTGAGGTGGTAAAATTCGTTGCAACCACGCACCCCATGGGTCAAAGGAGATGCAGGAGAGGCGACGCCTGCCAGGTAGTTCTTTGATTATAGCACAGATATTTATCTTGTTACCATCACAATAATGTGGTGGATTTTTTGTTTTATGGCATAGATACACACAAATTAGAAGAAAATTAAAAAAACAATTGACTTTAAAATCAGAAATGGTACGCTTTAATTGTAACAGGTTCATGGATTGCAAGCGAAAAGAGGGTGTCATAGTTGAATGTGGAGTATTGGTATCCATGCCCGAACTGTGGTTTTCCCAAGATGATCAAGTACAGGAAGGATACCACAATCATTAACTTTCCGGGGTACTGTAAGAAGTGCAAACAGGAATCAATCATTACAATAGAGCCAAGGAGCCGCATAGTTGTTAATTCGTAAGGAATTAATACTGTGTGGCTCTTTTCTATTAATCCTATATCGGAGAAAATCCGATTCATAAATTATTTTAAGGAGAAAAAGTGATGAAAAATATTTTTGAAATTATGAAAGAGTTCGGGCTTGAACTTCCGGAAGACAAGCATAAGGACTTTGAGAAGACCGTACTGGACAATTACAAGACACAGGCAGACTATGATATTCAGTCTGCAAAGCTCAAGACAGAGCAGGATAAGGTAAAGACTTTAGAAGCGGGGTTAGAGAAATTCAAGGACGTAGATGTTGATAAGCTCAATGGCGAGATCGATACCCTGAAAAGTCAGATTAACCAAATGGATACTGACCATAAGAATGAACTTGCTAAAAGAGATTTTGATGCACTTGTTGATACAGGCATCAGGAATGCAAAAGGCAAGAACCCCAAGGCAATCAGGGCACTGTTACCAATTGATAAGCTCATGGAGAGTAAAAATCAGGAAAAGGATATTGAATCTGCAATTAAAACACTTACAGAGGCAGAGGACAGCAAAATGTTGTTCGGAGATCCAGAGCCAAATAAAACAGGAAGCACTATTGATGTGCCTGGAAAAGTGACGAATACCCCACCTACACAGCAGGATACGTGGGGAAGCGTATTGGCAGAACATTATAAGAAATAATGAGGAGGAAAAAGTATGGTTACATTAGAAGAGGCAAAAGTTGGCATGGCTGACAAAGTAGATCAGATGGTAGTGGATGAGTTCAGAAGAGACTCATTTCTTCTTGACCGGTTATCATTTGATAATGCAGTGTCGCCCGGTACGGGCGGTTCTACATTGACATATGGGTATATGCAGTTAAAGACACCTTCTACAGCAGGGCGAAGAGATATTAATACAGAGTACACGGCAAATGAAGCCAAGAGAGAAAAGAAGACTGCAGACCTCGATATTTTCGGCGGCTCTTTCAAGGTAGACCGTGTGATCCAAAATACATCAGGTGCAGTAAATGAAATTGAATTCCAGCTTCGTGAGAAGATCAAGGCAGCTTCCAACCTGTTCCATAATGCTGTGATCAATGGTAATACAGCGGGTGGAAAAGGTTACACACAGGCAAAATTTGATGGGCTCCGCAAACTGGTAGCAGGTTCTTCCACGGAAGCTTCAGCAAGTGGAATCAATCTGAGCGACGTTGAGAATATTGACAAATACAGGGATTCTTTCGTGCTCAAACTGAATAAGTGGCTGGGGCTATTTGCAGAGAAGCCTGACATGCTCATGATGAACAGCACAATGCTGTCTGTAATGAAGTATATCGGACAGAAGATGGGTTACTATAGCAGGGATAAGAATGATTTTGGACAGACTGTAGAGACATATGACAATATTATCCTTATGGATGCAGGAAGATACTACAACGGAACAGCGGAAGAGGATTGTATTGCCACAGGCGATACTGATGGCATGAGTTCCATTATCGGCGTTAAATTTGGTACAAATGCGTTCCATGGCATCTCACCGACACAGGCAGCAGCAATCATCAATACATATCTGCCTGACATGTCTGCACCGGGGGCTGTCAAGACGGGAGAAGTGGAATTAGTAGCAGGCGTAGTACTGAAGAATTCCAAGATGGCGGGAATGCTTAAGGATATTCAGGTCGCACCTACAGCATAGGAACAGGGGAAGGGAGCGATAATATGCCTTATGTTGACTGGGAGTATTACAGCTCCCTATTTACCAATATTGCAGATGAACAGGAATTCAACCGGTTGTACCAGAGGGCAGCAGGAGAAATTGACAGGGTTACACATATGCGTGCAAGAGCGTTCTGTAATGGCTATGATGAGGATTCAGCAACTGATTTCCAAAAAGGGGTGCGTGATGCGGTAAAACTGACCACATGCCAGTTGATTGACAATCTACAGGCACAGGAGTCTTCTGGTATGGGAATTGGCATACAGTCCGTTTCTAATGACGGATACAGTGAGTCCTATAAGATTACCAATGCACAGGAGAAAGAAGCACAGTTGTATAGCACAATTTCTAATGGCTTGAGAGGTACAGGATTAGCAGGAGCGATATGCCTATGAGTGTTTTATTTTGCGACATCGCAACAATATATAACTACTACGAATCTGAAGACGGTACAGAGCACTGGGGCAGATCTGTAGTAAAGGGTGTACAGTGGAGACACAACCGCAATGAGGTGTCTACATCTAACGGTGTACAGACAGAGAATAAGGTGGAAAGCATCACGATAGATTTTGGACGCAGATACGGAAATAAACCATATTTGCAGCCTGTTGAGTATAACAGGTTGTCGGATGAAGAACGTGGAAACTACTGGACACTGAATGCTAAGAGCGGCAAGGATATCATTGTTCTTGGCGAAGCAACAGAGGAAATAGGGCAGGATTGCAGGATATCAGCGCTGAGAGAACATTACCAATATGCAGTGACTGTGACCTCTGTATCTGATAACCGCAACATGCCAAGGTTGAAACATATCAAGGTGGTGGCTAAGTAATGGGACTGAATTATAAATGTGACTTTAACCTACAGGACTGCATGCATACCCTTGGTGTAGAGGAACGTGGAAGAGTACAGCAGGTAGTCACGGATGAAGTATTAAGGCTTTCTGATAATTATGTTCCATTTCAGGAAGGTAGCCTAAAAGCAAGTGGGCATATTGAGAACCAGACAGATGTTGTATGGAACACACCATATGCACGTTATATGTGGAATGGAATCGTCTATGAAGACCCTGATCTGCACTGTGCAGGATTCAAGACCGAAAATGGCTGGCGTTCCAGAAAAGGAGTAAAAAAAGTGCCATCTGATCCTGTCAGGAAGCTACAATACAACGGAGAGAAGACAAGAGGCGGACATTGGGTAGAGCGTATGCTACAGGATGGCGGCAGGGATGCCATAGAGAAAGCTGCAAGACTGGAGGCTGGTAAATGACAGTATCAGAGAGCATTATAACGTGGCTGAGAGAATTCAAACCGAAGAAAATAGACACAGATATCCAAAGGGCAGGTACTGGCAAGTATTCACTGGCAAAAGAACCGATTCAGAATGTAAAGTCCTATTTGTCCGGTAAAAAAGAATATACGGATCATTACACATTCAGGGCATGTATGCCGAATCAGGAAAATGCAGAATGCATTGACAACAATGTGTTTGGGGAAGAACTGACAGAGTGGGTAAACGAACAGAACCGACTTGGCAATTATCCTGTGTTACAGGATGCAACTGTAAAAGAAATAAGGATAACTACCCCATTTTTCATGGGTGCAACGAGCGAGAATGATTCTGTATACCAGATTACTATCGCTATTAAATATGTGAAGGAGAGATAACAATGTCTGAAATGAGAGAAAAGCTGATGCATTTTTTTGACATTGGCGCAGAAACAGAACAGTATGTGTTGATTGGTGATGGTGTAAGTTCGTTGGTAGAAGAATTTAACCCGGAATCTGAGACAAAGCAGTACATCAATCAGAGCAACGGAACAACTAATATTAAGAGTTACACACCTTCCATTAGTGTAGAAAAAGAGTATATCAAAGATGATAAGCTTCAGAACTGGATGAATGAGAAGATCAAGACTCTTCCAACAGGCTCATCTGCAATGTCGAGTTATGTAAGATTAAACATTTTAGAGACACCGACAGAAGAAGGAGAATATCCAGCTGTGAAACGTAAGTGCTCATATCAGTTTGATTCTATCGGCGGCGATGCAGGTAGTGAACTGATGAACAACATGACACTGGGCGGTGTAGGTGATCCGATTCAGGGCACATTCAATGTAACAACTAACAAATTTACACCGACAACATAAGACAGGTGTTAATCAAAATTAACATATGTGGTGGACGTACCTCTCTGTCGTCCATCACATTCAGAGAGGATGGTAATAATGGAAAGTTTAAGAGTTAGGAAAACGCTGGATATTGAAGTAAATGACAATGGGGATGTTATATCCGTTCCTGTGGAAGATGTACAGTTTCTGGATGGATTTTATGATCTGATCGATAAATTCGCAAATGCCGGACAGGAGATAAAGGCAAAGGGTACAGGACTTAACCAGAAGGAGCATATACAGCTTTTAGTCACTACAATGCAGGATATTGCAGCAGAGATTGATTCTTTGTTTGGGGAGGATTGTTGCTATAAGGTATTTGACACCACAGCCCCCTCTCCATATGCAATAACAGACTTCTTTGACCAGTTATTGCCTATATTTGACAAATATACGAATGACAGGCATAAGAGGATTGCACAGAAGTATAGCAGGGAGAGACAGGGCGGCGCATTTACCCCGCAATATGGCGGCAACAGGAAGAATAGAAAGAAGAGATAACTATGTGGAATGTCATGCTGGACAAACTGCCATATGAATGGCATGGATATCCCATAGATGCATCTTTTCGTACAGGAATCCAGATCATGCAGTGCCTACAAGATGAGGAGTACGAAGAGAATGAAAGAGTTATTCAAGCCTTACAGATGATTTTTTATGGGGACAAGGTTCCATCGACTTTAGAAGAAGCTATGCAGGGGCTTGAATGGTATCTGAACGAATATAATCATGATAACCATAAAAAAGAGAAAAGTAAGGTACTGGCATTTGACTTTGATGTAGATCAGTGGAGAATCTACACAGCATTCCTGAAACAGTATGGAATTGACCTGAATACAGTACAGATGCATTGGTTCGTATTTATGGGGTTGCTTACTAATTTGGAAGAATGTTCGTTCACCCGAGTGGTGGATATACGCTGTAAAAAGCTGGATGCAAAAATGCAGCAAAAAGAGCGTAAAGCTATCATGGAAGCGAAGAAGATATACAGTCTTGGAGCGAAGACAGAACTTACAGAAGAGGAAAAGAAGGAAGATGATGAGGCACTTTCCGTCTTCAATCAATTGAGAAATAAAAGATAACAGCCAGAAGAGCCTAGAGCCGGTTTACATGTTTTTACACATGTAGCTGGCTCTATTTTTAGAAAGGGGCTTTTCATATGGCTGAGTATGATACAAGTATACGTGTCAGCACGAAAGTAGATTCGTCAGAGCTGGACAAGGTTGCGAAGACTTTCAAGGATATAGAAGGAAATGCAGACAATGCCAAGGATAAAGTGGATGAATTGGACAAGTCCAGTTCTGATGTAAATGCAGATGGATATAAGGAACAGTCCAAAGAGCTTGAAAAAATAAATACACAGCTTGATAAAAATATCAAGAAGCAGAAAGAAGCTGTACAGGCACAGACAGAAAGCCCTGATTATAGATCTGCATGGACAGAGGAAGAAGAAGCCCGTATTGATTCCCTGATCGCTAAAACCAAAGAACAGAAAGAACTTGCAGGGCAGAATCCAGAAAATGAAGCTACAAGAGAAGTGACTTTTGACTGGAAAAGTAATGCGGAACAGCAGGTACAGACCGCACAGCAGGTAGAAGAGATAGCTGCCGAGATGGAACGTGCAAAAGCTGGGATTGCGGATGCAGATGCACATATGAACCAGCTCCGAGTGGATGTAGAGGAATATGCTGCCTCCCTGAAAGAACTGGAGGCACAAGGGCAGTATTTCGGGGATGATGACTATGACCAGGTATATCTTGCATGGCGTAATGCCACAGATGCTGTCAAGGAATATGAAGCCAATCTCAGAAGCCTTACAGATAAGGGAATGGCTGAGACAGAAGCCAGGATTGCGAAAGAGGAGAGGGTAAATGCCAAGAAGCGTGAGCAGGAAGCGGAAGAGCAGAAACTACAGAGCATCCGTGTCAATGCACAGGTGTCCGACCAGAAGCTCGTAGACCTGCTTGCAGAACAGATCAGATTACAGGAAAGACTGTCAAAACTGAAAAAGGCTGGACTGACAGCCGGCTATCAGGAATACGATAACATTACGGCAAGGCTCAAACAGATAAAAGAGCAGGTCGATTATGAGCAGAAGGGCTTTCAAAAGATGGGTGAATCCGGTAAGAAAGCCTTTAACAAGATTAATACCCATGCAAGGAAATCAGGTGGGCTTTTATCGACATTAGGAAGCAGATTGAAGGGAATAGCCCTTAGCCTGTTGATATTTAACTGGATAACCAAGGGATTCAACGCCATGGTATCGGGCATGAAGACAGGATTCCAGAATCTGGTCAGATATTCCAATGACTATAATGCTGCGATGTCGCAGCTGAAATCATCCAGTACACAGCTAAAGAACAGCCTTGCCACTGCCTTTGCTCCAATTGTCCAGATGGCTATTCCATACCTGGTGCAGTTAATCAATTATATTACCATGGCAGCTAATAAGGTAGCCCAGTTCATGGCTATCTTACAGGGTAAGAGTACATGGACAAAAGCAACGGCGGTGCAGGAAGATTATGCAGCTGCTTTGGATGGTACGTCCAAATCTGCCAAGAAGGCGGCGGGGGCGCTTGCGTCTTTTGACACGTTGGAAGTCCTGTCTAAAAAGGATTCTGGCAGCGGATCAGGCGGGACAAGTCCCAAGGACATGTTTGAGGAAGTAAAAACGGATGACCAAGCGCCAGAAACAAAATTCGCAAAGAGAATAAAAGATGCCATTGACAAAGAAGATTGGTTTGAACTTGGACGTACTATCGGAGAAAAAATAGCGCAATCATTAGATGATATTGACTGGGATAGTATTTATAACAAAGCTGATAGATTTGGAACTGGCCTTGCTGATTTTCTGAATGGTTTGATATCTCCAGCCCTTTTTTATAATCTCGGAAAAACTATTGCAGGCTCTTTGAATACAGCACTACATTTCCTGAATTCCTTCGGTAAAGAATTTGACTGGAAGAATTTTGGGAAGTCCTTGGCAGCAGGGATAAAAGGATTCTTTGAAAACTGGGATGCTGGTCTTACCGGGGAAACTCTAAGCACCTTTGCAAAGGGACTATTAGAAGCTGCAACAGCAGCCGTTGATAAACTTAGAGAAGATGAAACATTCAAGTATATTGGACAAAAACTCGTTGACTTCCTGTGCGGTATAGACTGGGCAGGACTTGCGTGGGATCTAGCAAAATTTTTCAAGGCTTGTGGAGATGCATTAATAGATTTTCCAATGGACTTTGCGGAAGGCGTTGCGCAGGGAATTCTGGATCATATATTTGGCGAGGACAATGTAAAGGTAGAAATACCAGATGGTATAAAGGAAACACTGGGAGAAGAATTTCTGTTGTTGTTTCTTCCATGGTTAGGAGTTGCAAAAGAGGGTGTGGAAATAATTCGCCTGATAATACAAACGATTGCAACATTAGCTAACAAAGTATCAGAAGCATCTGCCAATATCAGTGCAGAATTTGAATTCTTAAAAGCACAGGCATTTACTACATGGGAAGAAATTCAAAATTGGTTTGCATCTAATGTACAACCATGGTTCACAGCAGAACAGTGGTTAGAATTGTTTGATGGTATTTATCAGGCAGCGTTAGAAAAATGGGATGAGATAAAAGCATGGTGGGCTGATTCAGCAATTGTGACATGGTGGGATGAAGATGTGGCACCGTGGTTCACAGCTGAGAAGTGGCTGGAAGTAACACAAGGTATATTGGATGGTATCTCAGGCAAGTGGGATGAACTTGTGGCATTCTGGGGACCGGCGATAAAAAATTGGTGGGACACACATGTAGCACCATGGTTCACAGCAGAGAGATGGAAAACTCTCGGCGAGAACATGAAAAAGGGTATTTATAACGGGTTTGTTGGTATCGTAAGTAAGACAGTAGATATAATGAATAAGATAATTGCGGCATGTGAGAGCATGATTAATACGGTAATTGATAAGATTAACCAATTCATGCAAGATGCAGTAGCAACCGCCAATAAGATACCAGGAGTGAATTTTGAAGCACATACGATAAGCCATGTGCAGTTTGGCAGGGTGGAAATGCCGGACATTCCTATGCTTGCCAATGGTGCAGTAATCCGTGGCGGCAATCCTTTTGCGGCAATCCTC
>ULNT01006237.1_pt1 | contig 24486 bp, 19 predicted proteins | sample 1952001 | NCBI WGS metagenome assembly ULNT01 (sample SAMEA4835585, study PRJEB28245) | human gut metagenome | biome: gut microbiome; material: fecal sample | place: Denmark | collected 2008
CACGCACTGAGGATAGGCCCACTGGTCATTGCGATAGATCACGCCGCTCTTCCTCACATCCTGTGATATATTATATATAAGTATATTCCTGTGTATCTTGAAAAGGTCCGCAAATCCCGTAGGAGGAACATTGACAATGGAGAACGTCGGCTCTCTCTGAGGCAGGAAAGGATAGTCCGCCGCAAGCACGCCACGGGTTTCTCCGCCGAGGTTGCCGTCCCAGTCGCTCTTGTCCATCACCACTATCACTTCGCCGGCTTTTCCGCTCACATTCGGCAGAAGAGGCTTGTCAGAGCCGCCGCGGCAAGAAGCCAGGACCATAAGCATTGACAATGCAATGACATTTCTTATCTGATAAAATCTTCTCATAACAGGTAAATTTTACATTAACGGAACAATCGCATTATATCATTGCCGAAGGCGAAAACCATTATCGCCATCAGCAGGAACATACCCAATATCTGGGCTACCATCATAAACTTCTCGCTCGGTTTGCGGCCGGTGACCATCTCGACTATCAGGAACAGCAGGTGGCCGCCGTCCAATCCCGGTATAGGGATAAGGTTCATAACACCAAGCATTATCGACAGCATCGCAAGCAAGTTGATGAATATCAGCCAATTCCAATGCGACGGGAACACCTGTCCTATCGCTATGAAGCTGCCGACAGACTTGTACGCCCCCGTGCTCGGTGTAGCTACAAGCTTCAAATCACGGACATAGCCGGAAACCATATTCCATGTATATTCGATGCCTGCCGGTATGGCCTGGGCCAATGTATATTCACGTTTCTGCATGCCCGGTACCTGCAGCATCACTCCTATACGTCCTGCCGAGTCCACCTGCAACGGAACTGCCAATGTATCAGCTCCGCGCAGCACTTTCGCAGTGATCTGTCCGCCCGCATTTCCGGCAAGCAATTTCCATGCATCCTGCACATAAGCGACAGATACCGTGTCAATGCCGATGACCACGTCACCATGCCTCAACCCTGAGCCGGCATTGACAGAACCCCTTGCCAATGAATCGATTGCGAACGGTATCGCCGGCGTGAACATCCCCGGAGAGTTCAGCATCTCGCCCACCATGCGCTTGTCCATATAGAGCACCACGGTATCTTCTCCACGCAGCACGGTGGCTGTCCTTACGGAGCGTCTTGCAAGATCCGCCTGCAGCATTGAGAAATCCTTGGGCTCATAATCGTCGAACTTCAGAATCCGGTCCCCATTGCGGAAACCCATCTCATAAGCAAGTTCATTGACATAAATCTTATTCTGCTCGTTGCTCAAATAGTCACTCCCCCAATGCGCCAACATGAAAATATAGACGCAGATGGCGAAGAGGAAATTGAACAGCACGCCTCCAGCCATCACCAATGCCCTCTGCCATGCCGGTTTGGAACGGAACTCCCACGGTTTCGGCTCGCTGCCGAGCATGGACGTATCCAGCGACTCGTCTATCATTCCATTGATTTTACAATAGCCGCCGAGAGGAAGCCAGCCGATGCCATATTCGGTATCCGCGTCCTTCATTTTCGGGAAAAGCTTTGTAAACCAGCCAGTTGTCTTCGTGCTGAACAGTTTCACATCACCAGCGTCGAAAAACAGGAAAAACTTGTCCACCTTGATTCCGAAGATGCGGGCAAATATAAAATGACCGAGTTCGTGTATAGCTATCAGCAGGGACAATGCAATTATCACCTGGAGTGTCTTCATCAATACTACCATTCTGTTTCCAAATGCTCAAGTTTCGTTTTCAACTACCTGTTATCGTGCGAGTTTCGTACACATTTCAGCCGCGACACGGTACACCTCCGCGTTGGTGGAGAGCAGGTCTTCCACTGTCGGCTTCTCTACAAAATTCACTCCAGCCATACAAGCGGATATGATTTCCGGAATGTCATAGAACCGGATGCTGTCCTTCAAGAACGCAGCCACAGCTGCTTCATTGGCAGCATTCATGGCACAAGGGACATTGCCTCCCTTCCTGATAGCCTCGAACGCGAGCGACAGACACGGGAATTTCTCCATATCGGGCTCCTCGAAAGTCAGCCCCTGCAGCGAAGCGAAATCCAGTTTCTTATTGTTCAATGTGAGTCTTTCCGGAAAGCTGAGCGCAAACTGTATCGGTTCCCGCATATCCGGATTGCCGAGCTGAGCGATGACTGCACCGTCCGCAAACTCCACCATGGAATGGATTATGGACTGCGGATGGACCACGATATTGATCTTGTCCGGAGCCGTGTCGAACAGCCACCTGGCCTCAATCATCTCGAATCCCTTGTTCATCATCGTGGCGGAATCAATGGTAATTTTCGCTCCCATTGTCCACTGCGGATGCTTCAACGCCTCATTCTTCGTAGCAGCAGCGATCCTGTCCCTGTCCCATGTACGGAAAGGCCCGCCGGATGCAGTGAGATGGATGCGCGAAATAGGATTGCCAGTCGCCCCGAGAAGGCATTGGAATATGGCCGAATGTTCCGAATCCACAGGCAGAATCGGCGAATTGTACTTCTTGGCCAGATCCATGACAACAGACCCGCCGGCCACCAGAGTTTCCTTGTTCGCAAGAGCGATTATCTTGCCCGCCCTGATCGCGGAAATCGTAGGCCTGAGCCCGCTGAAGCCGACAAGTGCAGTAAGGACAATGTCAATGTCTTCCGCCTCCACGAGCGAGCAGACCGAATCCATGCCCGTAAATACCTTTATATCATTCGGTTGCAGAGCATCCGCAACTTCCTGGTATTTGGCTTCATTGCATATGACTACGCTTCCGGGGCGGAATTCCATCGCCTGTTCTATCAGAAGAGCCGAACTGTTGTTTGCCGTAAGCAGTTCGACCTCGAACAAATCCTTGTGCTGTCTTACTACATCCAGAGCCTGACGGCCGATGGAACCGGTAGAGCCCAAAATCGCTATGCGACGTTTTTCTGTCATTAGAAATTAATGTATTTGGTAGGGTCCACAGCCTCCCCCTTGTACCATAACTCGAAATGCAGGTGCTCACCTGTGGTCAATGAGCCCGTGTTTCCTACTATAGCTACCGGCATTCCGGCCGTAACCTTGTCCCCGGTCTTCTTGAGGAGCTTCTGGTTATGCTTGTAAACGGAAATTATGTCGCCGGTATGCTGTATCTGAAGTGTATATCCCGAATCATCGCTCCATCCGGCCCCGATTACCGTACCGTCGAGTACCGAAAATACGACCGAATTCGCAGGAGCGGTTATGTCAATGTAAGGATGCAGAAGCTGGTCATATCCCTGTGAGACCACTCCTTTCAGCGGAGTGAAGAAATGAACGCCCTCGATAGGAAGTCTCCTTTCATTGGCCCCGGACAGGCCGAACCTCTCCTCCGCACGGACATTGGCCCGGAGCAGCGAGTCCTTGCTGTCGAGTTCCTTACGCTCTGTCGCAGACAGTTCCGCCGTGGCGTCCTGAGTGCGTATCACGCTGTCAATCAGCACAGGATCAGCCCCGTCCATGACTTTCTTCAGGTTTTCAGTGTAGAATTTCCATGTATAGATGACATTCTGAAGAGAGTCTATCGTCAATGCATTGTTTATCGCCGCACGCTTGGTGTGCGCGTCCGGATAGCCCGGAATGAAGGTCTTGATAGGCGTAAAGGCAATGAGCGAGTAGGACAATGCCATTATCACCATGACGACAGAAACTATGGACACGAAAAAAGTAGTGCGGGTAAATCTCATCACCCACAACCGCTTGTGAGTCATGTCATCTATGAGAGACATTCTGAAGTGCTCGACCTTCGGTGCCTTGGACTGTTTCTGTGAGGCCATCTGCAAACCCTGTTATAAAAATTATTTGTTAACTTTGCACGATTATGGAGAGAATTATCGGAATAGATTATGGACGAAAGAGAATCGGCTTGGCTGTAAGCGATCCTTTACGAATTTTCGCATCCGCTCTGGAAACCGTACAAAGTGCAAAGATAATAGATTATCTTAAAAATTATTCCACCGGCGAGACCATTGTCCGGTTCGTTGTCGGATATCCGATCAATATGGACGGTAAGCCGTCAGAGGCTGCAGCGGACGTGGATGTTTTCCTGAAACAGCTCGCCAAGGCCTTTCCGGACGTGCCCGTAACGCTTGAAGATGAGAGATTTACATCGGTGCTGGCACATAGGGCCATGATTGACGGCGGAATGAAGGCGTCCGAGAGAAAGGACAAGGCGTCCGTGGACAAAATCAGCGCCGCCATAATACTGCAGAGCTGGCTGGACCGCGAAAATGCGTCACAGAACGGTGGCATATCTTTTGCGGCGAACCCCGCCGCCATTCAGATTCCTGAGACATTGTCCCGAAACGCTTCCGGGAAACGCCGCAGGAAAAAATAATTCAGAATATGATACAACCTATATATTTATACGGCTCGGAAGTCCTCAGGGCAAGAGCTGAAGAAATCGACATTGAGGACAAGGAAGGCATTGCTTCACTTGTACAGGATTTGAAAGATACATTGAAACACTCCGACGGCTGCGGTCTGGCCGCACCTCAGATAGGCGTCAGCAAAAGGGCATTGATAGTGGACGGCACCGGCATGACCGACGTCTATGACTATCTCAAGGATTTCAAGCGCACCATGCTGAATCCGGTCATTCTCGAGCAGAGCAAGGAGGAGACCGACTATTCGGAAGGCTGCCTGAGCATCCCTGGAATCTACTGCGAGATAAGCAGGCCCAAGTCAATGACTGTGGAGTACTATAATGAAAACGGGGAAAAGGTGACGGAGAAGTTCGACAAGTTCGCCTGCCGCATGGTCCAGCACGAGATGTCTCATCTGGACGGCGACATGTTCGTGGACCACGTCTCCCCTATCCGCAAGAAGATGATTTCCAAGAAATTGCAGAACATTGCCAAGGGCAAGGTATCGACACATTACAACACTAAAATAAAATAGATTATGGGAGCATTCCACGCTTACGATATCCGCGGAATTTATAACGTGGATTTCGACAAAAACACTGCCTATAAGGTAGGATATTTTCTTCCTGAACTTCTCGGTACTGACAAAGTGCTTGTCGGAAGAGACTGCAGAGTCTCATCTGACGAGATCCACGAGTACCTTCTGAAGGGTATCAATGACGCAGGCGCCGATGTTTACGATGTCGGCCTGAGCACCACGCCGATGGTATATTTCGGCACGGCGAACTACGGTTTCAAGGCTTCCGTACAGATTACGGCGTCCCACAACCCGAAAGAGTACAACGGAATGAAGGTTTCCTGCGAAAACGCATTGCCGGTAGGCTATGACACGGGACTTGGACAGATAGAGGCCTGGATCAAAGAGAACAAACCTACTCCTGTAGCTGCCGAAAGAGGCAAAGTCTATCAGAAAGACATTCATCAGGATTATCTGAACTTCCTTCTCAAACACAAAGGAGACTACAGTGACCTGAAACTCGCGTTCGACCTTTCCAACGGAATGAGTTCGCTCTATGCGAAGGAGATTTTCGGAGAAGGCCCTGAGTATATTTTCGACACGATGGACGGAACTTTCCCGAATCACGAACCTAACCCGCTGATACACAAGAACGTAGTAGCACTGGAAGAGCTCGTGAAGAAATCAGGCGCTGATGCAGGCGTCATCTATGACGGCGACGCTGACCGCGTGATGTTCGTGGACGAGAAAGGCAATTTCGTTTCTCCAGACCTCATGATCGCATTGCTCGGACACTATTTCATCGACGAGCGCCATGAACCGGGCATCGTCATCCAGGACATCCGCAGTTCGAAAGCAGTAGGCGAATATCTCGAGCCTATGGGAGCCAAGATGTTCACATGGAAAGTCGGCAGGGCAAACGCAGCCCGCAAACTGCGCGAACTTGACGGCGTATGGGGCGGCGAACTTGCAGGACATTACTATTTCCGTGACTTCTTCTATTCCGACAGCGGTCTCCTCGCATCCATCCTGGTACTCAGAGTCCTTGCGAACATGAAGAAGAAAGGCATCACCTTCAGCCAGCTTATCGGAAAAATCGCAAGATATCAGAACTCAGGCGAAATCAATTTCCGTCTCGAGGACAAAAAGGGCGCCATGGATGCGATCAAGGCACATTTCACGGCGAAGGAGACTCCTACAGCCTTTATGGACTTCGACGGATACCGCGTAGAATTCAAGGACTGGTGGTTCAACATAAGGCCTTCAAACACAGAGCCTTACCTCAGATTTATCTGTGAAGCCACTTCGAAAGAACTTCTCGAAGAAAAAATCAACGAAACGAAAGCTCTGCTCAAATCTGAATTCGGTGCAGAGTAATCAACAGTATAATCATATGAACTTCAATAAAATTCTTACTGCCGGAGCGACATTGCTCGCTCTGGTTTCTTTCCGGAGCGAGCGTGCAGCCGCACAAGACACATTAATGACAATGAGCAGGGCATCTCTGCTCGTACCACGGACAGCACTTCAGCCCGTCAAATCGATTGACAAGTCATCTGCTTATCCGATTGACACATTGGACACGGGCAATCCGGCAGTGAAAATTTTGTTGTTGGAAGATTATACCTGGAAGTACTACAAGGACCCGAACGTGGCGGCTTCCTCCCAGATTTACAAGGATTATTGGAACGAAGAGCTTCCGAATCCGTACAGGCTGGACACGAAGGACCTGCAGGATGACATTTCGCTGTGGGTAGTGGATACATTGAGCGAATATCATTGTCCTTATCAGACAAAGGTTTACTCTCCTTTCGGATACCGTCACGGGCGCAGGCACATGGGCGTGGACCTGCCTCTCAAGACCGGCACGCCGGTCGTAGCAGCCTTCACCGGAAAGGTCAGACTATCAAAGTATTACAGAGGCTATGGCAATCTGGTGGTCATCCGTCACGACAATGGTCTGGAGACTTTCTATGCACATCTGTCCAAGCGTCTGGTTTCCCCTGGCGACTGGGTGACTGCCGGACAGACCATCGGTCTGGGCGGTTCCACGGGACGTTCCACAGGAGCGCATCTGCATTTCGAGACGAGGTATTGCGGTTTCGCATTCGACCCGCAGTGGCTTATCGATTTCGAGAGCGGCACATTGAGACACAGGCTTTTCATCTTGAAAAAGCGGTTCCTGGATGCAAGCAGCAAGTATATTCCGGAAAGCGACGAGGAGGACTACCTGATAATGAAGGCTGATTCCACGTATTATGCCGCAAGGGCTGCCGAGCAGGAGCTGAGGGAGAAAGAGGAAGCGCGCAAGGCTGCGGAACTGGCCAAGGCCCAATACCACAAGATCAGGTCGGGAGACACTCTCGGTTCACTCGCCGTGAAGTATCACACGACAGTCAAGAAACTCTGTGCATTGAACGGAATTTCGACCAAGACCACATTGAGAATCGGGCGCTCAATCAGAGTACGGTAAGCGTGTACGGATTACTATACAGGGCTGGGAATCAGTGATTTATGATTTCCAGCTCTTCTTGTGTATAGAGGATCGAGTCAATGAAGTCCGGCGCGATATGCGCGAGGATGACGAAGCCGACAATGAAGGTCACGGCCAATGCAGCGATGGCTACCGCCGTCCAGATCAATGCTTTCCATCCCTTCCTGCTCTTTTTCGCAGGCTCCGTCCGTGGCTGCTCCTGTTCATTCGAATTATTCTGCTCGACCGGCACGTCCGGTTCATTGTCAGATTCCGGTTCCTTCTGCGGCTCATTCTCCTGTTCGCCTTCCGCCTCAGACTGAGATTCGTTCTCAGACTGGTGGTCGGACTCTTCGGCTGTCGCCTGATGCTCAGGCTGCAGTTCGCTGTCGGACTCGTTCTCTGCCTCAAGTGAGGACTCAGGCTGCCTGTCACCGGTCACTTCAGGCGCGTCTTCCGAACTTGAAGCTTCTATGTGCTGTGCTGTCTCCTGTTCGCTTTCCTCATCATGCTGAGATTCGTTCTCAGACTGGTGGTCTGACTCTTCAGCTGTCGCCTGCTGCTCAGGCTGCAGTTCGTTGTCAGACTCGGCTTCCGCCTCAAGTGAGGACTCAGGCTGTCCGCCACCGGTCACTTCAGGCGCATCTTCCGGGCCGGACACTGCGTCAGACGGCTCGTCACTGCTGGACTCCGCCCCAGGCTGTTCACCACTGCCGGACTGGCTTTCCGTTTCCTCCGGATTAAGGATATCCTGAAGCGCCGCAATAGTCGCTGAAACCTCTGCAGGTGTCTCCTCATGTGTCTTAAGGGAAATCGGCTCGAGCCCGAACCCTTCCGGATAAATATCCAGATCCTCATCGGCCACGAAGAAGAAAATATTCTCCTTGGTCGCCCTCAGTTTTCCCAAGCCAGGAAAGACAATGGACTTCCTGAGTTCAAGGACCTTCTGCATCTCCGACAGAAAATCGATGACAATCTTCGAAGCAGTTTCCTTGTCCACATTATTGGACTTCGCATAGAAATCTATCAGAACATTGTCAGATGCGTCTGCTTTCTTCCTGAAACTCAGACGTTTATATGGAGGATTGATAGTGTAGCCCTTATCCGAAAATGAGGATGGAACAAGTTCTGCCACGAAAGAACCGACTCCCGGCAATGACACTTCATCATTGTCAAGGATAAGTTCTTTAACCATTTTTGATAAGAGATCGATATCCATATAAATAAGGTTATTCTTTATTTGGCTGGCACATATCCTCTAAAAAACTGAAAATCAGCATCTTCCAAAATAAGTCCAACAGATGTCCTAAAATATCTTGACAAAGTTAGCAAAAAAATGCAGAAAAAAATTTGCAGGAAACAGAAATTGTTGTACCTTTGCAATCCCGTTACGAAACAATAGGGATAAAATTCCTGAATAGCTCAGTTGGTTAGAGCATCTGACTGTTAATCAGAGGGTCCCAGGTTCAAGTCCTGGTTCAGGAGCAAGTTTGTTTGGGAGCATAGCTCAGTTGGTTCAGAGCGTCTGCCTTACAAGCAGAGGGTCGGGGGTTCGACTCCCTCTGCTCCCACCAAAAACACCGCAGCACATCCGCCGCGGTGTTTTTTTTATTTTTGTCGCAACTGACAACAGTTTCGAAGGCTCAACGTAAAATCCGGAATGCAATTCGGCAATAACAGATATCAAACGAGAAGCCCGTTCAGGAATCTGAACGGGCTTCTGTAGATTCGTATCTGCGTTTTGGCGAGATCTCACATCTGGCAGTACAACGCGATACCATAACTAAACACTACTAACTAACCATTATAATAACCAACCAATAATATTATTCACTTGACCGACTATTTGCATTTATCGTGCCAAACTTGACATTTCACTGCAAACGCGTCCAAATGAAACCTATCATTGGCATCGGCAAAGTTAGTATCGGTCGCTCTACTTTAAAAAATTATTCAGCCAACCAGCGGTTTTAGGCTGGCAATATCATATTGGCTTCAACGAACCCTACGCATAACTGTGCATTCCTCCCAGCAAGAAATTGACCCCGAAATACGTAATCAGTACGCTCAGGAAGGCCAACAGGCAATATAAATGGAAAAATTTCGGCGACTGGAATTTCTTGAGTGAGGTAAAGTGGAGCGGCGCTACATAAACCAGCATCGTGATAAGAGCCCAGACCTCTTTCGGATCCCAGCTCCAGTAACGTCCCCAAGAGACATTGGCCCAGACGGCACCGATAAATATACCTATACACAGCAGAAACACGGCCGGATACAATAGCAGATGCGACAATGCCGCAAGTGCTCCGGCCTTTTCCGTTTCTGAACGGACACATAGGAGCGTCCCCTGAAAACTGATCAAAGCAATCAGGCCAAAAAGCGCATAAGAGAACATCAGCACCATCACATGAACAGACAGAAGCGGCGACTGCAATACCGGCATGAGCTGGGTAATCTGAGGATTTCCGCTACCTATCATTGCCACGAGCAGAGCAAACGAAGCGAGCAACGGCCCGAAATTCAGTATGATACGGAATTGCCGACAAGTAAGGATGGTCACCACAAGCACAGACCAGGAAAGGAACTGCATCGTCTCGAAACCGTTGGAAAGCGGCACGTGCCCGGAAACAATCCAGCGCAAAGCCAGCAGAACCGAGATATGGATGAGCATTGTCAATGCCAAAACCGCTCCGCCCCAAGAGCATACTCTCCCCCACAATCCAGATACATACAATACTGCCAGGACAAGCGCCACGGTCAAGTACATCATTACAGGAAAGCGCTGCGAACTTAGCGTACCATAAATCTGCTCCGTATGGACACGACATTCGGAAGGGATTGCCTCGCCAGCTTTAAGCCGCTGATAATCGACGATTTTACCTAACAGCATCGAAGCACGTCCATTATCGCCCGACGCAACACATTCACTGATATAGTCCATTGACTTGCGCACAAACATCCACTCTCCTTCCGGCAGTGAAACTTCCACTGTTCTCTGTCCAGGAGAAAGCCAATTGAGCTGTCCGTCCGCATTTCTATATGGATACATCTTGAGCAGTTCTCCGTTGTAGAACATCCTGATAATGTTGAATTTTTCATCCGCATCACGCAGATGCTTGAGCATCAACTGGTTTCCATCCCGCCAAGCGTCATTGAGAGGAGTCTTGAGCTTATATTCCCCTTCCTGAGTCCAGAAGTCATCATATGAAGCCCACTTTCCATTGATTCCCAGCATCTTGCGGGCCACCTTGTCTTTAATCGCAAAAATCTCCGCCTTCTCCCATTCCATAGGATTGAATGTCCATCCTGCAAAAATTTCCATTGCTGAATAACCGTTCCAGGCAGATTTTCCGGAAAGTTTGGTGACAAAATCATCGGCAACTGTGCTGACGGGGCATACGCGGCCGTGATACAGAACACAGATACGTGAAAAGTCATCTACAATCACCCTATCAGGAACGGGACAGGCGGAAGACTGTGCATTGGCAGCCCCTGCATCGACCTGAAAGGCGAAAACCAGGGCAGAGGCGACGGCGAGAGCCTTGCGGTACCATGTCCGGATGGAGGAAGAGCGCGAAACCAGCACCAGAATGATGGAGAGCAGCAGGAGAATATAGCCCGCATAGGTCAATGTTATTCCCCACGGGTCGTACAACACCCCGAGACGTACTCCGCCCATATCGCTGTCGTAGCCCGCTTGAGTAAATCTGAAGCGCTTATGCGTTCCGATATGATTCATGGACACCGCCAAGTCCTCCCCTTCCGTGAGAACGTGAGAGACATAGTCGGAAGGCGAGTCTGTTCCGGGATAGTATCTGATCTCAAAGTCCTTAAGTGTCAATGCAAAGCCGAGGTCTGTCCTGACACCTGAAGAGTTGTCGTACTGAGTTACAGGCTCATCCTTGCGCAGATGCACCTCGCCACTCTCCGAGATAAGATATGACAGGAGCGCTCCGCAGAGAATCACGACAAACGAGACATGCAGCAGGAAGACAGGCAGTCTCCGATACAGTTTCGTCTTGATTATCAATGCGATGCCGAGGCCTGAGAATATCGCCCAGAGCAGGACGAACCACCATGAACCATAGACATATTCCGCAACGAACCGGGAGCCGCGCACATTCTCAATGCAAGTCGCCGCTGCCATAATCAGAATCAGGACAGCGGCAACTATGACCGTAAAATTTAATATGTAGCGCTTAGATGGATTCACAGAAGAAGATGACTGCATCTCGCTGTTCTTTAGTCAGTTTACGGAAGCTCTCAATAGAGTTGCGTGCATCACTCTGCGCGCTTCCGTGCCACATTATGGCCTCCAAGGTATTTCTTGCACGACAGTCATGGAGTCTGTCTTCCGCTCCTGTACAGAGTTTGCTCAATCCACGTCCCCAAAGCGGTGTGGTGCGGCACCAGCCTGTACGTATGTCATTCTTCATATGAAGACGGTGCTGAACGAAATCGGAATAAGGCCAGATAGTCTGGTTCGGATAGCGTGGCATGTCCTCATTTGAACACATCATATTCGGGTCCTGGATATTGTCTTCACCTGTCGTCCATGACGGACGATGGCATTCGGAGCAATGCATTTCGGTAAAGAGACGCTTGCCTTCCTTGAACTTTTCGGTGTTTACGTTACGCGCTGCAGGTACTGCCAGACCACGGTGCCATACCATCAGATTTTTAAACTGCCTGTCTGACATTTCAGGCTCGAGCGTCTTGCTGGTCAGATAGTTATAAATATTCTGGGCAACATCATCGGTGTGCCATTCAGGATGTTTCTTGTCCGGATCCACTTTGGCTATGAATTCAGGAAAGCCGTCCTGGACATCCTTATCGTTCATTGCCGTTTGTGCATAATATACACCTGCGAGGTCAAGATAATGATAACGGCGGTCAGAGCGCGTCACATTGGTGATGTTCCAGATGGCATTTGCGCCGGGTCCGTCCAGGACAGGGCCACGTGTAAGGCCATAAGTATAACGGCGCACGTAGGATTTCTTGTCACCACTCTTGTTCACATACAGGCTCGCCCACTTGTTTCCGGCCTGGTCCCAATATGCCGGATTCAGCGCTTCTGATTTGCCGATGGAATTGAAATACTTGCTTTCAGACTCCCACTGGGCGGTTATCTCCTCTTCCGGGATAGCATCCACCAGACCTGTGCCGTAGATTCCGATAGTGGATTCCAGCAGCACTCCTATCTCATCAGGAATCTGTGAGGCCGGAATGGTAACCATCTGTCCGTCGCGTTTGACCACCATCGGGGCATAATAAGCATCCGCAGAAATCTTGACTTCCGGATAAATAAGGCTGTATGTCTCTCCATCGTCGAACTTGTTGCCCCATTCATCTACATACGGTTCCCATTTGATCTCAATTTTGGTTTCATCAATCGGGGCCTTGAACGGTTCCTGAGCTATCGTCTGAGGCATTCCGGCAAGAGACATCACATAGGAATCGGTTTTCTTGTCGTAAACGACGAGAAGATAACCGTTGCCCATATCTCTTGCACGGTAGCGTTCCTGGCGCTTTCCATGTCCGTAATTAGGATGGCAATACAGGCAGCCCACACGGACAGCCAGAGGTCCGAGCCCGGTAAATGCCCCCTCGGTATTGTAATTGAAATCCCTTTCGAAAAGGGTTTCACCATTCTGGAACTCCATATCCAGACCTGCATTTTCGACAGCTTGAGTCGGCTGCTGATATGCATAGGCATTGACAAGAGCCGTAGTACCCAGTTTTCCTCCGGCATAGTATTCATCCGGATTGTCGGCAGTCTTGCCAGGACCGAGTTCAGTTCCTTTATAGGCGTCGCTACATCCGGCAAGAAGCATTGAAGCGGCCACAAGGACCGCTGTCTTATATGTTTTCATATTCTTATTCATAAGATGCTATAAGTTCATCAAGAGCATTGAGCGATTTTTCCAGGCCATCCAATGCCGTCATCGCATCTTTTGCAGATTGGTGAGTGTAATTCTGCACAAAAGGCTTCTTCATATTGGCAATAGCCTTGAGCGCGGCCTCCATATTGGTCTTTACATTCTCTGCCGCAGCCTCGAATTCCTTGACATCGAGACATACGCCGATGAGGGAGTTGGCCAAAGGCTCTGTTCCAGATACTGTCAATGCTCCGTAGAGGGTATGTTTACAAGACATGATATTGTCATAGAAATCCTGGATGGAGTTGCGTGCATGAGGAGATTCAATGTAATTTACATCTTCTCCTGTAGCAGGGGACCCGATTTTGGAATCTCTCACCTCGCCGATGATGTCGTTTGCTCCGGCAATTATCTGACGGGTTGCAAGAACGATGGTAGAATAACTTGAACCCGCATTGCCGGCATTCTTGAAATCTGCGCCGTAATCCTTGGACTCGAATTCTACTTCATCAAGGAGTTTCTGCTCATCAGCAGACACTTCCCCGCCCCAGGCAGAGACCAGTTTCAATGAACTGAGATACAAATCCTGAGCAGCTCCTTTGGCAAAATAGATTTCATCTGCAGTCATATCTGCCAACTTGCGCGCATTTCCATCGCGGAATATAAGGTACTCTACAGCATGGAAGCCAGTAAGGTTCTGTCCGTTAGCGATGGCATCATCAATGATGGCCGCATCCGACTCATCTGTTGCCGGATGGAATTTGGCCATGTATTTGTCAAACTGAGTCCTGTCGAAAGGCCAGGTATCAGTATGAGGGTCAATGCCGTAGTCTCCGGCAGGGCCGAACAGAAACGCTTCCGACCACTCCCAATCCTGACGTGCAACTTTCCATAGGTCACAGGCTTTCTGGACATCAGCATCTGTCTTGAGGGCGCTGAGCTGTTCTACCAGTTTCTTGTCATTGTCAGCAAGCGCACGATAGGTAGGTTTGACTGTCTTTTCCACAAAATCCGTGTTTGTGGCTTTGAATTTGCTCTCAAGAATGGTGAGAGCTTCGCTCTTCTCGTGAGAGGACTCACAACTTGTCGCACTGATTGCGACTGCGCAAAGAGCAATCAAAGAATAATTGATAATCTTTTTCATATTTGTTTGGATTTATTTTCTGTTGAACCAGCCCACGAACATGACGCCGAGCGAAATGGACGGTTCGTCATTATATGCCGAATCCAGATATCTTTTCGCCCATTCCGCTTTCACTATAATCTGAGGTATAGGTTTGTAGTTGATACCGAATGACATACGCTTCACGTGATCATACGTATAGGCGACTTTCTTGTTTCCTGTCGCATATGTGTTGTAATCCTCATATCGGCCGAAAACATAAAGTTTCTGCTTTTGCCTGAGGGCGTCGAAAATGCTGAACACATCATATCCGGCTTCACCGCCGAATGAATATGCACTGCTGCCGATAGGCGAATGCTTGGAAGGTGAACCATCCTGCTGAGTATGCTTCGGATACGCGTTGCAAAAGGCCGTAATACGCTCAGCATCAGAGAGATTGGCATAAGTGGCATTGCCCCTGACGATGAGATTCCATCTGTTCAGTTCAAATCCGAAACTGCCTATGGCCAATGCACCGTGACAGTCATCATATGAGGCACCGGCCTTCCGTTCAGTGTTCCTGAAAGTATATCCATAGTATCCGCTCAGACTCAGACGAAGCCCCTTCACGGAATAATTGTCGATTCTAGCAGCACCTGCATAGACATTGGCCAGTTTATACTCATATGGACTTGTCGCACCATAATGGACAAAACAGTCGTGTCCGAATCTTTCCGCATCCAGACCTGAGGTAAAGATAGCTTCGTAACGCCACTGCGGAAGGCTTCCCCATAGGGACAGTCCTACCTGGTGCCACGTGTTCGGGAGCAACTTGGCTTCTCCCTCGGAACGATATACAGAGAAGAATTCGTTCGGAAGATGATGCTGGTTTATCTCTCCTACAGGGATTATCAGTTCTCCCGCCTTCACATTGAACCGCCCGCCCGAGAAGGCCTTGTTGATCCAGAACTGCTCGAGAGCGACTTCTCCGCCCTTTTCAGTCTCTGCCTCATACTCTCCGCTTTCATCTGCATCAATCTCTACAGCCGATTCGGTACCTCCATGTTCAAATTCGATTTCCATCCCCATTGTCCAGCCTCTTCCGAAGTCATATCCGAGATTCAATGTGACGTGAGGAAGGTCGAACCGGCCGTGAGATTTGTCATCTTTGTAGGTAAGCGGATCACGGTAACGGTTGAAATGCTGACTGTAGAAGTTGCGTGACATCACAGCTTCACCATATCCGCCCACTGAAAGACGACTCAGAGCATTGTCAGTCTTCTCCTGGGCTGACACGGTAAAACCGGTCGCCAGCAGCGCCGTCAATGCCGATAAGATTATTTTGTCCATTGTCAAGTAATTTGCCTGATTCGCCTGCAAAGTTACTATGGACAAAACGAGCGCACAATCCCAAATTGTTGGGATTGTGCGCCTATGGATTTAACTATTATTTGGTATTGTCCGCTGCAGCCCGACGCTTTACGAAAACAGTTCGTGGAGGACCTGCAGGGAGCGGATGTTGATGGCGGACTCGGTATGGAATTCCAAGTAGCGGATTATGGATGAGGCTATGTCGCCACGGACGCGGCCGGTGAGCGGAATCAGCATTGCCGAAGCCAGGTCAGAACGCATGAACTGAGCCACAACAGCCTGGTTCTCATCAGTAAAAGGCAGCAGGTCAGCCACTTCCGGACGGAAGCCGAGGGCAATGCAGAATTCCAGCAGGAAACAGATATGGAAATTGCTGAAATCCGACTGCAGGGCATCCAAGGTCAATATCTGATGCTCACACCATTCATACAGGCCGTCCTCTGCCGCTCCGTCCTTTACGGTACGGTAGATCACCTCCGCCATGAACAGGGATATTGCATTCTTGAATACATTGTTCCTGATTCCGAGCAGAGGATACTTCGCCGCCACGGGGCTGGCATACCATAAATCCGATTTGGGGTTTTCAGTGACAGAAAGTTCCAGGATATTGAGCGGAAGATAGAATGCCATCTTGGCCTTCGCTCCGGTTCTGACCAGAAAACTCTTGCGGCCATAAGTCCGGCTCAATGTATGGACAACTATGGAATTGTCCCGTATCTTCGTGTAATTCAGTATTATAACCTGCTCATCCATGGCATTGTCACCGGTAGGGCTACTTGGCCGAGTGCTCCTGAAGCCACTGCGCCATTGACCTCAACGCCTTTCCCCTGTGGGAAATCGCGTTTTTCTGGTCATCTGTAAGTTCGGCCACCGTCACGTCAGGATAATCGTCTGCAATGAAAACCGGATCATAGCCGAAGCCGCCGTTTCCTACCCTCTCATAAGAGATCCTGCCTTCCATAGCGCCTTCGAAAAAGTGCTTCTGGCCATCCAGAATCAGGGTTATCACGGTCTTGAACCTTGCTCTTCTCGTGGCCTTGGGCGTAGCGATGCCATATTCCCTGGCAACAGATGCCTCATACTCTTTTCTGGCCATCTCATCGAGGAGTTTGTCAATGTTGGCGCTGAAACTCTTGTCCGGACCGGCATATCTGGCCGAATAGACTCCCGGAGCACCTCCGAGAATGTCCACCTCGAGTCCGGTATCATCCGCAAAACAATCCGCACCTGAAGTGTGGTCGAAGATGTATTGCGCCTTCTGTAAAGAATTGGCACGCAGAGTCGTGCCGGTTTCAGGGATATCTTCCGTAATCCCTTTTGAGGCCGGGGTAACGAGCTCAAAGCCCCCACCTAAAATTTCTGATGCTTCACGCAGTTTACAGCTATTGCCCGTTGCAAAAATAATCGTCATACTGCTTTAATTTTACCTTATATATTCGGGTGCAAAGGTATCAATTTCACGGACAATCACAAAAGGAAATCAAAATAGATTGCTATCTTTGTAAGTTGCAACAAAATAATTCATTTATAATGAAACGCACTGAATTGATAGCTGCAATCGCAGCATTGGTCATATCTGCAGCCCCTTCTTTCGGGCAGTCCAAGAGTTTCAAATTGGGGCAATGGGTTGAAATCCAGAATGCTATCCTCAAAGAACTGAACAAATCATACGTCGATTCTCTTCCTATTGACAGAATTGAGAAGGCCGGCATCAATGCGATGCTCGAGTCGCTCGATCCTTATACCATCTATGTTCCGGAGGAGGACAATGACGATTTCGAGTTCATGATCGGCAAGACCTACGGGGGTATCGGAGCCATCATCTACAAACCTACGAAGGAGAGCAACATTGTCATCAATGAACCATACAAGAACTCCCCTGCAAGCAAGGCAGGGCTGAAATGCGGAGATGAAATCACGGCGATAGACGGGCTGTCCGTCATCGGGCTGGATGCAGGCGAATCCACTTCCAAGATGAAGGGAAAGCCGGGCACATCTGTTGTTTTCGACGTGAAAAAGCTCCGCGGCGGTGAGTCGTGGAAAGCCGGGGACACCGTCAAAGTCACTGTCACACGTGAAAGAATCCACCTTCCTGACGTGGAATACGCCGGTATGATCAATGACACGACCGGTTATATTCTCCAGACCGGTTTCACTGAAAATGTATCAGGAGATGTGCGCAATGCATATTTCCATCTGAAAAAGCAGGGGATGAAGCAGCTGGTTTTAGACTTGAGGGGTAACGTAGGCGGTCTGATGCAGGAAGCAGTAAACATTGTCTCTCTATTCGTCCCGAAGGGCTCCCTCGTCGTCACTTCCAAGGGCAACGGAAACGTGACCAAAGATGAATACCGCACATTGACGGAACCGGTGGACACGCAGATTCCGATAATCGTCCTGGTGGACTCTGGCACTGCGTCATCTGCAGAAATCGTGTCCGGAGCGTTCCAGGATATGGACAGGGCCACTGTAATGGGTTCGAGGACATTCGGCAAGGGACTTGTGCAGAGCATCCGCCCGCTACCTTATAACGGGCAGCTGAAAATAACCACGGCCAAGTATTACACTCCGAGCGGTCGATGCATTCAGGCCATTGACTACAGCCACCGCAAATCCGACGGAAGCGTGGGCCATATTCCGGATTCATTGACACATCAGTTTTTCACTGCGCACGGGCGTCCGGTCCGCGACGGCGGCGGCATCATGCCTGACGATACATTGACAGAGAGACAGTACAGCCGACTGGTGTATTCGCTGGTCCTCAACGGCATCATTGACAGATATTCTCTGGAGTACGTGAAGAAGCACGAGAGCATCCCGTCTCCGGAAGATTTCCATTTCTCAGACGCTGATTATGAGGACTTTATCCAGTACGCAAAGGGACAGGATTTCGATTACAGGTCAGGAGCCAAGACATTGTACGACCAAATGAAGAAGGAGCTTGAAAAGGATGGAATGGCCGGGGCAATGAAGGATGAGCTGGATGCGCTCGCGAAAAAGCTGGACATGGAGAAAGAGCAGTTCCTTCTTCTCAAGAAACAGGAAATAATTCCGTTCATAGAGGAGGAAATCGCTACGAGATATTATTATCAGGAAGCAGGCGTGCAAATGCGTCTGAGATATGACAATCAGCTGCGGGAGGCATTGACAAAACCCCGCATCAAATATTAAACAAGGAAAACGCCCGGCAACAATCCGGGCATTTCCCAACTTAAAGACTTATGAGCACTAAAGACACTGTTTACGGCAAGGAGCCTTCCTCGACTTTCTTCTCCCGATAGCGCAGGTTGTCAATTCCCTTACCCATCTCAGGATTTCTTTTTGGAAACGGACTTGGACCTCTTTATGGCCTGTTTTACCTTAGCTTTCCGTGCGGCTTTGTCTCCTTCTCCAGGAGCGGCTTTCTTTCTGGAAGTGCTGTCGAAGACCTTTGACGCAGGACGACGTTCTTCATATTGGCCCGGAATATCCGGAACCGAGTCCTCTCTGCGCTCATTTCCGGTCTCAACCAGTTCATAGTCAAGTAGCTTCTGGTCCAGATTAGTAGCTTTCACGCGTATTTTTACAGGATCACCGAGGCTGTAAACCACTTTTGTACGTTTTCCGACTATCCGGTAATGGTCCTGGTCGAACTCGAAGAAATCAGACTGGATGTCACGCAGCGCCACCATACCTTCTATCTTTGTCGGCTCTATCTCCACGTACATTCCCCACTCGGTAAGTCCTGAAATATGTCCTTCATATTCTCCGCCCACCTTGTCCTGCATAAATTCCACGAGCTTGTACTTCGTGCTTGCGCGCTCGGCTTCTGCTGCAACTACCTCACGTTCAGATGCATGCTTGCACTGTTCCTCATAATAAGCCTTGTTCTGTGAATCGGCTCCGTCCAGATACATCGCGAGCAGCCTGTGCACCATCGTGTCAGGGTAACGTCTGATAGGCGATGTGAAATGAGTGTAGAACTTGAATGCAAGGCCATAATGCCCGATATTGTCGGTGCTGTAGCAAGCCTTCGCCATTGACCTGAGCGCAAGCATTTCTATCGCCGCAAACTCCGGCTTGTCCTTGGCCTCAGCCAAGAGCGTGTTCAATGCCTTTGCGAGTTTCCTGCCGTCGTCGGCGTCCTCCATCTTGTATCCGAAATTGCCCGCGAAATCTCTCAGACCATTCACTTTATCCGGATTAGGCACATCGTGAATACGATACACGAATGTCTTGGCATTCTTCTTGGCTGTACCGTTCATCTTGCCGTCCGTGGCGATAAATTCTGCCACAGAGCGGTTTGCCAGAAGCATAAACTCCTCGATAAGCCAGTTGGCCTCCTTGGAAATTTTCTGATATACTCTTACAGGGCGGCCCTTTTCGTCCACTTCCACCTTCATTTCCGGCCGCTCGAAACTGATGGCACCGGAAGCGAATCTGCGTTTGCGGAGAATCGACGCGATCTTGTGCAATGTCAGGATTGCCTCTTTCAGTTCACGTGGAATCAGGCAGCCTTCATACACGCCTGCACCCATCATTGCCTCAGTCTTCGCGCGACGAGCCGCAGCTTCAGGTGAAGCCTCCAGAATAGGATCCTTGACTACAGAATGAATACCGTCCGTACCGCCCCTGAGTTCCATATTGTAGGATTCCTCACCATTGTCGATAATCTGCTGGGCAGTCTCATAAGCGAATCTGTAATCGGAGCGGATGACTGTCCTTCCGAACCAGTGGCTGACAATCTTGGCAAGAGGCGAGATCTCAAACACCGCCGAGAAAGTGAGTTTGTCTTCATTAGGCCTTAGCGAACAGAGCTTGTTGGAAAGCTTTTCCGGAAGCATCGGGACTGTCCTGTCCACCAGATACACGGATGTGCCTCTCGACTGGGCCTCCTTGTCCACGACAGATCCCGGAGTGACATAATACGAAACATCGGCAATATGTACACCTACCTCGTAGTTTCCATTGTCCAGTTTCTTGAATGAAAGCGCATCATCGAAGTCCTTCGCGTCCTCAGGGTCGATGGTAAAGGTCAATGTCTTTCTGAAATCCTTTCTGCCCTTGAGGTCCTTCGCCGTGATTTTATCTGAGATGCCGTCTGCAGCGTTCTCCACTTCCGCTTCGAACCTGTAAGGCAATCCGTATTCTGCCAGAATCGAGTGCATCTCGGTATCATTCTCACCAGGCTCGCCCAAAACATCCACGATATAGCCATGCGGATTCGGCTCTCCCCTGTCCCAACTGTCCACAAGCGCCGCCACCTTAAGTCCGGTGTGGACCTTAAGTTCGCAGTCTTTTCCATCCACCGTTTCGGTAACTCCCGCCACAGCAAACTCCTTGTTGCCCAGAGACTTGAGATATCCCGTCTCCGAGACGGCGCCTTTTCGCCGCATAAGCGGACGACCTTTTTCGTCAGTTATGTCAATGCTGATGTCATATGGCATTACACGGCTCTGCATGAGGACCCACGCCTGGTTGCCGACTACATGGAGGACTCCCACAAACGGCTTTCTGGACCTCTCCAGGACGCAGATGACTACGCCTTCCTGACGTTTGCTGTCTGTCTTCTCCTTGGTTACGGCCACTTTCACGGTATCACCGTTCAATGCGCCCTTGGTCTTTCCGTTGCGGACAAATATGTCATCCTCCATTCCTTCGACCTTGACAAAAACGAATCCGTCCCTGGTCATCTGGACAGTTCCCGTATAGTCAGGGCATTCCTTCAGAGGCTTTTCATTATCTTTTCTGCTCATTTTTCCGGAAGCGTCGCCTCTACGACCGGACATGCGTCCTTTTCCTCCGTCTCTTCTTGAATCTTCGCGTTTTCCGCCGCTGCGTTTTCGTCTGTCGAATGCCATATTCTCTTATCTGTTTAAATTCCAATATGCAAAATTAAATAAAACATTATGATTAGCATAAAAAGAGGTAGGGATTTTGTATCTTTGCGCGCGGAAAACAAATAGTAACAGATATGAATAGAAAAGTTCTTCTTATGATTCTTGATGGCTGGGGCGAGGGCAAGCATGACCACTCGAACGCCATCTACACAGCCGAAACACCTTTCATTGACTCTCTCAGAGCCAAATATCCTATGAGCCACCTTCTCACTTGCGGCGAGGCTGTCGGTCTTCCTGACGGACAGATGGGCAATTCTGAGGTAGGCCACATGAATCTCGGTGCCGGACGCGTTGTATATCAGGATCTTATGAAAATCAATAAGACCTGCCGTGACCACAAGCTTCTCAGCCGTGCAGAAGTCAAGGGCGTGTATGATTATGTAAAGGAGAGCGGCAAGAAACTTCACTTGATGGGTCTCTGCTCTACCGGCGGCGTACACAGTTCACTCGACCATTACTACGAGTTCCTGAACGTTGCCAAAGAATATGGCCTGGAGAATGTCTATGTACACTGCTTCATGGATGGCCGTGACACAGACCCGCACAGCGGAAAGGGCTTCGTGGCTGATCTCGAGAAACACATGGCAGAGAGCACCGGAAAAGTTGCCACGGTCTGCGGCCGTTTCTATGCAATGGACCGTGACAAGAGATGGGCACGCGTAAAAGAGGCTTATGACCTTCTCACTGAAGGCAAAGGTGCTGCTTTCACCTCCGCAACCGAAGGTATCCAGGCGTCTTATGACGCAGATGTCACCGACGAGTTCATCAAACCTATAGTTGTTACAGATGCTGCAGGCGCTCCTCTCGCAAAGATAGAGGAAGGCGATGCTGTCATCTTCATGAACTTCCGCAATGACCGCGCACGTGAAATCACTTCCGTTCTCACCCAGCAGGATATGCCGGAAGAGAGCATGCACGTCATTCCGAACCTCTACTACTGCTGCATGACTCCGTACGATGCCGCATTCAAGGGTCTGCACATTCTCTTCGACAAGGAAATCGTGAAGGACACCCTCGGAGAAATCGTATCGAACGCCGGTCTTCATCAGCTCCGTATCGCCGAGACAGAGAAATATGCCCACGTGACATTCTTCTTCAATGGCGGCCGCGAGACTCCTTTCGAGAATGAGGACAGAATCTTGGTTCCTTCTCCTAAGGTTCCTACATATGACCTCCAGCCTGAGATGAGTGCCCCTATCGTAACCGAGAAGCTTATCGGGGCTATCGACAGCGACAAGGAAGACCTCATCATCCTCAACTACGCAAATGGCGACATGATCGGCCACACCGGTGTCTATGACGCTATCGTGAAGGCTGTCAGATGCATTGACGGTTGCGTCGAGAAAGTTGTCACAGAGGCCATCAAGCATGACTATGTCATTCTCATCACTGCTGACCACGGCAATGCCGACCACGCTGTCAATGAGGACGGCACTCCAAACACCGCCCACTCACTCAATCCGGTTCAGTTCATTGTTGTCAATGCCGGTGACGAAGTAAAGAGCGTGAAGGACGGCGCCCTCTGCAACGTGGCTCCTACCATCCTGAAGCTGATGGGTCTTCCTCAGCCTGCCGACATGGATGCAGAGCCATTGATCTGATGATTTGAGAATCAATTGTATTATACCCCTCGGTTTCCACCCGGAGCCCGAGGGGTTTTTGCATACCGTGCTCTTCCATTCGCACTTAGCTATAGGAAAAGTTCAAGAGTATCAACGGCGAACTTTACAAGGCGTATCCCCTAAACCAACCACACCACCAATTTCGACTTTTTCGCATATTTTCCAAACACTCCTGAAACGGTCGCCAAGTCGAAGAAATCATCGCTGGTTTCCTGCTTGATAGCGACTGCAATCTGAAACTAACACCAAGTCGAGGAAATCATCGCTGTTTTCTGCATGATAGCGACTCAGTCTGAAACCAATACCAAGTCAAAGAAGAAGTCGCGGGATTAAGAGAGCTCCGCCACAGGTGATTTCCGGTAATTTCTGGTAATTTCCGGTAATTTCTGAACTAATGAGCATCCAGACGAGTCTGCAAATATTCACATAACCAACTGATGCCCAATCGATTATGTCAAATTGAAGCAAAATGCAAATATGCTCATTCCCCTGTTTTTTTATGGGAGTGAGCATATTAAGAAACAGGTTTAAACCCATATAATGACTTATAATTCAATAAGTTATAGGCTTTTTACTATATTGGCGATATGCTCATTGGTTCGATAAAACCATTGCAAGCACCTTACCTGAAATGCTTTTTGTTTGCGCGTAGGAGCGAAAAATCATTCAGCGCACCTAAATTTCATTTCAATCAACACAAAAAAGCCGCAAAAGCCAGGTTACCCACTTTTTCACATAACCTGCATTTGGTTGCTCATTATATCTTATTGACACTCGATAATATACATCAAATCACAAGATGCAGGTTGTTCGATTCAATCCAATTCGGTGTTTGCCTCATTGCTCGTAACGCACCGCATTTTTTTGTGAGCACCTCTGCCTCTGCTATTCCTGATAATTGTTGTCTTACGGAATGTATTTTATCCGTGAAACCCCACCTTCTCACGGACAAATTGTTGATTTTGAACAACTTATCCGTAAAACCCCGCCTGTTTACGGACAACCTGAGCATTTTGAGTCAACTTTTTACAGTAATAGGTTCATGGTGGCGAGCAGGATAGCCTCGCACCGAAAAAAACTAAACATCCATGCTGACTCACCGAAGTTAGTGAAGCCGAGCAGCGGAATAGCCTGAGTCGAATTGCGAGGCTCCCACGGATAATCAGAATTACGCAGAGTTCAAGTACATCACATGTATCTAATGGATTTGCTCAGATATCAATGGCAGCAACAAGGTTGCCTCCGTGAGGACTTGCTTA
>ULNT01030920.1_pt1 | contig 23767 bp, 18 predicted proteins | sample 1952001 | NCBI WGS metagenome assembly ULNT01 (sample SAMEA4835585, study PRJEB28245) | human gut metagenome | biome: gut microbiome; material: fecal sample | place: Denmark | collected 2008
CAACTTTGGCAAACCCTCAACAACTTTGATTATCCTATTTATATTCTAGCACCAGTTTAATTTAATAAAAGGTCTGGCTACCCAGCCAGACCCTCATAAAAGACCCTCACGAAAGACCCTAAAACCAGACCCTATTGAAGAACCCTAAAATAGATTGGCAAACCCTAAAGAACATTGATTATCCATAAAACCTGCATTTCTGCAACAGTAAAATGCAGGTTTTTCCTTATTTTTTCAGTATTTTCAAGGCATTCTCAATCCGTATGATTCACTTGAGCTGCACTTTATTATGGAAGTTCACACCATTGCTCCCGTGCCACCTTCAACAACAGAATCATCATGTCCAACTTTCGTCACAGTACCCAGCAAACATTTTAAATCAAATAAAAAGGATTCATGTTCTTTCCAATATCCATCTAATTTTGCTTTTTCTTCAATAGAAATAGAATCCCTGCCATTGATCTGTGCCCAACCTGTAATTCCAGGTTTCATCTCATTTACACCGTATTTATCACGTTCTGCTGTAAGTATATCCTGGTTCCATAATCCCGGTCTTGGTCCAATCAGCGACAATGACCCATCAAGCACGTTAAAAAGCTGTGGTAATTCATCTAAGGAATGTGCACGAAGGAATTTTCCAACTTTCGTAATATACTGATCTGGATTATCCAACATATGTGTGGGTGTATCATGTGGCGTACTCATCTTCATGCTACGGAATTTATATACCTTAAAATACTTCTTATTTTGGCCCAATCGCTTCTGGATAAAGAAAACCGGTCCCGGATCATCTATCTTAATCGCGATTGCAATTCCAAGTAGAATCGGTGATAAAACAACAATTCCACAAAAAGAAAGAATAATATCTATCGCTCTTTTTACATATCTGTCATAGAATGTTGGAACATAGGCTGCTTCGCCTACATCTTTTAAATATCCACACATTCCATCAGCATTTTCCGGCTTGCTCTCATCTTCTATGAAAATAACTTTCTTTCCTTCGTATGGATTTTTTTCATCATTGCTATTTTGTTTTTTCTGAATTTTGGTTGTTAACTTCACGCCAAGAATCATTGTTCCTACTATAGCACATACACCAATAACTTTTTTACCAGCATTTTTCATGAAATTTTTTCCTCTTCTTCCTCACTTTTTCATTATTCTTACTGTTGACTTGGCATCCACCCAGTTCCATTAAAAGTAACTATCATTGCTAAATCATTTTCAAATAATATCTTTTGCGAATCAAAATATTGTTGATTCTGTAAATAAAGTTCTGAATCTTTATACACTGAAAGATATTCAACACCATCATTATTAAAAATATATGTACATTCCAAAAATGTTTCAGGTTCGAATTTTCCAACATATTCCACTGTACTTTCACCCTCATATGCTCGATATTCATTCACATCTCCTTGTCCTCCGTATGTTCCTTCGCATAATAGCATCACATTATTATAGCCATAGTTCATTCGCGCATAATTTTCAAATTCAATAGATTCATCTGACTCTTTTTCAAATCCATCTTTTATTCTACTCCATCTCGCTTCAACAGGTTTTTTATATAAAGTAGCTTGTTCTGTTTCAACCTCAATATTCCAAAAATTATCCATTAATGGCACATATGCCTGTAATACTGGATCTGTTTTATCAATCAGCACATAACTAGCCTGCATTACTTCAAGCCATTCTGAAAGATTTATAAATGATGACTTTTCAACATCAACAACATCCGACTTTTCACATAAAGCACAAATAGCACTGTACCATTGACTATCTAACGCTTTCCATTGTGATGATATCATCGGTACCCACTCATTCTTCAAATTTTCAATTCTATATTGATAAATGTTAATCATATCTATACCAATAACATTTCGCCCTGTTTTACTCCAGCTTTTAAAATTAAAACTATAAAATGGAGTCATTGTACGGTTTGAAGGATTATCTAAATACAAATCAGAATTATAACTATATATTTTTGCATCCACACCTATAACAGATACCAATATGCACAGACCATATAATGTAGCATATGCAGCAACTAGAAGTTCCTGTTTTTTTTCAATTAACATACCTATTGTTTGTGCCATAACTAGCCATGCCAATAACCATAATACATAATAATTTCTATATAAGTAATAGTTGGACAAATATCCCTTCACGTAAAATCCCCACCAAAATATAATAAACAAAGCAACTACAATATTCATTCTCAATACCATTCTTGCAGCATCGTCCAAATATTTTTCTTTTATCATTAATAGCATATGCAGAATTACCATCGGCGCAAAAAATATAAAATCCATATATGGTTCCTTATAGGCCAATCCCTCTGTCGAAAAATTTTCAAACAAAACATTTAAATTTGGAACTCTTTGCCTCATAAAAACAAATCCAATAATCCCCCCAATTACAATAACAATTACAAATACTATTTTTTCCCACCTTAAAATATTACTTTGTTTTCTGTTTTTAGCAATCCACACAATAATTTCAGGTAATATTAATACTATGAGAATAATGCCGAAAAAGGGATAACACAATGCCAATGTTAATGTTCCTGCCAGACAACTAGCAATTCCATATTTTAAATTATCTTGTCTTTCCCAAATTATCATAATATGATAAATAATAAACATTATCAGAAGCATTCCATCTTCCCAATGTAAAAAGGTCCCATAAGAAAGAATATACAATTGATATCCACACCAGAATAATATCGTAATAATCGTATTAATAACATTTCTGTGCCGATTAACTTTATTTGCAAGCACAAAGAAGAATACTGCAACAAGTATCTGCATACAAATATTTCCTAATATCATACCTCGATACAAAAATACTTCTAACTGAATTGACTGAATCAGCTGAATAAAAATGGAAATCCATAATGGCGTCACAAATTCATCTGTAACCGTGTGATTTTTCACAATATCCATTGCCATTGTCAAATAGCGCACCGAATCTACATCACCATACGTCAATTTCAGATTCACGCCAAAATGATATAGACACATAAATAAGACAAAGCCACTCAAGACACACACTGATATCAAATATTTGACGTCTTTTTTATCGATTTTAGGTATTATAAAGCTTGTTTTTCTTTTCTTGAAAAATACAATAACAAAAATAAAATCAACGCTTCCCAGCCCTGCACATATTGTTGGCAAATAGACAGGAATATGTAACACCTCATAAATAGCTCCTATGATTCCTACTACACAAAACAAATAGGCTGCCGATACAATCGCAGCCTCTACAATATTTTCTGTTTTTTCACTTATAACCACGCTGAAAGCGCATATAAACAATAAACTACATACAATAAATATAATAGAACTCATAACACCTCAATTATTTCTTATACTGATAAGACGGAACCATCCTCTTAACTACTGCCTTCATTTCCGGATCATCCTCATAAGCAGTTTTTTTCAGTTCAACAAGATCTGCAAAGAATTCATCTTCATCAAATGGAATTGGTTTGCCAATAAAAATTAGATTGTTTGCCGTCTTCTGTAATCCTTCTTCTTCTCTTAAGCACTCTTCAAAAAGCTTCTCACCCGGGCGAAGTCCTGTATACACAATCTTAATATCAACATCCGGTTCATAACCGGATAACTTAATCAGATTTCTCGCCATATCATCAATACGAACCGGTTCTCCCATATCAAGGACAAAGATTTCTCCTCCCTTGGCATATGCGCCTGCCTGAAGGACGAGCGATACTGCTTCTGGAATCGTCATAAAGTAGCGGATAATATTTTTATCTGTTACTGTAACCGGTTCTCCGGCTGCAATCTGCTTTTTAAAGAGTGGGATAACACTTCCGTTACTTCCGAGTACATTTCCGAAACGCACTGCGACATAATTGGTATTCTCATATTTCCGGTTCATTCCCTGAATCACCATCTCGCAGAGACGTTTGGACGCTCCCATGATATTGGTTGGATTTACTGCCTTATCAGTTGAGATAAGTACCATACGCTGGGTTCCATTCTCTCCGGCTGCTCTTGCTACATTCAAAGTACCAAACACATTATTCTTGATTGCCTCATTCGGGCTGTCTTCCATCAATGGCACATGCTTATGAGCAGCTGCATGGAATACAATCTCCGGCTTATAATCATGGAAGATTGTGTCAACCCGATGGGTATTTCGGACGGATCCAATTAATGTAACAAGATCCAGTTCCGGGAATTTCTTCTTTAATTCCAACTGGATATCATAAGTCGTATTCTCATAGATATCGAGAATAATCAACTGTTTCGGATAATGGGAGGCAATCTGTCTGCACAACTCACTACCAATAGAACCTCCTCCACCGGTAACTAACACAACCTTCCCGGCAATATACCCCATCACTTCATCCAGATTGGTTCGGATTGGTTCTCTTCCAAGGAGATCTTCTACTTCAACCTCTCGGAGATTGGATAATTTCACTTCATCATTCACAATCTGTGCCATACTTGGCAGAATTTTTAATTTACATCCAGTATTCTTGCAAATTTCCAATATTTGCTTTTTTCTGCTTCCTGAAAGTTTCGGAATCGCAATAAAAATCTCCTGAACATGATATTTTTCCACTGCCCACGGAATCTTACTGTCATTTCCTACAATTGGGCTTCCCATAATATTCGTGCCAATTTTTTTTGGATCTGCATCAATGACACAGACAACTTTGTTGTGGATCTGCCAGCTGCTGCTCATATCCTTGATCAAAGAGAATGCCGTATCTCCAGCTCCAATGATCATAGTATTCTTGGCATTTCCGCTATGTCCTGCCATAAATGACTGTCTGACCACGCGGACTCCACGGTAAAAGAATCGGCTGAACGCAATCAATACCAAAAGGAAAAACAAATATAAAATATAATAAGAACGTGGCATATTCCACATCAACATATGTAATCCAAGACTCTGGATACAGGCTGCAACAATACACGCTGCTACTACATTCAACATCTCATGGACACTCGCATATCGCCAGAGGCTGCTGTATAGTTTTGCAACTGCAAATATAATTAAGGTTGTTATAATATTTATAATAGTATACTTAAATGCTATACTAGCGTAATGAGGATCTATCTGACTGATGGAAAACTCGAATCTTGTCCACAATGCCAGAAACTCTGCAATGCACACTGCACAGATATCATAGATCACTAATATTGCGATTCGCATTGTCTTACTTGTATTCTGAAATGCTCTTCTTATCATCTGAATCATATTTTACATTACCTTTTCTACTTAACAATCTAATTTATAAAACACACTTTTGTGTATCTTAGCACATTTCTTTCGAATTATCTATATCTCAATCCCATTAAAGCATCTTTCATTTACATCATAGCGTATATTTTAGCCTTTTTCCAAACTTCTTAAGATTTTCTGAATCTTACTTTCTACCCAATTTCAACCTCATACACCATCACATTCCATCCCCGGTAAGAATATTCTTTACTCCCGATAAAGGTTGCCTGTTCCAACATTTCTTTTACATCTTGATGTTCCGCATATATATTAGGAATAATATATAAAATTCTATTATACGCATTGCGATCAAGTATTCCTATATTCTGAACCGACAGACTGCCATAGTTTAGCAAAACATCCCCTTCCACTTTGCAAGGTTTTAATTCTTTGTCCTCAAGTACACTGTATTCTATCATTTTTGTTTCTTCATTCCAATATGGATATATCAGAGAAAAAAAGCCAGGTTCCTGTTCTATGCAATATCCTATAAAAGTATTTTCATCCACGCGCTTATCTGCCAATATTTCACGTATCACCCCATCCCAATACGTATACTGCCTGTTATATTCCATCGTCTGATTGAAGTTAAACTTTCCATTCTCTTCAGTAGAGCAGATATAGAAATATCCATCATGCTTATGGGCGATCTTCTTGATCGTAACAGGATCGATTGTCACCACGCTCTGTACTGCCAGCAAGAGTGCGAGCCCACTCATGCCAAAGACTTTGATTCCATTGTTCATATGCGCTGCCAACACCAGCACACCGAGCCCAAGCGTCAGGACATATTCATACGGTGTAATGTATCTGGCATTCGGATACGTATAATAAATATACTGAAAACCGACAAATACCAGCTGCATTGCTCCAAGTGGAACTGCAAGTGTCCAGAATTTTCTGTTGGTAACAATCCTCTTGATCCCATATTGAAAAATCACGAGCACAAGGAACACCACTGTTCCCGCCAGCAATAGCCAGTTAAAGTTCAGGATTCCAAGCTGCAGATTCTTGCTGACCGTATTGCGGTCTACAATTCCAAAAGAATTGATCACCTGATATTCAAACTGGATGCCATTGTTGCTTGCCCAGGTGCCTGTTGTAAGGATCAGATACGCCGCAATGACCGGCTGGATAATGTCCATCACAAACTGTGCCCGGCAGAATGCATAAGTGAAACGCTTCACAAATCCTGCATGATGCAGCTCAAAGAACCTCACAAGATAAACTGCTGCCATAAACGCTCCATAAAAAGCCACATTCGGCTCTTTTGTTGTCAGGAATAAAAATCCTGCAAAGGAAGCCAGTAATCTTCTGTCGCTCAGATACAGATAAGTAAAGAGTACCATAAGTGCCAGTGTCGGTTTATCCAGACTGACCGAAGCGATCATTCCAAAGATCAATGGATGGAACAGATATACCGCTGTCGCCAGTACCTTCATGCTTTTCTTAGCCTTCTGCACAAACATTCCAAGCAGTTCATAAAACGCTGCACCAGACAATAGGATCAGAATGATATCCACAATGTGAAGCCCGATCGCATTCTTCGTATCCAAAAACACACCAAACAAACCAAGAAACGCATATCCCACCGCCATATGGTCCGCCAGATAGAAATCGGACAGATTCCGCAGGGTAAAATCAAACTTCGGTGCCGCATATAAGAATCCCATGCGGAAATATGTGTTGCTGTCCCCGCGTGGTGTCGATGGCAGTGTTTCTAATGACAGAATAACAAATACTGCCATGAGTATAAATAAACCTGCATGTTCTCTGCACCATTTTCCGATGCTTTGCATCACTTTCTCACGTTTTAAGCCGATTCCATTAAATACTGCCCCTGCAAGATAACAAATGAGTCCTGCGATCATAGGCAGTTTCTTACTGTGGTCTGTCACCGGTGAGATCATTGCAATGATCCAGAACAGTGCCAGCAGACCATGGATCACGCTCCACTGTTTTACCAGCTTACTCTTGCATTGATATAAGAAAAAACTGATTCCAGCTCCAAACGCAAAGAATAAAAGGAAACACAGATCCGATGTCCGATATTTTCCAAGGCTCCAGAAACCGGAGATTCCAAAAAAGGAGAGTATTTGTAACAAAAATAATAATATACTCACTTGCAGCTGCTGCTCTGCATTCTCTAATCTCTTCAATTCCACACTCCTTACTCCATCTCTTTTGTTTCTTTTTCTTCCGTGCGTTCACTGATGATATACCGGGGTCTATGCTTTACTTCCATATAAATCTTGCCAATATATTCCCCAAGCACACCAAGACAGATCAGCTGTACACCGCCGATAAAGCATACGATACTTGTCATGCTCGCCCAGCCTGCTACCGAATGTCCTGTCAGTGCTACGATCACAGACCATATCACCCCGATAAAACTAAGCACTGCAATGCCGCACCCCAATCCTGTGATCAGATGTAATGGTTTGACACTGAGACTTGTGATTCCATCAAATGCCAGTGCCAGCATTTTGCTTAAAGGATAATGGCTCTCTCCTGCAATACGCTCATGTCTCTCATAATAAACAGAAGTACTCTTAAAACCGACCAACGGGAACATTCCGCGAAGGAAAATATTCACCTCTTTGTAATTTGCAAATTCCTGCAGCACTCTTGAGGATACCAGACGATAATCTGCATGATTGAACACTACCTCTGCCCCCATCCAGTTCATCACCTTATAAAAACCTTCCGCAGTAAACCTTTTAAAGAAGGTATCCGTATCCCGCCTGCTTCTCACTCCGTACACAATCTCACAGCCGTCTAAGTATGCATCTACCATGGCGTCCATGGCATTGATATCGTCCTGTCCGTCACAGTCGATCGATATCGTGATGTCACACACATCTTTCGCTTCCATCAGTCCTGCGAGGACTGCATTCTGGTGTCCGCGGTTTCTGCTCTGGCTGATTCCTTTATAATGGTAATCTTCTTTTGCAAGCTGTTTTATGATCTCCCATGTCTTATCTTTACTTCCATCATTTACAAATAATACCCTGCTGTCATCCGATATTTTTTCTTTTTGCACAAGGCTTTTTATTTTTTCCAAAAACATACTGCATGTGATCGGCAGTACCTGTTCCTCATTGTAACAGGGAATCACGATATATAAGATAGGCTGCATGTCTATTCCTCTCCATTCTTGTCTCTGTCAATTGATTCTATCACTACATAATAACCATTGTCAAAAGTAGTCTGATACCCTTCTTTCAGGTAGTCCACCGCGGACTGCTCCGGCACCACGTATACGGTGTCAGGATTCATATCTTCTACCGTAGGTTCGATCCGGTATCGTCCAAACTGCTGCGCTGTACCAAAGTTTTTGGTATCCTCCATATTCTGCAGGTACTCTGATGGCAGCATCTTCGAATGCACTAACACGAGCGGGTAACGGAGCATGACCGTTCCGATCTCCCCATCGGTAACACTCTCTGCATATTCTAAGGCATCCTCATATCCATAATAAAAGTAATGTTTGTCCGCATCAAAGTACCAATGTCCAAAAATTGTAAAAGATACCAGATACACCAGAACCACCAGATACAATAATTTATTTAATATTTTATCACACCAGATTCTGACACCATCCACAATAAAATAAATGATCACCAGATGCACACAATTTATTTTATTGACATTCACATAGCTGATCACGCTTGCCACGGAACATGCCGCCACAAACCATAGCAGCATAAGATCTGCTGCCTGATAGATCTTGTTCTTCCAGTTTTTTACGAACCGGATCACAGCTGCGATCACCCCTGTGATGAGAAACGGAATGGAAGAATAATAATAAATGCCTGTATTTGCTGTGTTAAAAATATCGCGGTCCTGCTGGCTTGCGATCAGATAAAAGAAATCTTTTAGTTTTCCTGCCATATGATCCAACGATATCTCACTGCTCCTCATGCTGTCCATCCTTGGAATGGACAAAAATCCAATCTGTAGTTCCGGAAGATATCCACGATTCACAAGCAGAAATAGCAAAAGCGGCACTGCAAGTACCAGAAGGATTGCAATTCCCACAAAAAGGTATGGATTCAATGTTATTTTCCGGTAATAAATTCCATATATAAAACACAGAAACAATAATACCGGCACAAAGATCCACATCACAGCATATGCGTAGAGCACCAGTCCAAACATCAGAAATGCCCCGATATAGGATTGCTTTTTCCCTTTCCATGCTACGATCAGAAAGCACATTCCAAACAGAACGAATGCCGGGACAAGATTAGACTCTAACCCCCACCGGCTCATCATGATATGCCACGGCGTGATTGCAAGCAGAAACATTCCAAATAATGCTGTCTTTCTGTCTCTGATTTCTCTTAACAGCCAGTAAAAAGCGATCAGAGTCACGCATCCAAAAACTGCCTGTGGCAGACGTATGGAAAAGATATTGGTTCCCAATATCCGTTGAAACGGAATTGATAAATAGGAATATAACACATTCATTCCGTTTCCCCAGGAAATGAAGTACACCGGATAGGAATATCCGTGAGAATCTGTTCCATTGTTAAGCAGTGCATAAGCTTCATACCCTGCATAGGCTTCGTCTGCATTGACCCCCGCCGGATATTCTGTCAGATACAGTACCCGGAGTAATACGCCAGTCACGAATATAAGAATCCACGCTATGTAAAAATATCTGTTCTTTTTTCTCTCTTCTGTCATTTCCTCTGGTCTACTCAATGCGCTCTGCCCTCTCACCGTCTTTCAACATTTCACGTGTCAGGATCACGATATATCCAATATAAGCCAGTGTGTTCACGATTGACAGTGCTGGCAGGTTAATCTCAAACATAAATAAGTACTTACCGTAAATTGCAAAGCTGGCAAGATACATTCCAAACAGACATGGCAGCGTCCGGATCTGCAAAAATACCACCAGGATTGCCAAAATCTCATATAGGTATCCATACCGTTCATGCATGGACGGCAAGATCAGGACACAGGTGTAAGCAAGCAGAAATGCCATGTAAATCATGTTTCTGGTTGTCATTGGTACTTTTTTCACAATCCATGTCACCATAAGCAATGCGATCACCACAACCGTAAGTGCGATCGCCGGTTTCTTCATATTAATATAAAATGCATCCATATTCGCACTCTGAAGCAGATTCCAGAATGTCGGATAGTTCATTGTGATCGACTTATAGCTTCCGGTCTGGTTCAGGTATATGGTAAATACTTCTGCAACACTGCGTCCCATAATCAGTCCCGGAATGCTTAAGATCACCATCATGACTGGGATAATTCCAAAGTACAGAACACTGAATTTCTTTTTCACAAAATATGCAAACAGGAAAAATGGTAATAAAAATACCGCCTGAAGCTTAAATGCAAATGCGACTCCATATAATACAAAAGTCAGTGGATATTTTTCCCTGCAGAAAGCAATCAAAGATGCCACACAGAAGAATGTGTAAATAGCATCGCACTGACCCCAGTAAGACGAGTTTAAAAAGACGATTGGAGACATCAATACCAGCATGTACGCCATAGTGCCTTTTAAAATCCTGTCTTTTTCACTGAAGAAGTAAACAAAATATCCCATTGCCGCTGCCAATAAATAATCAAAGATGCAGGATAATAGCTTGTAAGCACTTAATGGTTCAATTGGAAGATAGGTGAAAACTGCAATGATAAACTGATAGAGCATGTTATAATCGCCCACCTGACTACCAAGTGCATATATCCCACCATTTTCCTTGATCACATCATACCATGGCAATAAGCACCAATACGCATCATTGGAAATAATCTCCCGGAAAGAATAACGGATTATCATAGAGATCAGTGTCACCCCGATCACACAGAATAACAGAATATGCTTTTCCACCCATTCCAAAAATCTTTTTTCTATTTTAAACATCTCATCCTCCAATTTGTATCATTTTCTTATATTCTGCAAAGTAACTGTCTAGACCTGATTAACAACTACCCACAGTTATCTTGCTCATAACGGTACGCATCTGCTCCGTATAATCAGCCAGTGTATAATGCTCATCCGCATATTCCATAGCGGCTCTGCCCTGCTGCTGCAACACCTCTTCATCTACGTGCACAGCCTCTGTTATCGTCTGCTCGATGCTTTCCATATGGTAATCCTCAAAATATCTGCAATAGTCTCCCAGTTCATCCATACCATTCCCCTTCATGACAATTGGAATGATTCCGTGTCTTAGTGCGGTAAGCGCAGATGTCGATGGGGATTCGGAACAGGACGGCAATAACAGATAGTAACATTTTTCAGCGATTGCATTAAATTGGTCACTCATGGTATCGACAAATCCACAGACATGTACATTCTCTGTGAGCTTGTATCCGGCTTCTTCCGCCTTCTCCGCTCCTCTTGCCCCACACAGATACAGGTTCCATTCGGGATGTTTTGCAAAAAGTTCCACCAGAATATCGTTCCCCTTGTGGATAAAGCCATCTACACCGTAAACCAGAAAGTTTGTCTTCTTTTTTCTGGAAAAGTCTAACGTAAAGCCCGGATTTTTCAACGCTGACGGCCATACACGGTCTACCGGCTTTCCGGTATCTGCAAAGTAAGATGGCTCTCCGAGACAGATGATGCGGTCTGCTTTCTGTTCATCATTCTCTTTGTAGTATACTCCAGTACGTTCCAGATGAAATCTTCTGCCGGTACGTTCTGTAAAGTAACGCAGTCTCTCTTTCTCCCGCTCATACGAAATATGATATGGGTTCTCTGTTGTATACAATATCGCAACTGCACCCGGATTCTTCTCCTTCGCATAGAAGAAAGTATCTCCAAATCCTAAGATATAATCATAATAATTTTCCCGGATCTCCTCTATTGCGTTCCTGTCATAACATGCACAGACATCGATTCGCAGATTCAGTTCGATGCACACCTTCAGGATCTGCATCATCTCCTGACGGTTTGTATGTCCGAAATTACGGTTCAGTTCACGGATGGTTCGAAGATAGTCGAGGTAGCAGATCAATATCTTCTTCTGTTCTGCTGTACAATCCCGGTTCAAATCGGCAACCATCTGCTCCTGTCCGATTTTCTGCAAGTGTACTTTCTTTAGCAGGTCCTTGCATTTATTTTTTAATTCTTCCTTCATGCACCCAGTGCCTTTCTGTATTGTTCTTATACCTCATGATACTTTCAACTGTCCTGCCAGGACTTTGCTTCCATCCTCTCACTCATTTTGGGATGTCCGTGGCATCAAGTGCTTCATAGAATCCCTCTGCCACTATAGGAATTGCAAACTGCTTTGCCCTGATATAACTTGCCTCCTGCATCCGGCGGAGTTTCCCCGGATCAGCAAAAATCTCTTCAATAGCCTGTGCTAATTCTGCGGTATTATATGGGTCAACAATTCTTCCCTGCACCCCATCTTCCATAAGATCAAATGCTCCGTCTGCATATTTGGACGCAATGACCGGAAGGGATGCACACATGGCCTCTAAAATCACCAGACCATAACAGTCTTCCCTTGTTGGGAGTATAAAAACATCACTCTCACGGTAACATTGACGCAATGCTTCCCCTTCTAAGTAGCCTTTCCATATCACCCGGTCGGTGATTTTACATTCTTCTGCCTGTCTGCGCAGTTCCTGTTCTTCGGATCCTTCCCCGACAATGACCAGACGGATTTCCCGGTCGGTCTCTGCCAGTGCCGGGATCAACAGATCAATACCTTTTCTTCCGATCAGGCTTCCCACATAGAGCAATGTCTTTCCGGGCTGATTATTTTCTTCCTTCTTCATCAGATATTTGTCAATATCGACCGTGAGCAGGCTTTTATGGCATAATTCCGGCTTTGCGCCAAAACTGATCTGGTGTTTCATTGTCGCCGTACTGCTGCTGATAAAACCTGCTGCACGATGAATCACGTATTTTCGGAAGATTCTCTGAAGCTTTCCGATTGCCTTCTCCGAGTTGGCGGTTCCGTCACTCCACGACAGAAATGGTACTTTCTTTCTCCTGCACCAGTGTACCGCCTGAAGAATTGTTGCATTGTACTCCATGCAGATCACAATATCCGGCTTTTGCAGTTCCAATTCCCTGGTAATCCCCATGGACAGCACAATCCGCTTATCATCATATTTTCTGTGAATGGTGATCACTTTGCACTCCAGAAATGTATGACTGCCGAGTTCTTTCTCCGGCACATCCCACTGTCTGCCGATCTGGCGGTTTTCCGACGCATAGATTACATGGAAAGAATACTCGGAATCCTTATTTTGTATATACTTAAAAAAAGCCACCCTATATGGTGCCGGTGCATTTGTGATGATAACTACTTTCTTCACATAATCTCCAATCTTATCTGCTTATGTATACATGCTACTTATTTGTTTATATATGCTATAATATACATGATAACTTACTTTTCTATTTGTTTATATATGCTATAATATACATAATTAAGGCGTTTGGCAACTAATTCTTGTGTTTTCCATACACCATAGCTATAATAAATGCAAATGTCTGATTTTCCCACGACAGACGCATATTTGGAGGATTTTATGAAGATATCGTTGATTATTCCCTGCTATAATGAGGAGGAAGCTTTACCATACATATATGAGGAACTGGTGAAGGTTTCTGCCACTTTGAGCGATTATGAAATAGAATATCTCTTTGTGAACGATGGCTCCAAAGACCATACCTTAGACAAACTCAAAGAACTTGCGGCTCATGACGAGCGTGTACAGTATTTTTCGTTCTCCCGCAATTTTGGCAAGGAAGCCGCCATGTATGCCGGTTTCTGTAATGCTGACGGTGATTATGTTGCCGTGATGGATGCCGATCTGCAGGATCCACCATCACTGCTTCCTAAGATGCTTGAGATTCTTGCCACCGGAGAGTACGACAGTGTGGCAACAAGACGTGTCAACCGCGAGGGAGAACCACCGATCCGTTCTTTCTTTGCAAGACAGTTTTATAAACTGATCAATAAAATTTCCGATGCTGACATTGTAGATGGTGCCAGAGATTTCCGGCTGATGAAGCGCGATATGGTAGATGCCATTATAGAACTGAATGAATATAACCGTTTTTCGAAAGGAATTTTTGGCTGGATTGGTTTCAGAACCTATTGGCTGCCTTATGAGAATGTAGAACGTGTTGCTGGCGAGACTAAGTGGAGTTTCTGGAAGCTGTTTAAGTATGCCCTTGACGGCATTGTCAATTTCTCCCAGACACCATTATCCATTGCGTCTTTTGGAGGTATTTTCCTTACATTTGTCTCTTTTATTGCCATCATCTTCGTTATCGTTCGGAGACTGATCTGGGGCGATCCGGTAGACGGCTGGGCTTCCCTTGTCTGCATCATTACCTTTATCGGAGGCATTCAGTTATTCTGCATGGGAATTATGGGACAGTATCTTTCCAAGACTTATCTGGAAACCAAACACCGTCCCCATTATATCGTAGCGGAATCTAATGCAGCTGATCCGGTGAAGATTCATTAAAGAATTTTTCTCAGCTTGTATTTTAAAGCCCTGTCATAAATGTGGCAGGGCTTTTTTGATACAACTAACCGCTTGTATGTGCAACTTATATGTATATTAAATTGTAAATATGTGCAAATTATTTTTTTATAAACATGCGAAAGCGTGCGGATTATTTTTCTTTCATCGCATGTAGATGTGCAATTTATATGTAGAATAGCTTGTAAAATTGTGTAAATTATAATATTATGTACTTAAAAATATCAGGAGGTTTTCTTATGGAGCGGATTGCACTGCAAAAACTGATTGAATGGAATAACAACAAAAGAAAAAAACCATTAATCGTCTGGGGAGCAAGACAGGTAGGAAAAACCTATCTTATACAGGAACTTTTTGCCAAAGAATACTATAAAAACAGTTATCTCTATATAGACTGCAAAAAAGAAGATGAAATTCGCGAGTTTTGTTCCCAGACAGCGAATGCAGAGAAAATCATTGAATATATTTCATTACGAAAGGGATTTCAGATAAACGAAAAAACATTGCTAATTTTTGATGAGGTTCAGGAATGTCCTAACATTATTTCCTCTCTTAAGTATTTTTGTCAGGATTTCAGGGAAATTCCAGTGATTGCAACCGGATCTATGGTTCGCATCAAATTGCAAAGAGAAACACACAAAAAAGGAGTTCGAAACACGGATAAATTTCTTTTTCCTGTAGGAAAAATCAATCAGATAACAATTTATCCCATGACTTTCGACGAGTTTCTTATGAACAGTAATAAAATGCTCTATAACGCAATAAAGACTGCTTACGAAAATAAGCAGCCGTTAGATACACAGATCCATGCATTAGCATTAGATCAGGTATATAAATATCTGTTGGTTGGTGGTATGCCAGAAGCTGTAGAAGCTTATATTGACGAACATAATCTACTTGAATCCAGAGAAATTTTAAAGGTTTTGTATGATAATTACCTTGCAGATATGGAGCTATATCAGGCAAGTCAGGAATCGATTCTGCGTTCCCGTGTATTGTTCCAAAATATTTATAAAGAATTGAATAAAGAATCAAAAAATTTTTCTCCGGGTCTGATTGAGGAAAATAGCAGAACAAGAGATTATGCCACCTCTATTCAGTGGCTCACGTTAGCTCACATTGTTAACCAGTCTTTCCAGCTGAGGGAACATATTACAATGCCTCTTATTCAGGATAACGAAAGCAATTTCCGCCTGTTTCTTGGTGACATCGGCATGTTTTCCTATCAAAGCGGAATAAATGCCGCCTCTTTCATATCAAACGAAAGAGAAAATACCTTATCCGGAATATTTTTTGAAAACTTTGTTGCCAATGAATTAGTTGCCAAAGAGCATCACTTATTCTATTGGCGTGGCAGAACATCCTGTGAGCTTGAATTTATTGTCGAATCCAATAATAAGCTGTATCCAATTGATGTAAAAAAAGGCAGAGGAACTCTCAATTCTCTTGAAAAATTTTCAAATCATAATAAATTTGAATTTGCTATTAAGGTCTCAAAGAATAATTACGGTTATAATCCAGATCAGAAATTACTCACTGTCCCATTTTATTTTATGCCATTTATTGCAAAAGACCTTGCTGATGGGACAATCACAATATAAAATTTATCTTCCTCAACCACATTTTGGGGATTGATTCCGTATTTTTCTACAAGAAATCTTCCAAATGTGGTCTGAAGGAAATCTTCCAGATCCTTTACATTCTCTTTATCCACAAAGATAACTGTCGGCTGTGGATGCTTATCATTCTCGTAATACGCTGCCCATTCTTCATTAAAAACCGGAGTGCTGATACAGGTTGCAGACGTGAACTGCCCCTCTGTGAATGTATTGCAGAGTGCCTCCCCTCCCAGATAAAGAATGGTGTCATGACTATCCGAATAGCTGCGGATTTCTCTTTCTTTCTCCTCATAGTTTTCTGCTTCTTCCGGATATACATAAATACCTGCCAATACTCCATCCGTCATCTGTACCCGGTGTTCCGTAATATTTGCCGGTCCGGTTCCAGTGATCCGGACAAAGTAACCTCTTGTGAAGAGTACTCCCGCAGCAAATGTGATAATGCATATTTTCTGTAATCCCTGATTCCATTTCACATTATATTTTCCACCATCCGGATAAATGCCTGTCAAACGATCCTTCTTTTCATCGATAATGTATTCAGAAAAGAGAAGCACAACCGCGATCAGATCAAGATATAAAAACGACGCATTCTCCTCGATTCCCATATTCGATCCAAACATCACGCCCAGATATACCGCAAATCCCGGAAGCATAAAAAGCCAGAATAATACCCGATCCTTTTTCTTCCCGGCAAAGTATAAGACCAGACCACTGACTGCTGCCAATAGATAGCGCACCTGCAATCCAATCGGACCACTTGGACGGATTCCTGTCACATTGCTGACAACCAGAACAACTGTCGGAACTGCAAGCAGATAAAAAAGAATATTTTCCTTCTGCGGAAACCATTTTTTCATACAAAGATATCCGGCAGCACAGATTCCCAGAAACATAACACTGCGTTTTCCAAGCGATAACATCTGTGTTCCATAGGAATACATCCTTCCATCCTCTGCGTGTGTTCCATCACTCAAAATCCCCTGAATATTCGCAAGTAATTCCGGGACAGACAGATAGGACAGGATATATACAAGAAAGATGCCTGCACAAATTGCACAAACCCCTGCAAATACAATCGGAACCTGCCACTTTGCATTTTTTCGGTTCAACAGCAGACAAGCTGCCACAAGATATACCGGAAATGCAAGGATAATCGTTGGATACGCCAGAACTGCCACAGAAAACAGAATCGCACTGATAACAATCTTCCACCAGTTGACAATCCCGCCGTCATTCGCCTGCCTTATCACGTCATAAATCAATACGGATGTGAGAATAACAAAGAGCATCTCCAGCAATCCATATTCCAGATTCTGGGTTGCCCTCGGCAAAAAGGCCGCTGTCACAATTGCCGCAAGGAATGCACTCTCCTGTGCAAAATACTTTTTTAAAATACGGTACACGATATATGCGACTGCAAATTGCAGAATCACCGACAAGATACGCAAAAAGACCACAAGTCCATCCACACTTCCAGTCACCCGGTAAAATAGTTCTGTTCCAAGCCATGCCGGCCACGCAGAAGTCATATGCAGATCCCACATTGTATCAAACATCCGGTCTCCGTTTAAAAGCCGTATTCCCATCACCACAATGTAAGATTCATCATGATCCATTCCAATATAAATTTTGCATATTGCAGTAAAGAAAGCAGCAAGCAGTAAAACTGCCTGCCACCACAAGATACCTTTATACTTTTTATTCATCCGATTCCTCATCATAACTCCATACATTTTTGGCAATGTAAATTGGACGATTCTTCACCTCAATATGCATTTTGGCAAGATACTCTCCAATAATTCCAAGCACCGTCAATTGAATACCGCCGATCAGAAGGATCAACACGATAATTGTCGGATATCCGGGAATTTCAATTCCAAATGCCAGCTTCTGGATGATCACAACGATCATATACATGATTGCAAGGATCGAAGTTCCAATTCCAAGTTTTGTTGCCATTTTAAGCGGCTTTGTCGAGAATGAGATCACACCTTCCAGTGCATAATTCACCAGCTTCCAGAAGGACCAGGATGTGGTTCCTGCATTCCGCTCTCTCACTTCATATGGTCTGTAATAAGTCTCAAATCCGATCCATGCAAAGATTCCCTTAGAGAAACGATGGTATTCTGTCATCTGGAGGATTGCGTCTACCACACATCTTCTCATACAGCGGAAGTCACTGGCATTCTTGTATAGTTCCACATCGCAGAGCTTATTGATCATACTGTAAAAAGCACTCTTGAACAATGTCATGATTTTTCCCTCTTTGCGTTCTTCCTGATAAGCCGCCACTTCATCATACTCCGGATGTTCCTCCAGAAAATCCATCATCTCCTTGGCAACTTCAATCGGCTGCTGAAGATCGGTATCGATAATAACGATATAATCTCCCTTTGCGTGTTGAAGTCCTGCATACAATCCTGCCTCTTTTCCAAAATTTCTGGAAAAGTTTATGATCGTCATCTGCTCTTTCTTCTCTGCATACAACTCTCTCAACACTTTTAATGTTCCATCTTTGCTGCCGTCATTGATAAATACAATCTCATAATCATAACCTGCTAAGATTTTTCCTGCTTCCTCGCAGAACAGTCTGACATTTCCCTCTTCGTTATAACACGGTGCAACTAATGACAGTTTCAAGCTTTCTCACCTGTACCTTTCTTCTTTGTAAATACCAGAAACTTACTGAATATATAATTGAGAACCAGAATAATAAACTGGATCACAAACTTTGCGATCAGATCATTGATATGCATAACCTCTGCCATTAACCATACTCCCCCGACTTCTATAATCATCGTGGAAAGTCTGGCTCCTACAAATTTCGTAAATTCACCAAAACGCTGTTTCAGATTCTCTGCCTCTGAGCGGAACACGAATCTCGAATTTACAAAATATGCAAACAGGATTGCAGCCATAACCGATATGGTATTGGCAATATTCATATTGATCGGTGTTGCAAGTCTGAGTACATAATAACATACCAGATTCACTAAAGTGGTACATCCTCCGAAGAAAATGTAACGCAGCACATCATTATTCCAGCATTTCAAAATCAGTTCTTTTATTTTCTTCATCTATCGTTCCTTCTCTTATTCAAACTTCACAACAATCGTGTTGTTGATCACCCGCACACTTCCCTTTGCAGGATAGACTGCCATATTCTGATACTCCTCCGTAGCCCGGATTGCGTCTTTTTCCTCGCCTGATGTAAGTGCAAATCCAAGGCCAAAACAGTAATTCCACATTGCGATATAGTGATAGTCACCCTCTAAATAGATGTCCTGGCTCACACCCATGATATCCGGATGCAGATCTTCCACACCACCCGAATATGCATGATAAGTTCCCATCATCGCCACTTTGGTCGTCTGTGGATATTCATCCAGATCCTGAATGCGGTCTAAAATATTACTGCACACTGCATACGACTTCTGATAACTCAGATTCATGGAATTATACGCAAGATTGGCGTTAATGGTATTATAATAAACCAGATAAACCAATGCAAGAAGTCCGGCTGTTTTCCACAGCTTTCCTGCTTTTTTCTCCCATTTTCCACGCTCTATATACAATAATAACAGGATATACACAAAACATACTGCCATTTCCATAAGCGTATGGTAGGTGACATCTGCCGAGACAAAATTCACTGCAAAAGCTACGACTGGAAGCAGCCCTGCTGCAAGAAAAGTCACGATCACGCCCGGAATATCTTTGTATACTCTGTTTTTTATCACCAGAAATACCGTTGTTGCTGCCACAAACAAAATGACGATCAGATTGGCATACGCATAATGATTCGCCTCCTGAATGCCGGTCTTTAAGTACCACAGATCTGCCAGACAGCTTAAAGTCTTATGAAGCGCCTGTTTATACTGCTCAAGTGTCAGGATACCCATACTTCCGATTCCCTGATAACTGGTCAGCGTAATCCCATAGTAGGCATTGATAATGGAATCTACCACTTTATAGAAAATTGCACCGCCAAGTACCAGAATCAGATATTTCCAGTCATCCAGAAACATCTGTTTAAAACTTTTTCCTTCAAACATCATATCCTTGATCACGATCATCATAATGACAACCAGTGTCACACTGATATACGCCTGATAAGTTCCCATACTTAGACCGATGCACACAATACCTGCCCAGATACCATGCTTTATCTTATAAGTCAGATACACTCCAAGTACAGATAACAGAAATGCTGCCATGTACCCATCTGCGGTAAACATGTATGCAAAGGTAGAGGTTGTGGTCGGAAACGACACGATCAGTCCCGCCACCAAAATGCATGACAGACGGCTTTTTACCTGGAACATATCGATCAGCAATACCACTACAATACTGATATAAAATAATGACAGTGCTCCGTTCACCCATGGCATGTCATACTCCGACGACAATCCACTGAAAAATCCCAAAAAACATCTTCCCGAATAAAAGGTTGCCCCGGTTCCTTTGAAGTTAAACATACTGTCCCAGGTCGGCAGAAAGTTAAAGAAACGGTATGCATGCGCAAGCAGTCCCAATATCCAGGTTGCAAGAAATCCTGTGATCCATTCACGCTGCACTGTTATCGTCCTGTTTCCAATCTGTATTTCTTTCATGTATCATTCTATCCTTTCTTATCCTCTGAAATCGACGTGCTGTCTCCAGCCGTTTTCCTCCGGAAGCCATACGCTACCAGTAACACCCATCTTCCACCACATTGGCTCCCTTAGGCTTCTCTTTGTCCGTAAGCCTTACCCATGCATCGGAATAGTATTTCTGTAAGAACTGATGGTTTTTATCTTCATCCCATCTTTTTCCGTGGATACCAAACAAAATCTGTGTAATACCACCCAGATGTACCGCCTGCTTTCCTGCTGCTTTCATTTTCGCTGCCAGTGGAAAACCATAGGCGCCACAACCTAAAATCGCGAGGTCAAAGTCCACTGCCATCGCTTTCCGGTACATATCCTCCAATGCTTCAAACCAGGTCGCATAGCGTTCATCCACTTCCCCTGCGTTAGTCTGCACGGCTTTCTGCACGATCAGTTCAAACTCCGGCAGAATATTCGTTCCCGGAAAAATCTGTTCTCTTCTCGCATACTGACTTCTGATAATCTCTGCCTGCGGATGGATCACCAGTACCTTTTTTCCTTTCAATGCCTCCGTCCATGGATGCTCCGGGCAGCGGAACGGATCGATATAATGCAGATAGGTCAGATGCATTTCTCTGGCAAAAAAGTGTTTCAGATAATAATCTTCAAAAGGCTGAAACCATGCAGCCAGATAATCCGTGCTTTTGCATCCATTGATCATCTCTTGAAAAAACTGATCCATCAGTGAAATGTCATTCGGGAAAAATCCAGCACAGTCACAGAGCTGCTTTACATCTTTTGGCAATATTCTCCTGTCATCAAATTCATAGGCACGCATATTCGCAAGTTCCACTGCTCCAAGCCTGCCTGCCATAAATGGTCTTCCACTTAAAATATCCTGCGCCATCTCCTGCTGCACCTGTTCAATGCTTTCAATCTCACGGTCAGCAAACTTATAATGCATCTTTTCCATAAGTGGAATTGCATCTATCTTATTCTGCCAATATAAACGTCTTTTTCCCTGTGCAAGATAATACAGATACGTAATCGGTCTTTTCATTTATTTCTTCTCTCCTAATGCCTGTTCCAACGCCTGCTTTAAGTAATAGCCCTTCTGAAGCTGATATGAGACCAGCAGCGCATTTTTTTTCAGTTGTTCATAGTCCGCCTGCTTTATTTTGCCCGGGAGTTCACTTAAGCGTTCTATCACAATCCCGCACTCATGCTCCTTTATAAAAGCAGCCATTCCGGAATGTTTCCACACAATTGCAGGGATTCCTGATGCAAGATACAATCCACATTTGTGGGAATTGTTGTATTTTAAGTACTCACCAAGACCACCTTCTATCTCGTCTTTTCCGGTTCCATCCCACACAAGTCCGTAATCCATCGTACAGACAGCCGCCGGTACCTCTGCGGCCTTCAACACTCCGTGGTATTCACACACCGACGGCAATTCCTCTTTTTTCTTATCTTCAAGTTTTCCCCAGAGATGCATCTCTAATCCCATGTCTTTAGAAAATGGAATACTCTTTAAAAACTCTGATTTATTCAGGTTGCCAGCGAATGCAATTTTAGCCGGCTGCATGCCTGTATCCTGCTGCACGGCACACTTTTTCTGTTCCTGTGCCGCTTTTAACTGATTCTGTTCCTGCTCCGTCATGAGATAATCCCAGATGCCTACCGGAATGAGTCTGGATGTCACACCATTCTTCTCCAGAAGCTCTCTCGTATTTGTATTCGGCATTAACACAACATCCGCCATTCCGATGACCTGTGCTTCACCACGCATTTTTTCCTGAACGATCGGGTCATCCGCATTTCCGTACCGGAAAGCATTCAGATCATTGATAAAACAGATGATCTGATATTTTTTTACCTTCTGGATTGCTTTGACCAGTTTGATCTTCACATGATTTTCCGGGATCGCAAAAAATATGGAATCTTTTTTCCCCGCCCGGAACAATAAAAAGCATGCAAGATACGGTAAATCTAATATTTTCATATATTTCGAACAGCTCTTTGGCATGCTCCAGATTGTTTTAGATCCTTTTTGTGCCAGCACTGCAAACACATCCTGCATTGCTTTTCCGGCCGCATCGCATGTTTCTCCGGCACGCTGGCTCAGTGCATAAATACTCATACTGTCACCTATCTTTCCACATAAAGTAATAATCTCTCTTTTATCTTATGGAACAATGTCATGCCTGACGCAAGCCATCTTCCAAGTATATCCGCCAGTTTCTTCGCAATTTTGCTTTCCAATGTTCCAAAAACTTTCTGTCTCACCAGATCGATCACAATGCACCCGATCACCACGCATGGTGCAAACGCACAGATGAGCGGAAATAACAGCGGCGAAAATGCATAGTTCTCCAGTGGCAGAACCAGATAAACAAGCCGCTGAAAACCAAAGGAAAAGACATACACCGCCAGAACCCCGCTTGCGATCCGGTTGATAAACGAACTTTCAAAAGACATATTCCGAAATGCAGTAAATAATAAAATTGCAGAAACAATCGTAAATATGGAACAGTCGCGATAGAAAAAACTGTAGTGCCCGGTAACGGTATATAACGCCATTTCCAATATAAATGTCAGCAAAATATTTCCCAGTAACAGCATGCATAATCTTCCTGTCCGATACACACGTTTATCATACAGCCGGATATATCTTCCGATCATATAGATGACTGTCATCTGTACGACATTTTTCCCTTCTGATCCCAGTATATCAAAATGCAAAAAAGTTGGTACAACACTGAACAAAAACAGACAGAATAATAAAATATTCCGCAACTG
>ULNT01021012.1_pt1 | contig 21565 bp, 22 predicted proteins | sample 1952001 | NCBI WGS metagenome assembly ULNT01 (sample SAMEA4835585, study PRJEB28245) | human gut metagenome | biome: gut microbiome; material: fecal sample | place: Denmark | collected 2008
CAGATTGAAAACATTAAACGACAATCCCTAATTATTCACTGTTTATCACTATGTCGTAAAAGCAAAACATCAAAATAGTATAATACTTTAGCAATGAATAAAAAAGACTGATAATCGGAGAATTGCAAGACTTCTTCAGTAATGAACAGTCTCGTCATACAAAATAATGTAGTCGGTCCAGTAAAGAATCCAAACTGCAAGTTTACCTATGTACTGATCATTCTGTTCCGTTCTTTTCAATAAAGACTGAAGGTCTTTATGCCAATAGCGGTCCCGGGTAATTGTTCAGTTGCAAGAAGGATAATTTTTATCGCTTCATGAACAATGGCTGTGTCAACTGAAGACGCATTATTTATTCAATCAACCGTCAGCTTATCGCGAGAATCAGTCGCTGCAGGTATTCCTGCCAAAGAGGTCAAGGTTGGTATCAATTGGAATAGAATGCGAGTATGATTTTTTAGATAGATGAAGAATTTCAAGCGAATAAAATATTTTACATATCACGGCTGCTTAGAGCGAGGAAAACGCCGGGATAACAGCCCTGCCGCAGACACAAAAATTGATTATATCATAAGTGTGCTGAACCGGATGGGATACGGTGTGGATCTTATATCAAGGGCATCAAGTGCTGAGCCATATTTTCTACACTCATCAATAAAAAGCGTAGGAGAAAACAGTATTAGATATTTCTCCAGTTTTGGTAGAATATCGTCTCCACTTCGCGTCTTAAACAGGTTGTGGATGGAATTGCAGTTCTTCTTTTGGTGCCTAACAAATATAAAGCGCAACGAGCAAATAATCGTATACCATAGTTTAGGCTATGACTCTGCATTTCTCAAACTCTGTAGACTGAAATCTATTCGGATAATTGGAGAGATAGAGGAGATTTATCAAGATGTGAGCAAACAAACAGAGACTAGATGTCGTAACGAATACAAATTTATTGATATTTGCGAAAAATATATTTTTCCGACCCAACTGCTCGATCAGAAGGTAAATAAATTGCATAAGCCATCTCTTGTCGTACATGGCGTATATGCAATTGAAAACATCATTGAAAAGAAATTTTCGGATGGTAAAATCCACGTCGTTTATGGCGGCACTTTAGATCCAAACAAGGGTGGCGCATTTGCGGCTGCCGCTGCCGAATTCCTTCCAGCAAATTATCATGTTCACATCTGTGGATTTGGAGATCCTGCCAAAATCAAAACCATTGTTAACGAAACTCAAACTAAATCTAAAGCTAAGGTCACATTCGAAGGAGAACTAAAAGGAAATGATTATAAGCATTTCATTCAAAAATGCCATATCGGGTTGAGCACACAGGACCCGAGCGCTGCATTTAATTCAACATCCTTCCCATCAAAGATATTGGTATATCTTGCAAATGGGCTCAAGGTTGTCTCAATAAGAATCCCGGCAATTGAACAATCTGCAGTAGTGGACAGCCTTGTATTCTATGACAAACAAACGCCAGAAAAAATAGCCGAAGCAATATTGAGCGCAAGCAAAGATAACACATGTGGAAATGAAATACTGAAAAAGCTGAATAACAAATTCAGCGAAGAACTATCTAATTTACTAGATCAATGAAAGTGTGGAACAAGTACAAACATCTAGGAGAAAACAGTAAGATTGTCATTAAAAATGTCTTTGAATCATTTGTCGTCAAAGGACTTTCTCTGATCGTATCGTTTGCCACGACTCCGTTGTTTATCAAATATTTCAATGATAATATGGTTCTTGGAGTGTGGTACACTTTGTTATCCGTATTGATCTGGTTTTTGAATTTTGATTTGGGATTAGGCAATGGTATTAGAAATAATTTAGTAAAAGCATTCACTGCAAATGATACGGATAAGGCGAAGAGAGTGATCTCTTCTGGAATGTTCTCCGTCGGCATAGTTACTATAGTAATGTCTGTCATTGGAATAATATTGGTGTATTCCATGAATTTAAACAAACTGTTTAATATCGATACTAGCATAATATCGTCTCACACATTACTTCTTGCAACATTGTTTATATTTATAGCGATAATGTTGCGTTTTTTTCTTACAACCATATCATCAATATTTTATGCGTTGCAGAAATCTGCAATAAACAATGCCCTTGCATTATGTGTCAGTATCCTACAGCTCATCTTTATTGTCATTGCAAAATTCGATAGTCCGGAAGAGGCACTCCTGAATGTATCATTCGCATATATTTTTCTCTCGAATTTGCCCGTGATTGTTGCTGGAATAATTGTTTTTTGTGGAAAATTAAAAGATTGTCGCCCTTCTATAAAGTTTGTTGACAAATCAAACATCAAGGCAATTATGGGAATAGGAGCCCTATTTTTCATATGCCAGATCCTCTATATGATTATAGCTAATACGAATGAGTTCTTTATCACTAATCTATATGGAGCAGAACATACTGCTGAATATACTTTTTATTATAAGTTGTCAACTATTGGGACAATGATTATATCTCTCGCTCTTACTCCCATTTGGTCGGTAGTCACAAAGGCTCAATCCGAAGGTAATTATCAATGGCTTGGGAAATTATATGGTTATATAAAAATTGGCGGCTTGTGTATTCTTGTTCTTCAATTACTTATAGTTCCCTTTATCCCTTGGCTGATGCGTGTATGGTTAGGAGCAGGAACAGTTGACGTTAACTATACAACTGCAACCGCATTTGCCTTATTTAGTGCAGTTTTTCTATATTCCGGTATGCTTTCAACAATTGCCAATGGGCTTGCTATGATGAAAACTCAAACTATATGCTATTTGTTAGCTGTATTGCTAAAGTTTATGTTGATATTAGTTTTTCACTCTAAAACAAGATGGGACTTTGTTGTATGGACTAATATGCTTATACTTCTTCCATACATAATAGCACAGCAGTTTGTATTAAACAAGTATTTAAAAATGTACATTCGGCAGTCTTATACTATAAACGATTATGAGAATGTACCTGATGGTAACTAACAAAATAAAAAGAGGTCATTCAGTTTAATATGAATTCAAGATTTAAAAAAGTGTAGATGCAGTCAAATACAGACGCTTTTTTAAGATTATTTTATCGAATCGCTGTAAAACGAGTATAAAAATGAATATACCTAGCATTATCGCATTGATTCTACTTTCCCTCTATTTTATCTATGCTCGAAAGGGACTAGTCAACAAACAACATTTTATTACGTGGGGCTGTTTGCTATTAGGACTAGAGGCGGGGCTTCGACACATATCCGTTGGTCCTGATACTCCTTATTATTATGAAATGTTTAAATATGCGTGTGATTCTTCTTGGACTGACGTTTTCTCTGGATTCACAGTTGGAGCTAGCGAATTTCGAGATCCAGCATTTGTGGTACTAGAAAAAGTTTTTAGTCAGTTTATTCCTTCTTGGCAGTTGTTTTTAGTTGCAGTGGCTTTTTTCTATTTCTATGGACTATGGAAAATTCTTACGCGCTATACAGAATCTATTGAAGGAGCTTTATTGGCATTTATTCTCTATCTATCATTATTTAATATCATAGCACTCAGCGGATTACGACAGTGTATTACTACTGGTATTGCTTTTTATTTAATTCCGCTTATTAACGACCGCAAATGGAAGATAGTTATTCCTATAATTCTGGCGGGGTCAACTATTCATATTTCACTTTTGTTTATGTTAGGCTTTATTCCATTAATGATTATGCCTAATCGTATAAAAAAAAGCTTCTACTTAATAGCAATAATATTGATGCCTGTTATTGCTATTTGCTCACGAAGTATTGTTTCATATATGGCAAGTTTTCTTGCAAATGATTACTATGCGTCATATGCTAATGGGGATAATGGTGAGAGTCCAATAGTATATGTGCTTTTATGTGCATTCATTAGCATATATGAATATTTAAATTGCAGAAAGTTAATAGAATCTAAACGCTTATCTTTTCTCGTGCCTTCAAACATTTTAATGACATTATCAGTTCCGCTTATTTTCCTAGATGGTACAATGATTCGAATCGGGCAGTATTTTACTTTGTATATGATGGTGTCACTTCCATATGTTTTTGACCACGTATCTTATCGTAGGATTGCATACGTTGTTTGTACGACTTTCCTTATATATAGAGTACTCACATCTAGTAATATCTATCATTTCTTTTGGGAAAGTATACCCGGCTTTATGTATTATTAACTATGCGAATTGTTCAAATTAATGCCAATTATGGTTTCGGCAGTACTGGTTTAATTACTAAAGACTTACAAGTAATATGTCAACAAAACGGCATAGATTGTGAAGTAGTATATTCTAATTCCAAAGGGATTGTAACGTGTGGCTATCAAATAGGTAATTACTTTAGCAACAAACTTCATGCAATCTTGTCTAGAATCTCAGGGAAGCAGGGCTATTTCTCGGTTTTTACAACCATAAGATTATTATATCATCTTAACAAGTTTAAGGTAGACGCTATACATTTACATAATTTACATAGCGGATATATTAATCTCCCATTATTGCTTAAATATGCATCAAAAAAGAACATACCAATTATTGTTACACTACATGATTGTTGGTTCTATACAGGTGGTTGTACTCATTATACAAGCGCTGGTTGTAAGAAATGGCTAAATAATTGTGGTAACTGTCCACAGCGTTACAAAGAATTTCCGTCCTATCTTTTGGATGGTTCGTCCTCAATATTAAAATCTCGAAAAGAATTATTTGGCAACATCAAAAAACTCACTGCAGTAGGAGTTTCACACTGGATCACAGAAGAGGCTAGTAAGAATATTTTTAAGAATGCGACGTGTATTACTATTCATAATGGAATAGATACTACTTTCTTTCACCCTACAAAAACAGATATTATTTATAATTTAGGTCTCAACGGAAAGTTTATAATTCTTGCACCCTCAAACAAATGGTTTCTAGATATTAACGATGATACTTTTAAGTATTTTGCTTCTAAATTAACTGATGACATGTGCATGGTATTCATTGGTAATGGATTTGATGAAAGTCGCGTGACTGATAGAATGATTAATTATGGATTTGTTTCTTCAAGAGAAGAAATTCGTGATGTTTATAGCGCCGCAGATGTGATGATTAATTGTACACGAGAGGAGTCTTTGTCGCTATTAAATTTGGAAGTGCAATCGTGTGGCACACCAGTTGTCACTTATTCAAATACAGGTGTAAAAGAAACTGTGAATGGAAAGTGTAGTTTTGCTGTTGCAGACGGTGTTCCAGAAGCATTATGGGATGCAATGATAAGGATAAAATCAAATGGAAAAAAAACATATTCTAAACAGTGTATCGAATGGGTTAAGAGCAATTTTGATAAAGAAAAGAATTATAAAAAATATATAGAGTTATACAAGAACACGTTAGAAAAGTGACGGCCAAGAAATATCTAAAAGTTTTTAAATTCTTACGACTCTCTTATTGACAATCTAAAATAATTTCTCGTCCCTGATAAGCAGAAATAAGTTCCCTAAAAAGTCGAAAGTGAAAAATTGGGGGAATCGCACAATTAATCTGTATGTCAAAAGTACGAAATTTTTCTGAAATAGCGCCAAACATTGCGTTTCCGGAGTTCAATTTTTACGAGCTCTACTATTCGACGTTCGAAAAGAGCGAATTAGGCAGGATAAAGAAGTTGCTACCTCTCCGCGAGATGGCCGAGATGGCCGAGAACTTCGGTCTGGTAAGGAAAATCATGAGGCCGTGGACGACATAATGATGGAACTTGCAGTGAAGTTGAAGATACAACAGCTTCAGGACATACTCGCCGACAAGTGGAGACCGTACATGGAGAATCTGGACACGATGTACACGGATGCGACGTGCTATGAAAGCGAGATGCGGTATCCGACTGACGCGAAGCTGCTGTGGGAAGGGGGCGAGAAGAGCTAAGTGCTGATGTGCGAGATGAGCAGCAGATTGGAAGTTCACCGTCCACGGACAAAGTTCCTTGACGTGCAGAAGGCGAACTTGACATACAGGAAACAGCGCAGGCACAGCAGGAGCCAGACGAGGAAGATTACACGCAGGCTGCTTGACCTGCTCGGCAAGATACTGAAGGAGATACGTGAGATCGAGAGGGGTAAGGCCAGGACGACGCGGACGGAAATCCTTTACATCTTCTTCGGCATCCATACGGCAAACGTGGTGCAGCTGGCGGACCGGATAGAACAAAGGTCTAGTTTGGCGGCTGCCTGACACGGAAAACTGCAGTCAACGCGTAGCTCTTGTGTGTGGTGGGGGGGAAAATTGGATCCTCACCATGAAAAACAGACAAAAAATCCGGCCGAAATGGCCGGAAACAGATATAAAATTTAATTTTTGATGAGTTGAATGCAGAAATTGAAGGGAGGCGCTGCTTCGCTCAGATTGAAAACAGTAAACGACTATCCCTATTTTTATTATGAAGATATCAACGCATAACGACAGAAAACGAGTTCTAGTTACAACTGTGGATCCTTGGAGTACTAAAGTCGGAGCAGATACAATGTCTTCGCTGATGTCGCAATATGGCGCAGAAAATGTTGCGTCAATTAATATTCGTGCAACCAGATCCGATTCCAAGTCGGCATCTCGTTATTTCCACATATTGGAAGGACGTGTCATGAAAAGTATCTTTAATAAAAAGATCACTACCGGTGAGGAATACAATATAAGAGACGCGAATGTTATTACAAAAGACGATACAGAAGAAACCGCACGCTATAGTTTTTTTAAAAAGCATCGTTGGGCAGTTTTCTTGTTCGCGCGTGAATTAGTGTGGTTGTTGGGCAAATGGAAAACTCAAGAATTAAATGAGTTTCTCGATGATTTTAATCCGGAAGTTCTCATTTGTCCAATTGAGGGTTATATACATTTTAACGCACTTAATTTGTATATTATAAAAAGGTGTCATCCGAAAGTCATTGGTTTTTTATGGGATGATAATTTTACATATAAACAAAGCAGAAATTGCTTGTATAAGGTTCATCGCTTTTGGTTACGCCATGGCGTTAAACAAATGGTAAAAGAATGCGAAACGATTTTCTGCCTGTCTCCTAAAATGAAAGAGGAGTGTGATAAAGAGTTTGGTATACAAAGTCAATTGCTTACTAAACCTATTTTTAATCAAGGTGATTTTAAATCATATAAGGTAGGTAATCCCATAAGAATGCTATATACAGGAAACCTTTTTGTTGGACGAGATAAAACTATAATTGCTATTGCCGAAGCCCTTCGTGCTGTAAATAATAATGAAATAAAGATAGTTTTAGATATTTATACTAAGTCCGAACTCTCAGAGAAAGATAAAGCGAGAATTGAGATTCCAAATATATGTCGTTTACATAAGCCAGTTACTCAAAAAGAAGTATTCCGCTTGCAAGAAGCATCTGATATCCTTTTGTTTGCAGAAACTTTAAACAGAAAAAAAGATCAAGGTGCAAGACTGAGTTTTTCTACGAAGATAACCGACTATTTTCGAGCAGGAAAATGCATTTGGACAGTTGGTTCTCCTACTCTAGGTCCAGTTGATTATATGATTCGCAAGGATGCTTCTTTAGTCAGCACTGACATTCCATCAATTTTACAAACCTTGAAGCATATAATATCTACCCCTTCTCTAATTGAAGAGTATGCTCATAAAGCGTATAACTGCGGGCGGACTAATCATAATGGCGAATTAATTTTGAAAACACTCTATAATGCAATAAATCAATGAAACACCTTATACGTATTGCTATGATTGACCAACATTTGTTAATATAGTCGGTGTGATAAAAAGAGTATAAGTATAAATGAATGGTAGTTACATCAATATGAAACTAAATAACAGAAAAATTATTCGTGCTGTTACAGTATCCCAGTCTTTGAGTTTCTGTCGCGAATTAATGATTAAGATGCGAGAATTGGGGTATGAGATGGTCGCAGTTACTTCTCCTGGACCAGAGCTCGATGAACTGCGGGATAATGATGGGTTCCATTGTGTGGCTGTGCCGATGGAGAGACATATCTCGCTCGCAAGAGACTTGAAATCGCTTTTTCAGATGATATGTGTATTTCGAGAGGAAAGGCCACAGGTGGTACATTCCATGACACCGAAAGCAGGACTTATTTGCATGATGGCTGGATGGATCACGGGTGTGCCCAAGCGAGTGCACACTTTCACAGGACTAGTCTGGCCGACAGCAACAGGGGTAAAACGAAGAATTCTAATGTTTACTGATTGGCTTACATGTGCCTGTGCCACTCATATCATACCTGAAGGTAAAGGCGTTATGAATGACTTGCAAACTCACATTACCAAAAAAAATATGAGGGTTTTAGGATATGGCAATGTGCGTGGCGTTGACATGAAATTTTGGTGTAGAGAAAATGCTGACAAAGAAAAATTAACCCAAATAAAGGACAGTTCCTTATTTACATTTCTTTTTGTCGGACGTATAGTGAAAGACAAGGGAATCAATGAACTTGTCGAGGCTTTTATGCAAGTTCGCAAAAATACCAAAGCACGGCTCATTCTTGTCGGTAGTTTTGAGGATGACTTGGATCCAATAAACGATTTTACCAGAAATCAAATCTTTACGTGCGATGACATTATTTATGCTGGCCCGCAATATGGAAAGGATTTACTGGCATATTATGCTGCAAGTGATTGTTTCGTTTTCCCAAGCTATCGGGAGGGGTTTCCTAATACTGTTCTCGAAGCAGGCGCGATGGGTTTACCCTCTATCGTGACCGACATAAACGGTTCTCGGGAAATTATTGAGACTGGAAAGAATGGCTTGATTATTCAATCAAAAAACACTGATGAACTTACTAATGCTATGACGCAGATGATTAAGGACAGTGAGATGCGTGAAAAGATGTCAAAAGAAGCAAGACCAATGATAGAGTCCCGTTTCGAGCAGAGTTTTGTTAGAAAGTGTATGATTGACTTCTATGAAAGCATTATGTAATTATGACTTCAAATGAAAAAGTGTTGCTGAATCTTCTTCAGTCGGCGGTATCTGTGAAAGTTCCCAATGGCGATCTTTTGCTAGATAATGCCGATGATTGGAAGAAAATTTTTGGAATATCAGCCCATCAAGGTGTAAACACCGTTCTTCTTGATGCAATAGAACACTTACAAGATAATCTACGCCCCAAAAATCCATTGCTTATGCGATGGGTTGGGCAAACTATGATGCAGGAGCAAACCTATGAACATCATAAAGCTCAAATCACCTTATTGGCAGACATACTTTCAAAGCACGACATCAAAATTCTACTGCTTAAAGGCTATGGTTGTAGCCTCAATTATCCAGTACCACGTCATCGTCCTACTGGAGACATAGATATTTATCTGTTCGGAAAACAGGCGAATGGTGACCGTATTGTTGAACAGGAACTTGGAATCAAGGTTCATCGCGAATATCATAAGCATTCGACATTTGATTTCAATGGCGTAGAGGTCGAAAATCATGCAAAGTTTATCGATGATATGTCTCACAAAAGTAATATTCGTTTTGAACAAGTACTTATGCAGACATTGACACAATATCCTTGCATTAAAAGCCCAATTGCAAATGTTCTGCTGCCATCGCCGACGTTTAATGCTCTTTTCCTGCTACGTCATACTGGAGAACATTTTGCGTCAAATGAGATAACCTTGAGACATATACTTGATGTCGGTACATTTTTTAGAAGGTTTCATTCTGAGATTGATTGGAATGTTGTTTTTGGCGAATACAAGCAAGAGCGGATGATGGATTTTTTTAATGGCATTGCTACAATATGTATAAGTCATTTGGGCTTTTCTCCAGATTGTTTCACGTCCGATGACAAAAGCTATTCTTACAAAACTGAATTAGCACTTGCTGATCGGATCCTCGAAGACATCTTTATAAAAAAGAAACAGTTGCCTATGTCAACTAATGACATCAAAACTATATGGCAAAAGTATACTTATATGTTAGAGAAAAGCAGCCGATGGTGGCACAATCGCTGGAAATATAAATTAATCTATAATGAGAATCTTATTGAATCATTCCTTTGGTTGGCTAAAAATAGATTAAGGAGTTTCTAACATTTTCTCATGCTTAGACGTTTCTATATAAATATTAATTCAACGGCAAATCATTATGAACGCACAATGTGATGTTATTCTCACCTACTGTTGGAACCGTGTAGGTTATACAATACTTAAGTCACTTCATCAGAAGGGGCTGAAAGTATGGGCGGCGGATACGAGCAAAAGAAACATATGCTCCATGTCTAAATTCTGTACGGGTAGTTTTACTTATCCAGATCCTTTTACAGAGGAAGATGCTTTTATACAGGTTTTGAAGAATAAGGTGGCTGAACTTAGGCCGCGTGTCCTGATGCCAACTCATGATGAGAGTGTAGTGATTATGCGTCATCGTGATGAGTTCCCTGCAGATTTGATTATTCCTTACGAAGGCGAAGAGAAACTGTTATTGCTTGCAAATAAGGCGGAGAGCACAGAATTGGCTCGTAAAGCAGGCATTCCTGTGCCCGAGGTATATAAGTCAATAGATGAGGTTAAGAGTTATCCGGTTGTGTTCAAAACAGTCATTGGCAATTCTGCTAAAGGTGTGTTTTTCCCAAAGGATAGAGAAGAGTTGGTGAAACTTATGGATAAACATAAGGATGAGGAAACCCTTTTGGAAGAATGGATTGGCGGTACAGATTATAGTGTGGATTGTGTCCGGTGGGATGGCTTCTGCAAGACTTCAGTATATCATGCATTGGTAACTAAAACAGATGGCGGTGGAACTACGACTCAACGTGAAATTGTGAATATGCCTCAGTTGGAAGCGGCTGCTCTGAAATTGATGGATGCTGTAGATTTTCATGGTGTGTGTGGTTTGGATTTTCGTTATGATGCGGAAAACAATAAGATTGCATATATTGAAACTAATGCTCGCTTTACAGGAGGATTGGCTACGCCAGTTGCGGCAGGATTTGATATTCCATGGATAGTCTATAAATTGGCAACGGAAGGCAAATATACTGAGCCTATCAATGTTCGTATAGGCACAAGAACGAAGTGGATATTGGGGGACATTATTACGCTTGTTGGCCGTATTCTTAAGTTTAAATGGAATTTATCTGAATTAAGACGAGTCTTCTCTTTTAGCGGTTTTGATGCTTATGATGATTTCTGCAAGGATGATAAAAGGGCCATCCTTGGCGAGTTCAGTTACTACTTCGGAAAATTATTAAAGAACTGGAAACTAAATCCATAGAATTATGGGCGGACTTATATATAGTTTTGTACGGTGGATTCAAATAATGATGCTGAAGAAGCGTGGCTGGGTACTCTCAGACAATGTGATGATATCAATTCATGGTGTAAAAAAGATAGGGGGGGGGAGAATATATTGTGCTGATAATGTGAACATTAACGCAGAATGTATGCTTATTGCATCGTCTGATATTACAATCGGAAAGAACAGTACGCTTGCATATCGCACATTACTCACAACGAATGCGAATCCGAATGCTCCATATAATGAGTTGTGTAAAATATATCCTCCAATTCATAAGGAGATACGAATCGGCGATAATGTCTGGGTAGGTGCTGGAGTAATAGTTCTTCCTGGATGTCGAATCGGTAATAACAGTGTGATTGCAGCAGGCTCTGTTGTTTGCTCTGATATTCCGGATAATTGCATGGCAGCAGGTGTTCCTGCAAAAGTGAAAAAGCGACTGATGGTGTAGATGAGGCTGGGACAGTGTTGCAGTCTTTCTTTACGCTTGCGGGGAAAGGAACTATGATATTCTTGATGAGTTGCAAGAAACTGTTTGGAGTCGATGCGAAAAATGATCGGATGGGGTAAGTGCTACATAGAAACCGAAGATTGGGACTACGGCGAGAGAATGGAATACAGACATTGTTTGTGGAGAGGGAGCGTTTGTACGGAGAGAAACATCTTGTCCGAAAAGAACTTACGAGAGTGATGGATGTTGAGGTGGATAGTTCGTTTGGAATACAGAAAGAGTAAAGTGTGTTCCGAAGTATTAAGCCCGGGGCGAAGCGGACGGAAATAGATAAAAATTGGAATTTTGAAGAGTCGGAAGCAGAAATTAAAGGGATTGGTCGCTGCTTCGCTTAGTATAAAAACATTAAACGACAATCCCTAAATAATGATTATATGAAACAAGAAACAATACCTCTATCGGAACTTCCAGTTCTTACATCTAATATAAAACGAGCAATCTGTATGTTAGCATGGTCATTGTATAATATTGCTGATGAAGAAGAAAAAACTGCGAAGTACCTTTTGCGCACTCAAAGAGAAAAATTTCTGTTGCGTAAAGATGGAAATATAATAAGAAAACTGACGTGTGAGGAAACTATTGTAATAAAAAGTCAAGTTTTCTTTGAAGGTTTTGTGCTTTCTTCCAAATCATTTAAGAGTGAATTATGAAAATATCTGTTTCTACAACTTTCATTTATATAATAACGTCTAGTGGTAATTTTGAGGTTAGATTTTTTTATGATATTGCACGTTGTGCGTTGTTATTTTCATGTGATAAAAATGTAGCTTATAAAAAACAGGTTATGGTCTCAGATATTCCCAAAAACGTATTGATAGGACTCATACCGTTCTTTGATAACTTTGAAGTAGTTACATCGGCAGATGTTTATGGGTGTATTAAAAATGTGGAAAGCGAAAACTTATTTATTATATCTTCATGTCATGGTTCTTTGCATGGAATAGATGCAAAAGAGGTTATATGTCCACATCAGTTTACTGAAGCAATAAAACAGAATGCTCATATTATAAATTGTGTATGTCTATTTGGACAGTGTTATGCTGGAATATTTAATCATTTGAATCTGAAATGCCCTAATAAAAATATTGTTTATATTGGTGCTACAGAGATGAGGGCTGGATTAAGCACCTTTCAATCATGGAAAATCAATGAATCTAATTCATTGGAATGGTGTGCAAATATTTTTGTATACCACTTGGCCTCTTGGCTAGATGCCCCTATTGATGTGGATAACGATTGCCATTGCACAATAACGGATATGTATAAATATGTCTGCTATATGACTAATAAACAGACAGAAGATGTTGAAAAAGAAGAGGCTAAAAAATATTTAGATGAGAGAATAAAAGCCGAAATAGGAAAGGTCCTTCCCGCCGAAGCTGATGCAAAACCAGTAATAGAAAAACTTGATGAAGAGGCTGTAAAAGTATTAGATTACACCATACCACATCAAGATTGTTGGATTTCAAATGCAGAATGTGCAATAAACATGGTCATTGAAAACTAATTTTCATTTGTATAGACATCTAATTAGGGACTGTCGTGAAATGCCCAATAATTACGCAATGAATTGATTGATAGAGTGATAGAAATTTTGCAACTTTAAAAAAAAAGAGAAAAGAAATTCCCACAACCACCGACGAAAGTGAAAAATTGGGGGAATCGCAAAATTAATCTGCATGTCAAAAGTGCGAAATTTTTCTGAAATAGCGACAATGTTAAAAGTCGGCACTCGATGAACGCTACCCAAAAATAAAGACTAAAAATGTAAGAAATGCGAGAATCAAATTCCTAAATCAGTATGGGAGACTTATTCATCCTTCGCAAACACTGTAGGAGGAATCATAGTGCTTGGCATAACCGAGCATATGGAAGAACCAGACCAAGCAAAAAGATTTGAAATAACCGGTGTTAATAATCCAACGAAATTAAAAAAGGAGTTCTTCGATACCTTGAACAGCAACAAAGTAAACCGAAATATCCTTATCGAAGAAGATGTTGATATAGTTGAATACGAAGGACATTCTCTGTTGGTTATCAATATTCCGCAAGTAGATTATCGACAAAGGCCAATCTATATCAACGGTAATATGATGAACGGCTCTTTTAAACGGAACTATGAGGGCGACTACCATTGTACCGAAGATGATGTAAAGGCAATGATTCGGGATGCCAACGACAGCGGCAATGATTCTGTTCTTATGGAGAATTACACGATGGACGACATCGATGCTAATACTCTTGCAGCGTACCGCAATAGATTCCGCACAGCTAACATGGATCATGTTTGGAACGACTACTCAGACAAGGACTTCTTGCTGAATATGGGAGGCTATATAATTGACAGGAATACACATCGAGAGGGATTGACCATTGCCGGTTTGCTGATGTTCGGTAAAGGATTGTCCATTAGAGAGCGGTTTGACAATATTCGTATGGACTATATAGACATGACGAACCTGCAGCCTGATAGTCGCTGGAGTGACCGCCTGACATACGATGGACGATGGGAAAACAATCTGTACAACTTCTTTATGACAGTGCAGTCCAAATTAATCAAAGACTTGAAGCGCCCGTTTAGATTGGAAGGTATGGAGCGAATAGATGACACTGCCATTCATAAAGCAGTGCGAGAAGCATTGACCAATCTTGTGATACATTCTGACTATATGATAACCGGAGTGTTGAAAGTTGAGAAGCACGATGATTGTTTTGTCTTCTCAAATCCTGGCTCCCTGAAAATTCCTGTAATGGATATTTATACCGGAGGACACTCCAAAGCCCGCAACCCTAATATGCAGGCAATGTTCAGGATGATAGGTTTTGGTGACAACATAGGTTCTGGATTTCCAACAATACTAAATGCTTGGAAAAAAGAAAATTGGCGTCAGCCTTGTCTTATTGAAAATCAGGATTTGCATTTGGTGGAATTGACACTCACTATGGCATCATTGATACCAGACGAATGCCACATAGCACTTCACGACATATATGGTAGCGACTACGAGAAGCTTAACAAGGAGGAGCAATTAGTTTTGGCAACAGCCTTTACCGAAAAATGCACATCAAATTACCGTATGCAGCAATTACTCGGTAGAAATTCATTGGATGTCGGAAAAACATTGTACGCCTTGGTCGGAAAAGGTATGCTTGTACCTGCCAACAAAGGTCGTTGGACTTCTTACTCCTTGAATTCTGAATATATAGAAAAGTCAAGGAGTAACAGTCAAGGAGTAAATAGTCAAGGAGTAAACAGTCAAGGAGTAAAAAGTCAAGGAGTCAAGTCAAGAGAAGTGAAAAGGCAGGAAACAATACAAAAACTGATGAGCTATTGTAAAGAGCCTCGAACTCTACAGGAAATATCAGAACATCTAGGATATTCCGACAAATATAGGATGAAGCGCTTTTACATTGATCCATTACTTGGCGATGTATTGACAATGACTTCTAAAGAAAGTAAAACAGACCCTAATCAAAAATATGTGGTCAAGAAGGAATTAACAATTTGAGTGCAATAGAGACAATCACATTGAGGAAGGATGAGTTTTAGTAAACATTAAGGTAAAAATTAAGACCTTTTGACGAGGTAATTCCACTTTGATAATACTGTTTGGAAAACGACTCTTTTCTTAAGAGTGTCGTCATAGGATTCGTCAATCGATCTTTGTATATCATAAGTTTTGTTATTGATGTCAACGGTAAGCGTTCACTTCTCCGCCTTGCCTTTTGAAAAATAGGATTCACCTTTGCAGAAATCAAATTTCAAGGCAAATGGAAACAAAGAATCAAACAGCACAGGAATCCGCCCAGTCGGGCGTAGTTGATTATGCAGCGGCGCTGCGTCAGTATCGCAGATACGGCCGGGGGCGTTCAATGAAAAAGTTTTGCGAGGATGAGGGGTACGACTACTGGAAGTTCTGCAAGCTGGCGAGAGAAGGTCAGAGCGAGATGGCAGAGAACTTCTGTCTGGTTAGTAAAAGCAGGATGCCGAAGCGACTGGAAATAGCTGCAAAATTGAAATATTGATGAGTCGGATTATCGCTCCTTTGCAGTAAGATGTGAAAAAATCACTATATTTGTCCAAAATAACATCTGAAGATATGCTTATAAGGTACTCGGTAGAGAATTTTCTTTCTTTCAATCAAAGGACTGAATTTTCGATGATTCCAGGCAAAGGCTCTTTGAAAAAAGAGCATAAGGCGCCGGCAATCAATGGCGTCAGCGTGCTTAAAACGAGTATAATTCTTGGGGCCAATGCATCTGGCAAATCGAATCTCATCAAGGCCATGTCTTTCGGACGATTCATGGTCGTGAAAGGCTTTCCTGCCGGACAGATGATTGATTATGAAAAATATCGTTTGAACAAATCTTCAGCTGAAAGTAATTCTAGGATGGAATTCGAAATTCAGGCTGACGGCAAGAATTATGCTTATGGATTTGTCTTCAATAATACTCGGATTGTGGAAGAGTGGCTATATGAAGTCACGAAGCGTTCGGAGAAAAAGATATTTGAACGTAATCCGCAACTTACAGGCAACTATGATTTGGCTCTGCTGCTGAAATTGAACCAGAAGGAGGAAGACAGGCAGTTTATTCGTTTCACGTCAAAGGGAACTCCGGATAACCAATTGTTTTTGAGGGAACTGATAGTGCGTAAAGTCGCGGAGAATGTAAGTTGCTTGAGCGATATAACCTCAGTTTACAACTGGTTTCTCAATACATTGAAAATCGTCTTTCCGGAAGATAAGTATAACGTCGGTTTGGAGTCCGAGGTCAATGATAATGAACGGTTAAATACTATCTACAAAGAATTGCTCAAGTATTTTGGAACAGGAATCGTGGGGGTATGCCTGGAAGATGTCGAGCCGAGCAGTGTCGTTATACCGGATTTTACCCTTTCCGGGATAAAAGAGCGCCTGATGAATTCCAAGAGTGAAAACGTGAGGAGCATATTGAGCATCAACAACTATACCTACGTTCTGTCACGTGAAGGGAGCGGCCTGAAGTTCCAGCAACTCAAGACAAAGCACGTCACAAATGAAGGGAAAGAGATCCTGTTTGATACGAAGGATGAATCTGATGGAACTAATCGAATCATTGACCTTATACCTCTGCTCATAAACTTGATCGAGGGTAATAATGTCTTTATTATTGATGAAATGGAGCGTAGTCTTCATCCAAATCTGATATATGACATCTTCGACTTATTTCTCGGTTCGTCATCGAGTACGCACAGCCAACTTATTGTAGCGACGCATGAGTCTTCTCTTCTCACTCAGAAATTGTTCAGGAAGGATGAAATATGGTTTATTGTCAAGGATGACAATGGAACAAGTCATATGCATTCATTGGAAGATTATAATGTCCGCTTCGACAAGGAAATCCGAAAAGACTATCTTCTCGGACGTTTCAAAGCCATTCCTCGTATAGGGAACAGGTATGACCTATCATTAAAACTTAGTAAAGATGCCTAGAGAAAGTACTCCACTAGTCCGTAAAAGTGGCTTTTTGGAGGCTGAGAAGTTTTACGTTCTTGCCTATAATAACTGATTCTAAAACTTATTGATTGTAGAAAAATACGATAGAGGTAATGATACTAAAATGGATTTTTGATAGAGTGGTGGCCTTGTTGGGCTTACTCGTTTTGTGGCCGGTATTGGTGGTCGTGGCAATTATGGTGAAAGTGAAGATGCCTGGTGGGCCTGCGTTCTTCGTGCAAAAACGTGTGGGCAAGGATGGTAAACTCTTTAATTGTCATAAGTTTAGGACAATGACGGTCAAACATAATGGTTCGACGGTTTCTGTCGCAGGTGATTCGAGGATTACTCCGTTCGGAGCTGTTCTGCGTCATTATAAACTGGATGAACTTCCTGGATTGTGGGATGTATTGATAGGCAACATGTCTTTCGTGGGCCCTCGCCCGGACGTTCCTGGTTATGCTGACAAACTCGTTGGTGATGACAGGGATGTGCTGAAGCTTCGTCCGGGCATTACTGGTCCGGCAACATTGAAATATAGACTCGAAGATGAGATGATTTCCGAGTATGTGGCGAAGAAGCAGGCTGAGGGTGATTCCAGGTCAATGCAAGAGATTGCTACTGAATACAATGATACTGTAATTTATCCGGACAAGGTGCGGCTGAATTGCTATTATTACAGGCACTATTCATTCATCAAGGATATCGAGATGATTTTCGCGACAGTACTGCACTTTAGGGTGAAGTTTGCGGGGGAAGAGGTGTAAATATGTCGAAAATTGTATCATGTCTAAATTTTTAGGAGTATTTTTGTGGGGAATTGATTTTGAGAATTCTAAAGTAAATTAATACTATGGCAGAGGAAAGAAAAACAATTTACCTTTGTCTGGCGCATATGTCAGAAGAGGGCTGGGAACAGAAATATGTCAAAGAAGCGTTTGACACAAACTGGGTGGTGCCGATGGGCCCGAATGTGAATGCTTTCGAGAAGGATTTGGAGGCGTTCGTGAATAGCAAAACAAATGAAACTGAGCCGCTTGACAGGAATGTGGTATGCTTGTCTGCCGGCACGGCTGCAGTTCATCTCGCTCTCTTGGCTTGCGGAGTGGGCCCCGGTGACGAGGTTTGTGTACAGTCTTTCACATTCTGCGCATCTTCTCATCCGATAACATATCTCGGCGCAAAACCGGTGTTTATCGGTTCGGAGCCGGAGACGTGGAATATGGATCCTGCGCTTCTTGAAAAGGCAATCATTGACCGAAAAGAAAAAACGGGCAAATATCCGAAGGCGATTGTCCCGGTGGCTCTCTATGGTATGCCGTACAAGATTGACGAGATCATGGCTATTGCAGACAAATACGGTATTTCGGTTGTCGAGGATGCCGCAGAGGGCATGGGTTCGCGCTTCAACGGCCAGGTTCTCGGAACTTTCGGCAAGTACGGCGTGCTGTCGTTCAACGGCAACAAGATGATCACGACTTCCGGCGGCGGCGCTCTTGTTTGTCGCAATGCCGAGGATGCCAATGAAGTCATGTGGTATGCGACGCAGGCTCGTGATGCCTATCCTTACTACCAGCACACTGCCATCGGCTACAACTATCGTATGTCCAATGTTTGCGCAGGTATCGGTCGCGGCCAGATGACTGTTCTCGATTCGCATATCAAGCATCATCAGCATGTGCAGAAGCTTTATGAGGAACTGCTGGCCGATGTGCCTGGTGTTCATATCCATAAGCAGCCTGCGGATCCGCGCTATGATGCGAATTTCTGGCTCTGTGCAGCGACATTGGACCCTTCCGTTCACGTTCAAGGTCAGGAAAATGCCTACAAGGAGGTCATCAAGACCGCAGTGGGCGGCGCTGCAGGTGTGATTCACGCCGTAGATTGTGCGACGACCGATTGTCAGCCGAACGAAAATGTGGAGGCTCTCCGCGTCTTCATGCTCGCCAAGAAAATCGAGTGCCGTCCAGTCTGGAAGCCAATGCACAAGCAACCGGTTTACGCAGGCGCCACAGCCTACACCAACGACGTGGAAACCGCTCTCTTCAAGATAGGCTTCTGTCTCCCTGCCGGCCCATACGTAACTGACGATGATGTCCACTACATTGTAGATTGCATCAAAGAGTCCATTGTTCGGTAGTGTTTTATGTTAGGATAGGCGGAGCCTTGTTGGCTCCGTTTTTTTGATGGGTGGTGTATTAGAGATTTAGTGTTGTATAACTGTGTGACTGGTGGTGGATGTGTGGTAACATTGACTTTTGTATTTTTTTGGCACAGTGGTTGGATGTCTTGGGTTTGCTATTTCGTACCGATAAAACGATTTGGCCAGGACAAAATGTGCATTTTGATGTGGTTTGTACCGCTTAGAACGTTTTGTCGGTACGGTTTTGGTCGCGAAATGGCAGAGGAGAGTTGGGAGGTTTCGGATTGGTGGCGAATGTGAGGGATTGGCATTGACAAGGATGTTGGAGTTGTGGCATTGACATTGACTATAATCTTCTGATTGGACGTTTGGAGGTGGTGGTGTGGTGTTGGATTACGATTGAGGTTAGAGAGATGTAATGACACAGGGAAGATAAAAAAAGGAGTGCCGTTGTCGCAGCACTCCGAATTAGGTGAGAGAATGATTACTTGCCGGAATCATTCTGATTGTACTTAGGCCTGTCACCACCATGATTGCGCTTGTAAGTGTTGATTCGCACTTCCTCCCACTTGCCAGCTCCCTCTGCTGTTGAGGGACGCCCAATAATGGTCATATTGGTGAAGTCCTTACCATCTGCTCGATGCTCCGCTTCACGACGTTCTGGGTCTTTTGTTGTACCCACATAAACCGTCTTATGGCCATTGTGCAATTCATACTTGTAAGTATCCTTCTTTGCCATTGGTCATGGTTGCTTAACGCCTGCTCCTTTTCAGGCCCTGTGAGAACTTGTCCAAGGTTCTCTGGTTAGACAAGGGATTCGGACTATCCCTTTATTATTCTCTACGGCAAATACGCTGCCAGAAGAGAAGAAAATGACAAATTGGCAGAATTTATATTAATATTTCGTGAAATCTGAACGAATATTAAAGAATAAAATCATTGACATCAAAAATTTGTTGTATCTTTGCGCCGTCGTTTAATACTGAACATTTATGATAGCGGAATTCAAAATCAGGAATTTCTATTCGTTGAGGGATGAGCAGACGCTGAGTTTTATCCCGACTAATGATGATACTTCTCGTGATATCTATACCGAAGAGGTGGCTGACGGTGTCTCGCTTTTGAAGATAGGCTTTATCTATGGGTCTAATGCTTCAGGTAAGACAAACATCTTGAAAGCTCTCGATTTCTTTTCTCAGTTCATGGTCAATGATGGTTTGAACAAAGGCGACGAGATTGGAGTTGTGCCTTTCTTGCTTGATGATGTGTCGGACAAGGAACGGACGCAGTTTGAAATGTCTTTCTATCTGAACCGGGAGAAGTATAAGCTTAATCTAGTGTTGGATAACAAGGTTATTTATGAGGAAACCCTACAGGTTTATTCGTCTGTTCAGCCAACTTTGTTGTACAAGCGCACGTATAATCCTGAAAAGGATGCAACAGACATCGTTTTTGGCGGCAAAGTAGGATTGGTAAAGAAAAGCAGAGAGGCTATTGAGGGTAATACCTTTAATAAACGTACAGTTATTGCTGCATTTGGAAAGTCAAATGTTGAGAAATCAAGGTTGAATCTGGTATATGATTTCTTCTCCCAAAAGATTGCTCCTATTATGTATCCACAGAACAGTCTGATGGGTTTTACCAAACGCCGTATAACTAGAGATAGAGATGGGCGGTTAAAAAGATTCATCCTTCATTTCTTGAAAGCATCTGACTTCAACATCTCAGATATTGCTATCCATGAAGAGGAAGTGAGCATTACCCCTGAGATGGAACTGGTGATTAAGAATACCTCGGCCATGCCGGAAAAGGCAAAGGAAGAGATCCTAAAAAAAGGCACTTTACATTCGGACGAAATGTTCTTTGTGCATCATACCAGTAAAGGGGATAAAGAACTTGACGAGGAACTGGAGTCGCGAGGGACCAAGAGATACATGGGGCTTGCTACGATTCTTTATGACCTGTTGGTTCACGGAGTCATTCTTCCGATTGACGAGATAGAGTCAAGTATTCACTATGAGTTACTATCTTACTTTATCAAGGTGTTTCTGGTGAATAGCAAGCGAAGCGGACAGTTGATTATCTCTACTCATGACATCAACCTGTTGGATGAGGATTATATCCGCAGGGATGTGATTTGGTTTACAGACAAGAACGATTGCGGAGAAACGCA
>ULNT01027333.1_pt1 | contig 21459 bp, 28 predicted proteins | sample 1952001 | NCBI WGS metagenome assembly ULNT01 (sample SAMEA4835585, study PRJEB28245) | human gut metagenome | biome: gut microbiome; material: fecal sample | place: Denmark | collected 2008
AAAACAAGTCTTTTTAGACTTGCATATTTTTTATATTTCTGATTTAGAAATTGTTATAACTGGACGTGCAAGAAAACCAAGCGTCTTATTTTAACACTATCCTATATTATTAAAATTAATAATACCATTTTTCGCTTTATGTCACGCTTTTTTTAAAAGCATGACACATTTTGGTGCTTGCCTCTTCCAGAAATTAGCACCTATAAATCATTCTTACGAATGATTTAGATATCAGACTTTGAGATTATTATAACCGGGCGAAGACTAAAGTCCTCAGAAGAAACAAAGTCGTTGTGATAAAAGTTACCATTCGAATTCACATACCAAACGTCGTATTTGTCATTCGTGGAAGCAGTCCAATAGTCAGTACTATATACCCATGATGGTGCTGATTTACATGTTATTTCATTCCTACTACATCCTAAACCAATTAACTCCTCATAAGTTATTAATCTTGCATCTATACTTGTTTTTCCTAATGTATTTTTTAAATATGTTTTATAATTCTGTACTGGTTCATAAAGAAGTGAGTTACTATCAAATACGTTTACAGGATATTTAGTTCCATATTTACTTAATAATTTACCACTTGAATCTGTCCAATATCCATAATGACACCCATAAGTGTTTGTACAACCAGGTATTCTTTTTGTTTCGTCAGGTGTAGCAAAAGCTAATCTATTAGCATTACTATCTTGTCTGTTTGTTTCAGTGTTAACGTTTTGTTTTGCTAAAGCATCTACTGTTGTGCCATTATCTTTTATTACATTAAAGCATTCATTTTCTAAACAGAATTCATCACCTACTGAGTATGTTTTAAAGTTATTTCCTTGGCTTACACTAGTAACTTTTTCATCAGTCTGCACAAAGTTTAACTTATATGATAATGATATTGTACTTGTTTGTTTAGGTAAATCTTCTTTAGTTAAGTCCTTTATAAACTCTATTGTTATTGTTATTTTTTTGGTTTCACCTTTTTCTAAGATATCACCTTGTTTTATTTCATATCCATTTTTATCAGTTACTTTAAATGTTAAATATCTTTGCTGTTCACTTGTTAATTGTGTCCTTTCTATATTATCTATTTTAGCATTTATTGTTCCTTTGTTTACTAGGTCTACTGTATATACTATTTTATCTCCAGGTATTGATAAACTAACATTCATGTCTGTTATTTCTGCTGCTTTTGTCTCTTCTATTTTTGCAGTTCCTGTAGTAGTTGCACTACCTATTTTTGTTGGACTAGATAAGTTTTCAAATCTAATTCCCCATTTTGCTGCATCAAGGTATGCCGTACCATTTATATTTAGCGTAGTTGATAGGGCTGCGAATGCAACTGTTAAGCCTGCAATTACTACTAATAACACTACTATAACTAGTGCCTTTGTTCTTCTTTCTTTTTCCATCCTTACTTTCTCCTTACTACTATTATCTTTCTTCTATATAATACCATACAACCTATATAACAAGTCAAGTTTATACTTTTTTTTGCGTAAAACAAAAATTAAAATTAGTATTTCAATACATATTTTTCTCTAAAAAAACAAGTCTTTTTTTAAGACCTGTTATTTAAGTAAGAAATCAATTAATACTGGTCCTAATATAATAAGTAATATAAGCGGTATAAAAAACAATACCGAAAAAATACTTATCTTATTTGGAATTTTATTAATCTGAGCTTTAATATCCATAATTTGTTTATCTTTTAGAAAGTCTAATTGGTTATACATAGTTTCTATTATACTATTACCAAAAAGATTAGATTGTTCCATGTTTAAAATAATATTATTGATTGTTAAACTAGGTATTCGCATGCTCATAACTGATAAACTTTCTGTTAATGATTTACCAAAGTTAACTTGTTTTATAGTTTCTTTAAATTCACTAGATATTTCAGAGTCTATGTACTTACAAGCCATTTTAATTGCGTTTTCCAAGTTTCTACCAGATTCTAGTGCAAGTGTTAATACTTCAAAATAATAATATGCCTCGTTATCTAGTTTTCTTTCTCTTTTTTTAAGAGGCTTATCTATCATAAAATATCCTACTAATATATACCATAAAACAGTTGCAACTGGTGCGATTAAAGCTCCAAAATCAGCGAATATAAATAATACTACAAAAACTATCATTGATGTAAATAATCTAAAATTCATAAAATATTCAGTAGTAAATTTCTTAGATACCCCAAACTGATTTATTTTTGCATCTATTTTTTTAATGTCTTTTTCTCTATAAATGCGGTTTATAAATGATTTTTTATTTTTCATTAGTTAAACCTCACTTTCATTATCTTATTTACTATATAAGCATATAGTCCGTATATTAAAAGTATTAAGAATAATAATATATTTCCTAAATTAGTATTAAATAATGGCATAAAATAGCTTGGATTTAATATTGTTATTATTCCAACAAACAAAAAAGGCATTATAAGAAGAATCTTACTAATCATAGTAGCACTTGATGTTAGTGACTTCATTTCTTGTTTTAATTTTCTTTTACTAAATAGCATTTTTTCTATAGAAGAGAATACTTTTATTATATTACCACCTGTTTTATTTAAAATGCTAAGTGATGATGTTATGTAACTTACTTCTTCTGATTCAACACGTTTTGAAAAACGTTCAAAAACAACGTCTAAAGAAAGCCCATAACTTATTTCTAAGTGCATCTTTTTAAATTCCTGAGCGATAGGTCCTTTAAGTTCTTTTGATACTATCTCGATTGCCTGCATCGTGCTTCTTCCAGATCTAAACGCATTATTCATAATTATAATAGCGTTTAATAAGTCTTGCTCAATTTGTTTTTTCTTTACGTAATCATAAAACTTAAAATATATATCTATCAAGAAAAATCCAAGTAATGCTGATACCATAATATCTAAAATGCTGGGAAATTTCCCTTCTATTATTCTTGCAAATGTTATTATTAAAATAAATGCTATACTAATGTAGAACTTATTACTTACATAATCCATTGCACATACATCTTTATCATTCTCATATGTTATGTACTTGTTAAATTTAAGTGAATACTTCTTTAGGAATACTGATTTTTTAAGTACTTTAGTTAGTTTTGCAACCATCTTTTTATATTCGTTTGCTAAAAGGTCAAAAAATGAAATAGAATCATCTTTAATTGATGAAATACTATATTTAGCTATTCTTTTTTCCAATTTTAAACTATTATTATAAATAATAAGATAAAATATTACTATTGCAAGTAAGATCATTACTACTGTTTGAACAATAAATATATTCATTTTTATTCACCTTCTTTACTTTTTAAAATTAAATATATCGTCTAAATCATTAATTCCTCTACTCTTTATCTTCTTATAAACGGTTGGAACACGCTTTTTAAGGTCAAATGCTCCGTCTACTTCACCATTTTCTGTAAGACCAGTTTGTTTAAAATTAAATATCTCTTTTAATACAATCATATCATCTTTAAAGCCATCTACTTCACAAATTGAAGTTACTTTTCTTCTTCCATCTGATAATCTTGATACGTTAACTACTATATCAATTGCGTTTTCTATGTATTCACGAATTGCCTTAATAGGTATTTCCATACCTGCCATTAAAACCATTGTTTCTAACCTGTTTAGTGCCTCAAGTGGACTATTAGCATGCATTGTAGTAAGAGAACCATCATGTCCTGTATTCATTGCCTGAAGCATATCAAAAGCTTCTTTACCACGAACTTCACCAACTATTATTCTATCAGGCCTCATACGTAGTGAATTAATTACTAAATCACGGATGGTAACTTCTCCAGTTCCTTCATAGTTAACTAATCTTGTCTCTAAGCTTATTACGTGTGATTGGTTAAGTTTTAACTCTGCTGCATCTTCTATTGTTATAATACGTTCGTGATCTCCGATAAAGGATGATAACGCATTTAATAATGTTGTTTTACCTGCCCCAGTACCACCACATATTATGATGTTTAGTTTTGCTTTTACAGCTGCATCTAAAAATCTTGCCATGTAAGGCGTCATAGCACCAGTTCTTAAAAAGTCATCTATTCTTTCCATATCACGTCTAAATTTTCTTATTGTAACAACAGGTCCCTTAAGAGATAAAGGAGGTATTACAGCATTTAGTCTTGAACCATCTTCTAATCTTGCGTCTACCATAGGGTTTGCTGTATCAATCGTTCTTCCAAGTGGTTGAACTATTTTTTGAACGGTTCTTATTATATGTTCATCATTAATAAATGATACAGAGTCATCTTTACTTATCTGACCATCTATTTCAACATATACTTCGTTTTTACCATTCACCATTATCTCGGTAATGTTAGGATCTTCAAGTAATTCTGTAATTGGACCATAACCATTTATTTCATTATCAATTAAGTTAAATATATGACTACGCTCTAAGTTGGTTAAATCATATCCTAATAATGCTTTATCTATTTCATCATTTATGTATTCATGTAAAAGCTTATTATTAGGTACTTTATCATCTATTAAATTAGAAATTATTGTATTTCTTAAGCTATCAAGTAATTCTTTATCCTTAAATATATCATAGTCTTTAACTGGTTTAACAGATACTTTTTCTTCTTTTACGTCAAAGGCTTTCATTAAATTAGGCATCTTTTTTTACCTCCTTTTTAACTGGCTTTGCATCTAAAAGGGCACTAGCAAGTTTAGTAAGTTTCATAATATCACCTTTCTTGCTTAATCTAATCTTTTTATCAAGAGTTAATATCTTTCCATCTATTACATATTTATCAATGTCTTTTATGTAAAATGATCTATCTATCGTATAGTCAATGTTATGTTTTATAATGTTTTTAACGTCAAATAAAGAAAAATAATCTTTACCAGTATCTTTAGATGAGTTAAATACCACTTTATAGTTTTCTTTTTCAGTATCTTTAAATATTGCAACCATACTTCTTGCGTTTTTTAAATCTACCGGATCATTAGTTACCATAAATAAGGTATTATCACTTTTATCTAACGCACTAAGTGATATTGGGCTAATGTTATGTGATGTATCAATTAATATAACGTCATATTTATACATTGCAGACATTATGATTAAATCAATGTATTTAGAATCTACCTTTAAAGCACATCTAGGATCTTTAGGCGCTGCTAAAACATCTATTTTATCGTTATATTTAGATACATAGTTTTCTATTCCATCAAATCTGTTATTACCCATATCATCAACAACGTTATATATTGTTTTATTAACGTCAACATTTAAACTAGCAGCTATACCACCACTATTTAAATCCAAATCCATAATTAATACTTTTTTATCCATTAAACTATAAATACCCGCTAAATTAATTAACGTGGTAGTTTTTCCAACCCCACCTTTACAAGAAAATATAGTTATTATTTTTGCTGCATCTTTTTTCATTAGCTTACCTTCTTTTCTATTATTTTTTTATCATCTTTGATGTATCCTTTTAAAGAGGATTTTTCATTATATATTTCTTTACCTACTATAGAACCAAAAAAGCCTTTAGTAGATTTAGATAAAGTAACTGATATTTCTTTTGTTTCATTATTAATGTTGATTTCATAAGAGTCTATATCAGAATCATTTTGATATATTAAATCAACCATATTATCATAAGGTTCTTCATCTATGTGTTTTAATCCGTAATTTATTACTTGCTTATTTAAGTTGTCTAATCTTCTTTCGTTATACTTTGCAAATGATACATCTACCACAAACGTTCCTATCATTATAAAAACAGGAACAAATATGACAAATATAGCAAGACTTTGCCCCTTATTATTAAGTTTGCTCATTTCTAACCACCCTAGTTACTTCCACATCAAATACTTTATTTATAATATATGATAATCCTGGCGTTATTGGCTTTATTTTTTTAGATACCGTAATATTTGCATAATCACCTTTTATATCAAGTGAAACCTTAACATCCTTATTATCCATTTTGCTATTAATTTCTTCTAGAGTATTACCTGATTCATAAAAGGTTACTATATCATCCGTCTTACTTTCTAAATCGCTTTTAACAGATATTACCCTTCCAAAGTCTATAATGCAAAACAAAAGCATTAAAGTAATAGGTAAAATAATAACAAATTCAACTAACGCTTGTCCCTTATTATTCTTCATATTAATCGTCCCCTATTATCGCTTCTAATTATATCAAAAAAAATAGAAAATAACAATTAGTTATTTCCATTTATAATTACTTTATAATATTTTTTTGTTTCTTATTGTTTTTGCAACCAATAGTTTTTACGTTAGAAACTTTTTCTAAGTCATAAAATTCTACGTTACAATTTTTATATATTTCTACTACATCTTCTTTTGTTACACCTTCTTTATACCATTCAAAGTATTTATTATATAACTTATGTTTCTTAAATAACCTTATTCTGCCAGATATAGTAAATAAATTTATAACATCAGAAGAATCACTACTTAAATTAGTATCTACTCTTTTAAAACCTAATCTCTCAATATTTAAAACGTCATCTAAAATACGCACACTTTTAAAAGAGGCCGGTGCTATATTGTTATCCTTTTCAATGTAGTCAGTTAAGTATGATAAAACTTTAAATGCATCTTCTTTTGTCATGCCACTTGGCAATTTAAAAGGTTTATAAGGCCAATCAACCACTTCTATATTTGTCTTAGAGTTATATGGTAATCCAATTCTATTAAACTCCATAAAATATAACCTGTATAAATCTTTATCATCCATTTTATGGTCTTCTAATTCTGCATCAAATTCAAAATTTCTTTTCTTGCTATCTATGTACATATTAAACTCCTTCAAGTATTAATTAGTTGTTGTTTTTAAATATTGTGTATCCAACAAGCCCAACTATAATAACTAACATACCAATAATAATTACTCCGTTGTTGTTAGCTCCTTCTGCGTTTTTTACAACGGACATAGTCAAAAAATAATCTGAGCAGTGAGTTATATCAAACGTTACGTAGCCGCCTGATACTATAATGTTAGATTTTATAGTTTCTATTTTACCCGTTTCATCATTATAGTAATAAAGATTAAGTCTATCTCCATCTTTGAAACTATTAACTGGTAGCTTTATGGTTGCATCACTTGGAAGATCACCATGATAATTAAAGGATACAAACTCTTTAGGAGTTTTTTTATCAGTTAATTTATTTATCTTTTTTTCAAACAAAGACTTATTTTTTATTCCCATATCAAACTCAAAGCCGTTATTATTATAACTTTTTTTATCGAAACTCCAAGAATATAAAAACTTTCCTTTTTCTGACAAAGTAAATATTACTTTATCATTAGTTTCTATTTTGTTTACCTTATCTTCGGCGCTGATACTGCTTACGTGCAAAATAAAGACTAAAAAAGCAAATAGTATAACAGATATTTTTTTCATAAGCGTATCATTCCTTTCGTTAAATAAAGCTGATTACTGAAATAATAAGGTTATAAATCATCATAACTATAACGCTTGCGGTAAAGTTGTTTGATTTATAATAATAGTTAGATAAAATCATCATCGAAAACAAATAACATAAAGAAGTTATTATGCTATTTAAGCTAAGTGATGTATAAGCTATGTTAAAGAAAAAGTAAAAGACAGATGAAAATATTATAAACGTCCATTTATTATCGATTATATCTCTTACAGACTTTCTAAATATAACTCCTTCTACTAATGGATAATAAACGCTTGTAAGTAGTATTAATGCAAGCGGTGATTTTTTAAACATAGTAAGTAGAGAATAATCGTTTTCAGAAGTTTCGTTTATGTTTAATAATATTACTATTAATGCATTAGTTATTATCATTACTGCAAATATTAAAACAACGTTAATTAAAATTGACTTAATGTATTTTTTCTTATTTTCCTTAAGGTCTTTAAAGTCATTTTTAAAAGTATCTTTATATAGATAAATTATTAGTAGTACAAATAACATGTAAAATAAAAGTGTAAGCCATTTAATACCTGATAAAAACTTCATAAGGTATGGGAAAATAAAGTATAGTATAATTATCATTATTGACTTTAAACTGTTTTTGTTTTTTTCTTCCTTTTTCATAAGCAAAGCCTCCTATAATTACTTTAATTTTACCAAATAGATTTATTTTTTGCAACAAGAGAAAAGACACTTGTAAACAAGTGCCTTATGGTTGATTATAACCATCTTAATAACAATCTCAATTTGTTTATCAAAGATAAAGCCTCCTTCCATTTATTTTTTTTATACTACGTTTAAGATGCACGCTATATTTTCTTATACTTTAAATATAACACTATTTATTTAGAAAAACAATATACATTTAATATACGTAAATCTTATTTACTACCATCATTCTTATTTATAATATACAAAACTAAGAAAATAATTATAATCATAAATACTATTATAACAATGCCATTTTTATTCGGGTTATTAGCAGCATTCCTAACAATAGATAATATGTCTAACACCCAAGATTTATACTTCATAGGCACACCTCTTTTTATCATCGAAAGCAATTATATCAGAAATTAAAAATAATGTTAATAGGTAAATTTTATGCAAAATAAAAAATGATACTCAAAAAGAATCATTTACTAATCTTGTTTTTTCCTAACGTATAAATAATTAATATAACAATTATAATTATCATTCCTATAATTACTATTCCACCATTTTCATTACCTAATAAGGCTTCTCTTACAATAGATAAAATACCTATATTCTTCATCTATATAATCACTTCCCTTCACGCTTAAATTTAAAGCGGCTTTCTCATTATACCAAGATTTTAAAACAAGAAAAGACCTAATTAAGAATTTTAATGACTTTTTAAAAAACTATGTAAAGTGACGTAAAAAGCTTTATAAAATTATGCTTTTAATTTATAATTAACGTGGTGATAACATGAAATTATTAATGATATCCGACATACACGGAGATTTTAAATCTTTAGAAAAAGTACTTAAAAATGAGAACTTTGATAGACTAGTTGTGTTAGGTGATTTATTTTCATACGGCAAAATCATATTAGATTTAAATAATAATGAAATAATTAAGTTGTTAAAAAAATATAAAGATAAGCTTATTTTAATAAGAGGAAATTGTGATTATTTTATAGATTATGAAAAAATAGGATTATATGCTAATGACATAATTACAATAAGAGTGAATAATCATGATATAACACTTACTCATGGTAATAGATATTATAGAGGATTTATGCCAAATTTTCATGGAGATATATTTGCATCTGGTCACACGCATATTCCATCTATTATAAAAGAAAGAGATACAATATATATAAATCCAGGTAGTATTGGTCTTCCAAGATCAGGCAGTCAAAAGTCATACCTAGTATTTGACGATAATTATATAGAAATAAAAACAATAGATGGTGCATTAGAAAAAAGGATGAACATTTAACGTTCATCCTTTATGTATTTATAATACTGATTAATAGTTTCTTTTATTTCTTTATACACGATTTTATTCATATGGTGGTCATTCATTGTAGTGTTTAATAAATCATCTAAGTCTTCTAATTTTATATACACGCATTCATAATCATGCTCTTTTTCCCATTCATCTAAATTCATATTATTTTTATTAGGTAAATCGTCTGTTCTTATTAAAAAATAATTAAACTCCGTGTATGTCACATCTCCTTCTAAAGGAAAATTTCTATTATAATACTCTACTTTGTATATTAAAGGATAACTTTCTTTTAAAATAATACCCGTTTCTTCTTTTATCTCCCTTTTTAAGCATTCATCTATTGTTTCACCAGCTTCTAAATGGCCTCCAGGAAATTGATAATTACCATCACACTTGCCTAATAATATCTCATTTTTACTATTTATAATAAGACCTCGGGCACGGTATACGTATTTATTTATTTCTTCTTTTTTTACATTGTCATTGTTATAAATTACTGTTTTCAAAAAAATCATCTCCTTTAGCTAGTTTTATTTCAATTGCAAGCGTTCCATACTTTTTTATATCAGATTGATTATAATATATTGACATATCACTTGGGTTTGGAATGTCTTCTTTTAAATAACCAATAGAAATTTTATTGTGATTTTTGTATAACTCTTCAAAATTTTCATAATGATATAAGTTGACGACTCTAACGAGAAGTTTTTCTTTAGTTTTTATATTTGTAAATTCTATTAAATCATCCTGTTTTATTTTCTTTCTTTTTTCATCATTTAAACGCATTTCAATGGTTTTGGTTTTATTTTTTATTTTTGTAAATGGATCATCTTGAAGTTTCATATAATGTGTCATATTTTCCTCCTTATATCTTAAGTATATCATAATATAAAGAAAAAGCCCTTTATTAAAGGCTTTTTCGTAAAATTTCAATTTGTTTTTCAGTAATACCTGTGATATCTATTATATCTTTAATTTCCATACCTTTTTTAAGTAATTTTCTAGCAGTTTCCATATTGGCTTCTTTTTTGCCCTCTTTTATTCCTTCTTCTTTAGCATACTTTAAGTCGACTTTTTTCATCCAAGAGTCCATCTCTTCTTTTACATATATCCCTTGTAATATTTCATCATCAGATAGCTTGCATATCTTTTCGTTTACTTTATCCATTACATCATCACCTTCTGATACTTCCTTTAATTCTCTTTTATTATCTAATATCATTAAAGCAAGTTCCCTTTCAAATGTATTTAACTTATCTTTATTATAATACATATCTTTTATTTTTGAAAGATTTACGTGATATATTATTGGATCATTACTTTCTATGTAGTCACATCTTTTCTTACCGGTTTCTTTTTCTATCATTTCAAACTTTGTAATTAGTTTATCTCTAAACTTCCATTTAACATCAAAGTTTACTTGGATTATCATTTTATCATAATCTATGTATTCTTCTTTTTCTTTTATACTTCCTAATATCAATCTATAAATATACATATTATTTTTATGTGTTAATGACTTATAATATCCCTTATTCATTTCTAGATTTATTTTCATGTTTTCTACTTCTACTATTAAATCTGATATTTTTCTTTTGTCTTTTTTTGATAGTTTTGTATGCTCAGTATTTTTATACACCAAGTTATCTAGAATATATTCTTTATCTATATTTAGTATATTACTTAGTATTCTTGCTAGATATTCTTTATTTTCACTTAAAACGCTTTTAAAGACATAATCATATGTCATTGGTATTACTTTTCCTTCTTCTAATTTATTTATTTTATCATCTCCTTTCAATGCCTTACTATAGCCTAAAAGGATGTTTATTACAAATTGGTTTTCTACATTAAAAAGTATGCAAAAAACTATTTTTATCTTAGCAGAACACTTATTTTTGATATGTTTTTTCTTATCATTGTTTCTTTTTTGTACTTTTTTATAAATCGTTCGACAAATTTAGGCATTTTAAAAAAATCCTTAATTTTAAGGATTCTTATTCAAAATAATCTAGCATCATAGCTTTTTTAACTTCTTTTAATGTTTCCCTTGCTTTTTGCCTTGCTTTTTCTGTACCTTTTCTTAGTATCTCATATATTTTTTCTGGATCTTTAGCAAGTTCTTCTCTTCTTTTTCTAATAGGTGCTAACTCTTCTTGCATGATATCATTTAAAAATCTTTTTATTTTCATATCTCCAAGGCCACCTTTTCGGTAATGATCTTTTAACTCATCTAAGTTTTTATACTCAGGCATAAATTTTTCAAACGAATCATCTTTGCAGAAAACATCTAAGTAAGTAAATACAACGTTACCTTCTACTTTACCAGGATCTTCTACCCTTATATGGTTTGGATCAGTATACATACTAAATACTTTTCTTTTTATTTCTTCAGCGCTATCTTTTAGGTAAATACAGTTATTTAAAGACTTACTCATTTTAGCATTACCATCTATTCCAACTAGTCTTCTTTCGTTTACATTTTCTGGAAGAAGAGCTTCTGCTTCAACTAGTGTATCACCATAAATAGAATTAAACTTTCTAACTATTTCTCTTGCTTGTTCTAGCATTGGTAACTGGTCATCTCCAACTGGAACGATATTTGCCTTAAAGGCAGTTATATCCGCTGTTTGGCTTACTGGATAAGTAAAGAAACCTGCTGGAATACTTTCTTCAAATCCTCTTAATTCTATTTCCTGCTTAACGGTTGGATTTCTGTGCAAGCGAGCTACACTAACCAAATTCATATAGTAAAAGGTAAGCTCAGTAAGCTCTGGAACCTCAGATTGAATAAAGTAATTAACCTTTTCTGGGTCAATGCCGCATGCTAAATTATCAAGTGCAACTTCTATTACGTTATCCCTTACCTTTTTTGGATTATCAAAGTTATCCGTTAGTGCTTGCGCATCTGCTGCAAACAAATACATTTCATCATAATTTCCTTCGTTTTGAATTTTTACTCTGTTTTTAAGTGAACCAACATAATGTCCTATGTGTAATGGCCCTGTTGGTCTTTCTCCTGTTAATATAATATTTCCCATTATAACTTTTCCTTCCTTCTATTTATATTTTTATGTTTATTTAAATTGTTAATACACCATCGTTTTGTAAACATAATAAAAAATCCCTCCTATATATTAAAAAAACTCTAATCCAACCATAGGATAAGAGTTATAATTCTTAAGTTTAATGCCACCTAATACGTACTATCATACATATGTTATAAGATAACGGGTAACTTCCGTAATGCCATACTATAATTTTCCGGCATCATCTTGCAAGTCCATTTACTAAAAAGATTATATAGCATCCCACCAAACAGCTACTCTCTTAGGATAATCAGATTTTAGCTACTACTCTTGCTAAAGCGATTTAAATATAAATATAACTAAATTATATAGAAATAGTGCTATTTTGTCAACATCATATAAAATACATTTTTTCGTAAGTAGCATCCTCTATTTTATCAAAATGATTTTTAATAGCGTTGCTCTTTGCCTTACAAATTACATCATCATTAAATGAATATAATGATACAAAAATAGAATCACACACCTGTAAGTAAAGCTTTGGTTTACATTTCTTATAACAACTAAGGTCTGAAATATAACTCATATTAGATGTTTTATCATAAATTGCAAGCGATAAAAACACTATGTAATAATATCCTTTTTTTATAATGCTTTCAAACTCATCTTTTGTATATATATTCTTTTTAAATAAAGAATTGCCATTTTTATCAAACACTTCTCCACTTACCATTATGTTATCAAAAGAAGATGTAATACCATCTAGTATTTTACATAAATAATTATCATATGAATTTTCAATTTCAAAACTAATTCCTAGCATAATAATCACCATATAAAGTATATCATAATTTTTATTCATTAACCATTTTATCTATACCGTTAAATAAATTATTCATGCCCCATTTAAATCCTTTAGCAAAACTTTTAGAGGTAAAAAGCCCAAAGTTAGATACCTTGTTTGAGTAATTCTTTTTCATATTAACCACGTAATTTTCTACCTTTATTTCTTTGCCTTCTTTAACGTCATTTTCGAATTGTTTTACCTTCTCCTCGGTAAGTGATGCTTTTTTATTATTTAAATCTTCATAGTAACCACCCGCTTGCGCAAAATACAAAACTAAAAAGGAAAAGAATAATAACCAAATAAACCCATGAAATATCTTTTTATAACTTATCATATAGTTTCCCTTATGTACTTTATTATTGCATTATTAAGTACTTCTATCGTGTTTTCTACTTCTTCTTTTGTATTATCTTTTCCTCCTACTTCAACTAAGAATACGTTTTCTGATAAATCCTGATTATAAACACCATTATATCCCTTACCACCGTGATATGCTACGTTTCTTGATATAGTTGGAATAATTTCTTTAACTATGTTATTTAACCTTTCCGTATTTACCTTATTTTTCTCATAATTAGGGTTATCAGTTCCAACAACAAACAAAATTTTAGCGTAACTTTTATTTTGATAAGAAGTTGTTGTTATGCTTTTTCCAGCAGAATCCCTATGAATATCAAAAAAATATTTTAAATTAGGATTTTGCATCATCTCCTCATTTAAGTAAGTTTTTGACGCCGTATATGATTTATAGTATTTTAAATTATTATTTTCTAAAAAAACTTTCATGCTCTTTTCTTCTAACGAAGCCTTATACTCGGAATTATTTAATTTACTAGTTAAATAATTTGCAGCAGAATAAACGTCGTATCCGTTATAACTTTCCGTTTGATGAGTGTTATATACGTATATTATAGGCGGACTATCAAGCACAGATGAAGAAACATTGTTTGTTTTTACATCACTATTATTACTTTTTTTATTATCTGATTTAGTTACGTTACCCACCTTTTTAATATTATCATTTAAAAGGCTTACCGGATTATTAATTATATTATCTAACACTTCCTCGCTTTCACGTGCCACATTAAATTTTATATAGTTAACATCTTCATTTAATATCTTATTTTTTAACTGGTTATCCTTTAAATACTTTAATATAAAAATGTATGAAAAAAAGAAAAAGAAAGTAAAAATAATAACTTTAAATTTAGATTTCCTTTTTCTTATAATTTTCCTTGATTTAAATTCTTTCATAGTATCACCCACCATCTATAAAATATCATAGATGATGCATCTTATTTGTCGGTTTTAGGTTATATGTTATGAATACTATGATTTATTCCGTAGCTTATTACGTCACTTAATTTTGAAAGTATAAAATCAACTTCTTTTGGAGTCACCATAAGATTATATCCGATAGGTGTTAAAACCTCATATAACAGCTTTTTTATTTCGTTATCACTAAGTGCTCCTACAAGCCCTAGAAAGTTTTTTCTATCGGCAGGCGTTATTTTAGTTTCTTTATTTAGATAATTAACTGATCCTTTTATAAACTTATTTGATTTATCATTTATATGGTTTTTATTATAAGCATAATTTTTAACCATATAATTAATAGTGTCTGAAACTATTGTACTTGCATCTATAACAGTTGGAATTCCGACCGATATTACCTTGGTATTAAGGGTTTCTTTTGATATTTCCTTTCTTTTGTTTCCAATACCGCTACCTGGAGAAATTCCGTTATCTGTAACTTGAATACTTTTATTAACATTTTCTATCGATGATGAACATAAAGCATCTACTAATATTACCAAATCCGGTTTTAATACACCTACTACTCCTTTTACATAATCACTTGTTTCTATTCCAGTTTGACCTGTAACACCCGGTGCTATAGCTGCCATTTTAGATAATTTATCATCAACATTTATGTTCATATCAAAAAAATGATTTGTAACAATTAATTTACAAACAACAAGTGGGCCTAATGCGTCCGGAGTAGACTTTTCGTTTCCAAGTCCTATTACAAGGGTTTTATAATCTTTGTTATATCCTATCTTTTTAAGCATCTTCTTAAATTCTCTTTCAAATATATTACTAACTAAATTTTTAGCATCACTATCCGTTACATCATCAAATAAAATAGTTAGATAATTGCCTGGCTTTTTATTAAATGGATTATCTTCATCAAGCTTCATCCAAGATATTTTAACACCATCTTCTAATGTTTCATTACTTAACTTACTAGTTTCTTCATCTAATAAATCAACTATCATATCAGTTCTTACTTCGTATTTACTTAAATCTATTTTATGCATTTTTTTCTCACCCTTTTATATTTTTACCAAAAACAGTAATTATTATTGATTTTTTATTATTTTTTTGATAAACTATAAGAAGTTAATGACGCCAGGAGGTGAAAAAATGCCAAATATTAAAAGTGCTAAGAAAAGAGTTAAAGTTACATCTACTAAACACGAATCTAACATTCCAGTTAAAGGTAGTATGAAAACTGCAGTTAAAAAGGTAGAAAAAGATGCTTCTGTAGAAAATCTTAAGATTGCTAACAAGAGAATTGATAAAGCACGTAACAAAGGAATTATTACTGACAATAAAGCATCTCGCTTAAAATCAAGATTAGCTAAAAAAGTAAATGAAACGAAGTAATTATACTTCTTTTTTTTATGCTTTATTGGTATAATAATTATGGTGATGATATGAATATAAAAAAACTAGTTAAAGTAGCAGTTACGGTTATAATAATAGTTATATTAGGATTTTTAATAAAAGATAATTATTATTTATTAACAAATAAAATAGAATACGTATACACAAAGTATCTTCAAGGAGATATAAGACAGAACTTAACTGATAATAAATACCGCAAAAAAGAAAATTATGATTATGTAAAAATAAACGAAAATACTACTTTAAAAAACAAAGATGACGTTAAAAATATGATATACACATATCTAGATGCTGGTTGGAATGAGTATACCGTTAAGTGTGATGCTGATTATCTAGACTGCACTAACGACATAAAAGAAATTGTTCAAAATAATACTTATTTAACCGATCTTTCAAATTTTGTTCATCCTTTTAACACGTTTGACAAGATTAATACAACATTTGCAGCTAGTGGCAAAGTAAAACTTAAAAAGGAACCTAGATATAGTGATAGTCAAATAGATACTTTAAATAAAAAGATAGATGAAATATACAAAGAAAATTATGACTCTAGCAAAAACGTTTCAGAAAACATTAAGATATTTCATGATTACATAGTAAATCATACTAAGTATGACCAAAGTAATACAACCGGGTTATCTAACGTAAGTTCAAGTTCTGCTTATGGAGTTTTAATAGATGGCATCGGAATATGTAGTGGTTACAGTGATGCAATGCAACTATTTCTTGAAAAAATGAACGTTAAAAACTATCGTATATCATCTAGCACTCACGAATGGAACTTAGTCTATGTGGAAGGCGCTTGGCGTCATTTAGATTTAACCTGGGATGATCCTATTATGAGTGATGGTTCTGATGCTTTAAAAGAAGATTACTTTTTAATTGATACAAACACACTATTATCTAAAGATGATGGAGAGCATAACTTTGATTCTTCAATATATATTGAGGCAAAATAAAAAGGACAATAAAAGTCCTTTTTTAGTTAAACAAATTTATAATAGAAGCCTTAAGAGCGTTATAAATTTCTGGATTAATAACAGTAAGTGTTGCAACAGATAAAAGTATTAATAAAATAATTATTATAATTATAAAACTTATGTTAGCCTCCTTCATAGTATCCTTATCTAATTTTGAAGGTCTTCCAACTTTGCCTTTTGCCATTTTAACACATCTCCTATCATTAATATGATACTAAAATAATCAATTATTTTCAATATAATTAACTACTTCTTTTATCGTATTGTCAAAGTTATTTACATCACAATTAAACCACTTTACATCAAGTTGATGATTAAAGAAGGTATATTGTCTTTTAGCATAATTCCTTGATCTTTGTTTTATTAGGTTTACTGCATCTTCCTTGCTTATTTTTTTATCAAAATACATATATAATTCTTTATACGCAATTGCAGTTTTAATTGCTTTACTAAATATTTTTCTGTCATAGAAGTATCTAGCCTCTTCTTCTAAGCCTTCTTCCATCATTTTATCTACCCTTTTATTAATTACATCATAAAGTTCATCTCTAGGTCTTGTAAGGCCTATTATTTTAGCGTCATAAATCATTTTATTTGACGTCTTATTAGAATTACCATCACTATGATTATTTAAGTAGCTTTCTAATCTTTGTCTATTATTAACATGTATTTTTGTATCATTATCTAACTTTTTAACCATATCATATAATTCTTTATTAGTATAAGATGAATAATCATTTCTTATGCCATCATTTTCTTTAAATTCATAGTCATATAGCAAAGCCTTTAGATAAAGACCAGTACCACCTACTATAATTATGTTTTTGCCGTTTTTAATTAAATTATCCATTATTCTTCTAGAATCTTTTTGATAATCATATACCGAATAATCTTCATTTACATCCTTTATATCAATCATGTGATGTGGTATACCTTCTTTTTCAAGAGAAGTTACCTTTGCAGTACCAATATCCATCTTTTTATATATTTGCATACTATCGCAAGATATTATTTCTGCATTATAACGTTTAGCTAAAGAAACAGATAATCTTGTTTTACCAACACCAGTTGGTCCTACTATTGCAATTATCATAAAAATCACATCCTTAAACTAGTATTAATTATATCATTATCATTATAAGTTTTACACTCAAAATATTCGTTAATTATTTTTTCGTATGCATGATTAAGTATTTCCTTATTTTTCTTTAAAGAATCAAAGTAAGTCAAACTAGTATCTACCCTATAAAAATCACAGTCTACCAGTTTAAAGTCACCATCTAAATAAATTATATTATCTGGCTTTATGTCTACAAGAACTTATATCTAGTCTCATTTTATGCTCCTTTTATAATTGTTTAATGTTAGTAGTGAGTTTACGCTACTATCTGTCACTTTACTTATATCCTTAATCATATCATCTAAAAACGTTTCTTTACTTAGCACACTTTTGGAAGTATTAAATCTTAACTCAGAAGATATAATATAATCAAATAACATCTTTATAGAATAATTAACCTGACTTAAATTGCATTTATATATTTTTTCGCAATAATCATCACGAATGTCAAACGCATCAGTATCAGTTAAAGAAAGATTATCGCCTAAAAATACATGTGCCATTTTAACATCACCAAGCAACACTTCTTCTTTCTTTAATTCAGGTAAAAACTTATCATAATATATGCTTAAAATTTCATCAAATGATACGTCTTTCTTTCCAGTTAAAACCTTATTCCTTAGTGCAATAAGATTATCTCCTTTAGCCATAGGCATATAATAGCCCTTTAATTTATCCTTAAAAAAACCTTTTTTAAAAACTAAAGACTCTGGCCATAAAATTATTTTAGATCCTTTATTTAAATGGCTCAATATATTTTCCTTATCATAATTAGTAAGATTATAATTAAAAAGTTTTATAACACCATTCTTATATTTATAACAGCATCCATTTACTCCACTAGGTTTATTAGACACTGGCTTTAAGGTTTTCATTCTTACACCACTTAAATATATATCATCCATCATAGTCTCCTTGATTTATAAACTTTTGGCCACTTCTTTTAATGTTTTAGAAGAATAACCACTTGCTAAAAGTAAGTCTTCAATTGCACAATCAGCATAATTTTTCGTTTCAATTAAATAATCATCTTTCCTACATTCATAGTTTTTAAAGAATAAATATCTTTCTATAAATTCTATGAATATAGTATTAACTAGCATGTAATTAACATTAAGTAAGTTATCTAAACTTTCTTTTTTATAGAAATCAACATCACAAACTTTAAAATTACCATTACCAATAAATGCATTATCTTCTTTTAAGTCATACATAACGATGCCTTTATTTGATAATTTTTCCGCTAGATTTAAAGCACTCTTCCAAGATGATAAAAGTTCTTTTAACGAAACATCTAAAGTTTCTTCTTTTATTTCTTTCATGTTTTGCATATTATTTATATTTTCCATTTCATACATAGCAAGAAATCCATCTAACAAATAAATATTATTTACATTTGATATACCATCAAACCTATTTTTCTTAAAATATAAAAGATTTTCAAGTACATCTTTTTCACTAAATATTATGTTTCCATAATTATCTTGTAAGTAAGGTACTTTGTTATATACCTTGTATGCTTTATCACGAGAGAAATAAACGTCTGAATATCCTCCACTTTTTTTATCATATTTAGATAAGTTTTTCTTTAATTTCAAATACTCTTCATTTGTTAATCTAATAACACTTTCACTTACCATAATATCCCCACCAATAACCAATAACTAAACTTTAAAAATTATAAAAACGATTTATAATTAATTATTAACTTCGTATATTATACATAAATTAAGAGCCATGTCAAATTACATAGCTCTTTTAAACATTTTTTCAAGTTCATAATTACTGTAAAATATTGTAGTTGGCCTACCATGCGGGCAAGTATATGGATTATCACATTTTCTTAAATCGTTAATTAGTGCTTCCATCTCTTCCATTGAAATATTCATATTAGCTTTAATTGCCATTTTACAGCTTAACATAATAGCAGCTTTTTCCCTGAATTTTTCAATTGAAAAATGTTTTTCCTCACTAATTAATACCTCTAATACTTTTTTAATACTTTCAACCTCATATCCCTCTTTTATCCAGGTTGGATGTTCTTTTATGGTAAATGAATTTATTCCTGATTCTTCTATATCAAAATGCATATCTTTTAAGACATCTATGTTTTGTTTTATTATGATAAACTCATTAGATGGGAATTCAAGTGTTAAAGGAATAAGCATTTTAATGCTTCCCTTTAAAGGATTACCAAAAGCTTTTAAATATCCCTCATAGTTAATTCTTTCTTTTGCAGCATGCTGATCTATCATATAAATACCCAGTTCATTATGACAAATTATGTAAGTTCCTTTAGCAAGCCCTACGGGATACATCTCAGGCATAATAACTTTCTTTTTTTCTTCGTTATAATTTTCTATGTCGTCTTTTACGTTTTCATTATAATCAGTAATATCTTCATTAACTTTCATTACTGGCTCATCAAAAATAGAATAATCAATCGTATTTTCTTCTATTACCTTTTCTCTTTCTAGGTTAAGTTGTTGAAGTACTACTTTAGGTTTTTCTTCTTTTTCTACTTCGTTTTTCTTTTCTATCTTAGGAATTAATAAGGCCTTATCTAAAACATCTTTAATTCCCTTTCTAACTAATTCCTTTAAGTCTTCAAAGTTACTAAATTTAATGTCTAATTTAGATGGATGAACGTTAACATCAACTAAAGATGGATCAGTATTAATATTTAAAACAACGATTGGATACCTTGTCTCTGGTTTATATGTATGATACCCATCATTTATTGCACGGTTTAACTCAGTATTTCTAACAACCCTGTTATTTACAAGTGTTACCATATGATTTCTAGAAGACCTTGTAACTTCTGGTAAAGAAATAAATCCATCAACGTCATAATCATCATTAAAAACGGAGATTTTTCTCATTTTTCTAGCTACTTCACTACCATATATTTCTTTAATTACCTTAAGTAAATTTCCAGAACCATCAGTATTTAAAAGTACTTTATCATCACTTATTAAAGTGAATTTCTTATCTGGATATGATAGTGCCATTTTATTAACATACTCACAAATATTAGCAAGCTCACTATATATACTATTTAGATATTTTAATCTTGCAGGCGTATTATAAAATAAATTTTTTACGGTTATTTCTGTACCACGTCTTGCATCGCTTGCTTCATCACTTACTAATTTACCACCTTTTATTTCTATTTTAGTGCCAACATCACCAGTTGATGTTTTAAGTGTAACTTCTGAAACTGATGCGATAGAAGGAAGAGCCTCACCTCTAAAGCCTAAAGAAGAAATTCTAAAAAGACCTATTTCATCTAAAAGTTTACTAGTTGCGTGTCTTTGAAATGCTAAGAGGGCATCATCATGATCCATACCGCATCCATTATCAATTACCCTAATTAGTTTTG